>Ga0153994_1000192_pt1 | contig 20625 bp, 26 predicted proteins | sample TSNC078MetaG_FD_104735 | JGI IMG/M metagenome (GOLD analysis project Ga0153994, IMG submission 104735) | Attine ant fungus gardens microbial communities from North Carolina, USA - TSNC078 MetaG | ecosystem: Host-associated > Fungi > Mycelium > Unclassified | place: USA: North Carolina, Lumber...
GGACTCGGCTCAGGCGCGCAGTTTCGCCGCCGACAGCACGCCTGAAGCCGCCGGCACACCGACGCCCACCGAGACGCCCTGGCCGTACACAGAGGTGGAGAACGGTGAAGCGACGTTCCTCAGTGCAGTCAAGTCGCCCTACACCATCAACGGCATCGACATGCCAGACGATGAGCAGCTACTCGCCGACGCACGAGAGGCATGCCGGCAGTTGGCCGCAGGGGCCACATTCGATTCGGTCGCCGTCATAGCCGACGACCCGAACCCCGCTGTGACGAACGGACAGCGAGTGCATGCGACGAACAGCCGTCAGCTCGCCGGCCTCGCATCCGAAACGCTCTGCACCGAATACAGCCAGCTCACCGTCCCGCCGCCTGCTGGCCCTGACGGACAATAGCCGCGAGCTCATCCACTTGCGCTCGAAGCGATTCGGTCTCCGTCCGGAGCTGCTGTACTTCCGTTCGGAGCGCTTCGTTCTCCTTCGCCAGGATCGCCGTACGCACGAGCGCGAGCCGGTCGTACTGGACACCTTCGATCTTTCCGTCGGCGCCTCTCATCACGTACGGCTCGCCGCCGTTCTTCGCAACGACCTCCCCGATCACACCCGGAATGTTCTTCGCGTCCGTGTTGACGTCGTCGAAGAGCACCACGGACACCTTGCGGAGAAGCCGCTCGTCATGCTCGACGGTCCGGATGTTCTTCTTGTACCGCAGTGCTGACGAGGAGCGGTAGAGCCGATTCGTCGCAGGATCGACTACGAGATTCGGGCTGAGCGCTGAGGTCACGAGTGCGCTGATGAGATGGCTCGTTGCGTCGATGCTGATCGACTTGCCCCCGAAATTGATCCCTGTGCTACCAGACAGCGAGTAGAGACTGTTCTGGATGCTCACACCGAGGGTCACCGACGCCGAGTCACCGTAGAGCTGCGGGTAGGCCGCACCCCACCGGATACCGGCGGCACCGGACGCGAGTTTCCCCATCACCATCGGGACCGAGCCGTCGATGGTGATCTTGCCCGGATCATTCACCAGGAGGTTCTTGAGGAGGGTCGCGTCACCATTGATGAGCACAGTGCCAGTGAAGTCCGAGTTCCCCTTGACGTGGAATGGGCCCTTCTGCGTTGTGTCACCCTCGAACGACGTCGTCCCCAGCAGCTTCGTCAGCCCGCTGAGGGTGAAGGCGCCCGTCCAGGTGATCGTCCCGTCACCGTTGATGCTGCCATGAACCACAAGTCCGCCGGACGAGTCCACCAACATGATCGCGGAACCACCGATGCGGAGCTGACCCCGAGTGATCGACGACCATCCGAGCGGATCCTGCGTCTCGAGCTTCCGAACACGCCGCTCGATCGCGACGATAGGGTCTTCATCCGGGCGATCAATTCTCCCCATCAGCTAGGCCACCCTCCCTGGACGATCAACTTGACCTTGTCCGTCATGTCCCCGGCGAAACCGATCAGCCGAAGCACTACCCATCCATCCGGCTCGTAGTCGTCGCCCTGGTAGTAGAGCTTCAACGTCGAGCCGAGGACGAGCTGGCTGAGCTGATACGGGCCATCCGCCCAGATCGACAGCTCCCACTGGTTCGTTGGCGTCTTGTACGAGTTGAGGTCGCCGTTCGCGTGGCTCTGCAGGTCTGCGTCGACGTCGATCGCCTTGTACTGCTGAACTCGCACGAGCGCGGGCAGCGGACTGGATGTGAGCCGCGCCCACTTCACCTTCATGTCCATGCCGGAGCCCTTACCGACGGCGTACACGTCCGTCGCCTGCTTCGACGCGTCCTCGTCATGGGCCACGTCGACGAGCCCGTTGTTCTCTGTCGCCATGACCCACTCGAAGACACCCCCCGTGAGGTAACCCGAACGGAAGACCCACTCGAGGGTGTTCCCGTCCGACCAACGGGGGACGAACTCCGTGTCCGGGCCGCCGTCCCACGCCTGCAGGTCATCAAGGATCTGATCCACGAACGGGAAGTTGTAGTCGTAGTAGGTCTGCGAGATCCCGCCGGCGACCGGCGCCGGGAGCACAATCGGCAGCGCGTAGTTCGACGTCGGCCCCACCAACCCGTCCCGGATCACGCGAGCCGCGATCGAGTCGAGCGTCATGTTCAAGATCGGGTCCGATCCGCCATCGATGTCACCGCCATACCCGTTCTCACCCAGCGTGGTGCGGCGCGCTAGCAGCCCCCGAATGTCGGTGTGGCGCACGGTGAGCGTATTCGCGGTCTCGTCCCGCTTCCGCCCGGTGATCACGCCTGCGTACGCGATCCACGGCTTCACGCCGAAGCCTGCACCATAGTCTCGCTGGACGACGAGCGTGTGCTGCCAGCCCACAGTGCACGACCGGTAGCCGAGTGTCTTGTTGACCACATCGCCGAGCCGAATCACGTGCGAGCTCGACGCGCCGACATTTAGATTGCGCGCCCACGACCCCGATGCGGGAAACGCTGGTGTGAGCTGCGCGCCGGTCTGGGTGTCGCAGATCACGAACGACCATCTAGACATCGGTATCCACCACGGCCGCCGACAAGACCCCTGAACCAGACACGGGCACCAAGGTCATCGCAACCTGCTGTGCGGGCAGAATCGACCACGTATCCGGCTGAGTCACGATGCCCGCGGTTACGACCCCATCCACGGCGATCAGTCCGGTGGCCATGTCAATCACGTGCACGTGCCCAGTCGCGAGCCCTGCAGACACGGTGTACTTCCTTCCAGATGGGCCGTTGATCGAATAGCCATTCGGCATCCCAGATCCCGTTGGCGTCACAGTGATCACCGGCGAGGCGCGGAAGTTCCCGCGATGAAACGCGGGAACCCCCGACGCGAACCGACGCGTCTCGCCGAACTTCCGCGGATTGGCGCACCGCAACTGCAACTGGTACCGGGCGAAGCGGGTGTTCCGGATCTGATCGAAGTCGCTCGACCCCACAAGGCGCGCGTCCGCCCAGCGCCTCACACCGCCCTTCTCGACGGTGATCCGCACACGACCGCCATCAGCGGCGAGGCCCGTGAGCTGACGCCCATACCACCCGATGCGCTCCGGCGACTCCGCGCGGCAGAACCCCTGAATCACTGGCAGGCGCCGTTTCGGGAACACCGGCAGGTCGAACGATCCAGGACGCTGGGGAATCTCCTCGTCCTCATCGCGGATATCCACTCCGCCGTCCCAGCCTTTGAAGCCGTCCGGCTCGATGTAGAAGCCGAACGCGCCGGACGCATACCCGTAGAAGGGCACCTTCCCCACGCGGACTAGGAGCTCGCCACCCTGTGCTGTCATGCCGTGGCCCCTCTCAGCGCGTACTTGTACTTGGCGATCGCGAAGTTCGCGATCTCCTCCGGATCGGCGCTGCCGCCGTTGATCGTCTGCTGGATCGCCGGAGCCGAGGACTCAGAGCCGTTTGCCGCTGCAACCATGAGGTCGTTCAGCTTCCCGGTATCCACCACGGACTCGTCTCTGCCTCCCTCAGCGATCAGCGCGAGCGTGCCGCCGGGGCGCGCACGAACCGTACCAGAGTCCGCCAGGTGCGGCAGCTTGCCGAGCCTGATGTCGATCGCCCCACCTGAGATCGTCCGCACTCCATCGGCGACGGCGTTGATGCTTCCGATGACGTTGTTCACGATGTCGATCAGGGTGTTGATGACACCCTTCACGAACGAGACGACGCTCTCGAACGCACCACGGATGATGTCGCCAATGCCGCCAAATGCATTGCTGAACGCGGAGCCAATCGTCCCGACGACGGCGACTATCTGATTCCAGATGCCGGAGAAGAACGAACTGATGTCACCCCACAGGCCGTTCCACCAGGCAGAGATCGCTGCGCCGACGAGCTGGAACACTGCGAACAGGAAGTTCCAGGTGTCGATCACGTACTGGATCACCGGCCCGAAGGTCGACACCACCCAGGTGGCGATCGCTGACCAGAGGCCGTTCCACCAGGCCGCGATCGCCTCGCCGACTGTGACGAAGAAGCTCGCCACGTTCTGCCACGTGTCCGATAGGAACGTGATGACCGTGCCCCAGTTCGCCACGAGCCAGACGATCGCCGCCACGAGCGCCGCGATCGCCAGGATGATGATCCCGATCGGGTTCGCATCCATCGCCAGATTGAGCAGCCACTGCGCCGCCGTGAGCACGCCCTGCGCCACGGCGGCCGCGATCGTCGCGACCCGCGCAGCGATCTGCGCGGCCGTGTTCGCCACCCACGCCGCCGTCTGGGCAAGAAGCGCAGGCAACGTCTTCGCGAACGCCGCCACACCCTGAGCACCCATCACAGCGAAGAGCGCGATCGCCTGCGCCTTGTTCGCGATCAACGCGGCCGTGTTGCGGATCCACGCGACCGAGACCATGCCGACGTACTTCGCGAGCGTCAGCAGCGCACCAGGTGCCTGCGCAGCCTCGTGAGCGAGCATCGCCACGCGGTTCGCGATCAGCGCCGACGTGTTGGCGATCCAACGTCCCGTGCCCGTGGCAACCGCGACGACGAAGTCCTTTGCGTACATCGCCATCAGAGCCAGCGTCTCCGCCTTGCTGCCGATCAGCGCTGCCTTGTTCGCGACGGCGGCCGCAGTGTTCTTCACCCACTCGACTGTCGACGACACCAGACCGGCGATCGTCTTCGTGAAGTCGATGCCGGCCATGACGAGCTTCCAGGCGGCATACGCACCCACGGCCGCGAGCACCAGGCCGGTGTTATCGCCGAGGAACTGCCCGAGGGAGGTCAGCGCAGGGACCAGGAACTGCGCCGCGACGTCCGCGACGAACTGCAAGCCGGCCGCGAGGACCTCCACGCCCTGCAGCGCGAGCGCGAGGAAGACCGGCAGGAGCGGTGTGACCGCGTCCAGCAGGCTAACCAGGAGCGGCAGCAGCACCGGCAGCAGGTTCGACACCAGAGCGACGAGCGGAGGCACGAGCTGCTCGAGCGCGGTGCGCAGCGCGATCGCGAAGATCGCCGCCAACTGCGTCGCGACCGGAGCGAGCTGCTGCAGGAGCAGAGCCACGGTCGCGAGCACCTGCACGATCAGCGGGCCCGCCGAGACGAATGCAGACTTCAGAGCATCACCCACGAAAGCGAACGACGACTGGAGCTGGGGAAGCACGGCCTTCACCGCGTCGAACAGCAGCACCAACGGCGAGAAGCTCGTTACCGCGTCGCGCACGGTAGGCCCGAACTTGCTCACCAAGTCGATGACCTTGTTGATCGCCGGCCCGACCTGCGGCTCGATCTGCCGGAGGATGTCGGCGAACTTGTTCGCCCACTCCACCGCGAGCCCGCCGCCCGCCTTGGACACGAACGGCTCGACCAAAGCGGACGCGATGTCACGCCATGCGCCCTTGATGCGGTCGACCGACCCGACCCACGTGTTCTTCACGCCCGCGGCCGCGCCGGCGAAGCGCGACTCCAGGCCATTGATAAGGGGATCCCATACTTGGTCGGCGGGAATACCGCCAGGCTTCGACGCCATGTCGCGGATGTCCTGGGACGTCTTCCCCATCTGCGCGCCGATGAGCGTCGCAGCATCGATACCGTACTGGCCGAGCTGGTTCAGGGTCTCCCCTGTCAGCTTGCCCTGGCCTTTGATCTGCGCCAACGCGTACGTGATGTTGCCGATGGTGTCCGCGTTACCGCCCACCGCTGCGACCGAGTCCTGAATGGCCTGCAGCGTGGGGATGATCTTGTCGGCCGCGACACCGAAACCGAGGAGCTGCTGCGTACCCGAGATGAAAGCCTGCCGCGGGAACGGCGACGTCTTCGCAAACGCACGGATCGAGTCCTGCATCGCCGCGGCAGCCTGCCCCGATCCGAGGATCGTGGTGAACGCCGCGCGCGACGACTGCTCGAGCGCGTTGTACTGGACGCCGAGCTCGACGGTGTTCTTCGCCAGCTTGCTGATGCCGACCGCGGCGAGGATCCCCGCACCGGCCGCAGCGACCTTCCCGAAGAACGACCGGAACCGGCCCTCCGCCTTCGTCAGCGAGCCGTCGAATGCGTCACCGAGAGTGCCCTGGATCTCGGACTGCAGACCCTTCGTCGAGGGCATGATGGTGACGTACGCAGCGCCGACTTCCTGAGCCACGGGTGCCTCCAGATCGACGACCCGTGGCGACCAGGTCTAGTCAGATGGTGATTCGGGTTCGGGCATCTCCGGCCCGAGCGATGTGAGCACCTCGAGGCGCGCGAGCGCTTCGAGACGTTCGGGATCCTCCACGTCGACGACCGCCGGCGCACCGCCCGCGGCATTGAGCTCCCACGGACGCTTCAGCACGATCGGTGTCGTGCCCTTCCGCCGTTGCGTGTTCATCCACGCCTCGAACAGGTCCAGGCCGACACGCTCGACCTCGCTCGGCGCGTACCGCCATCCCTTCACGGAGGCGTACGTGCGCGAGGTTGGGTCGTTCAACAGCTCCTGCGCAACTCCCCACCCCTCCCGCCAGGTCATCTCTCCGTTGAAGAGCGACCTGACGGGCAGGTGAAGGCGTGTGCGGAAGTCGTACTCGAGCGCCTTGGTGTGGTGCTCGATCAGGACGAGGAGGTCGGAGCTTTTGGGTCCAGGTTCGAGAACTCCGTCCACTGGGTGATGAGCTCGGTGGCGTACGGGATCGGGAGCTTCTTCAGCTCCTTGCCGATGTCGGGACGCCACTCGAAGAGCTCGTACAGGAACAGCCCGACCTTCTCGACCTCCGTCGGGAACTCGCGAGCTGCGGCAGCGAACAGACCCGCGGGCACCGTCTCCGGCGCCAGCTTCGGCACCTCGAACTTCTTCCCGCCGAGGATGAACCGGAACGGCTCGTCCTCGGGATTCGGCTTGGCCTCGACCTCGATCTGCTTGTAAGTCGGTTCGGACATGGCGACCCTTTCGATTGGTGGTGGCGACTAACGACGAAAAGACCTGCGGGCGGAAGGGTCGCCACCCTCCGCCCGCAGGGGCCTGTATTACGAGACGAGGAACTTCGGATCGAAGATCTTGAAGTGCCCCGGCTTGCCGTCCTCGTCGAGGATCGGGTCATCCGACGTGTCCGGGAACGTCTGGAACGTCATCCCGTACCCGATCAGCGTCGAGCGGTTGTAGGTGATCGACTCCCGATCGGAGACCCGCACCTTCGGGAAGAACTTCAGCGCGCGGCTTCCGTCCTTGCGAATTGCGATCGCGAAGAGCGACCAGAACCGCGTGGTCGACGCCTTCGACAGCGTGATCGACGCTTCCTGGACATTCACGACCGCGTCGAAGTAGGCCTCCACGGTGGCCCGCTTGGACTCGATCGCAGAGAACTTCACGGTCCAGTTGCCAGGCGCCGACGAGGAATCGACGACGTCGCCGTTGTGCGCATTGAAGTCCGTGGTGTCGCCCGGGGCGGGCGCGAGCTCGTACCCGTCCTCCGAGTAATAGCCGAGCATCGCAACGTCGGCATCGGTCGGTGTGTAGAGCGAGGACGTCGGCTTTGCAACGCCCAGCGGCCCGAGGAAGAGCATGCCGTCGGGCACGATGCCGACGTTTGCTGCATCATTCTTGTTCGCCATAGCGATCTTTTCTCCTTGGTAGTGAGAGGGATTGGAACCGCTTGGCGACGAGCGGCTGGGTGTTACAGCGCGTTCACCTCGAGGACGAGGGTGAGCGCCATGTATTCGACCGCCGAGGCCGAATCCTTCGTGCGGTTCGGACCTGAGTCGATCTCCGCGAAGTTGAGCGGTGTCCCAACGGTGGGGGCCGTTTCGATGACATAGCCGGCAACCCCGGCGAGCTGCTCGGCAGCGTCCAGGTCGGCCAGGCCGTTCTCCTTGACGACCCAGGCCTGCAGCGTGACGCGCACCGTGCGAGTGACCGGTGTGATGCGCGGGCCGGGGAACACAGCGACGAGCAACTGGCGATACGGCTTGACGAGCGCGGGATCTCCGTCGATCGACGGCTTCTCCTCGCGCACGTAGGTTGCCGGCTCGCCCTCGGTCTCGAGCGCCTCTGGCAGGAACACCGTCAGCCACGCTCCGACGTCCGGCCAGCGGGCGGCGACGGCGTTCACAGGCGGATCCTGTTCAGTGCGCTCTGCAGGTGGCCCGTCTTGGCGTCGCGATCGGCCGCCGTGCTCGATCGGTCGATGATGCGCACTCGCACACGACCGCCGGCTCCGAACGAGCGGGACACCTCGACGTCGCATCCTGGAGGTGCGGCTGATTTCGCGGCCGCGGTGAGAGCACGCTCGATCTTCACGTTCCCGAGGCCGAGGAGTAGCTGCTCACGGACGTTCTTCCGGTTCAGCACGAACCGCACCTGAGTGCCCATCAGCCCTTCACCCCTTTCACCGCGAACTGGTCGCCAACGTGGTTGCCTTCTCGATCAGGCCAGACGTTCACACGCCCGACCAGGCCGCAATCCTCGCCGCGGACGGCAATGACGTCCGTCGAGAGAATGCCGGTCGGCTGGTCACCGTCGACGTAGATGTCGTAGTCGGCGATCTCCGCCGTTCGCGCGACCTCGACGGGCGCATCCGGCATCCTGGGAGCCACGAGAGCGTCGAACCGCTTCCACTCCTCAAGCTCGCCGACGATTGGCGGGCTGCCGGGCGTGATGCTACGACGCTTGACGATGATCGTCTCCAAGAGCGCTCACCGCCTTCACGAACTGGTGCAGGTCACGCTCGTACCGTCGGTAGTTCAGCGTCGCCTGCAGTTGGATGGTGTTGTTCGGCTCGGCCGCCATCTCGATCTCCTCGACCCATTGGTCGACGTCGTCGATGGGGAGGTACGTGGCGGATGGGCCGAGATTCTCGCGCACGGCGGGGATGTCGGAGGCGAGGACGGGGATCCCGAACGAGATCGCTTCGGCCGCAGTCATGTTCCAGGACTCGCGCAGCGACGGGGCCAGGAGCAGCCGCGTTCGCGACCACACCTCTTCGGGCATCCGATGCCCGCGGACGTGATCGATCACCTCGACGTTGGCCGGAATCTCGTCGGGCACGATCTGTTCGCCGTAGCCACCGAGCACCGCGAGGAAGCGCTGAGCAGGCATGGCGGCAGCGATCTCCCAGAACCTGCCGACCTTGTTGTCGTTCAGGTTCACGATGGTGACGAGGTCGCCCTCGGAGATCCACGCGGGCCGCGGCGCCGGCGGATGCACGACCAGTGACTCGACGTCCTCCTCCGCGAGGGTCGTAGCCATGTCGTCGCTGTTGGCGATGACGAGCTCGAACGTGTTGCGGCGCAGCGAGAGGAGCACGCCGACGTCGGCGTTGTGGCAGATCGCCACGACCGGTCGGTCGCGGTCGAGCACCGGGCCGGCGAAGTCAGCGTGTGCGAGGTAGACGTCTGCCCAGTCGTGATCGAGCCAGGAGAACGGGGTCACGGCGATGCCCTCGAAGCCGGGATTGTGCTTCGGGGTCGACGTGCCGACCCGCACGAAGTGGCCAGCATCGGAGAGCGCATCCAGGAGGCGGTGCGTCATCATCTCGGAGCCGATGTAACGGCGCGGCGGGTAGTCGAGGGTCAGTGCTTCGACCCTCACAGGGTGCTCACCACCGTCAGGAAGCGACCCCATTCGTAAGCGTCGCCGACGATCAGCGTCGGTGAGGGGTCCATGTCGAGCATCCCGCCGCGGCGCCTGGCCGGCGGAGGCGCCAGCAGCTTGCGCTGCCCTTCGGTGAGGTTCATCTGCTCAAGCAACTGGTCGGCCACGTTGCCTGCGCGAAGCCACGGCCCTGTCGACTCCTGGAAGTACCGGAGGTTGTCGGGGTTCTTGTAGAGCGCGGAGACGAGCTGCACGACGATGAACGCAGCACGCTTGGCGAGCGCATCGTCGTCGTCGATGCGCTCCTGGATGTCAGGGAACTCGCCGACGATGATCGACTGGGCGATCTCGCAGAAGGCGTCGACCTGGTCGGTGTCGGTCGGCTTGTTCTTCCCCACCCAGAGCTTCAGCACCATCGTGCTGTTAGCCCAGAGGTCGGAGGGGGTCTCGTCCGTCACGGTGCGCTCCCGTCGGGTGAAATGGCTGTGGAGGGGGCGGCCCCGAAGGACCGCCCCCAATGGCTCAGGAGTGAGCCGCAGTGGTGAGAACGCCGGCAGGGAACGTCGTCTCGCGGGAGCCGAGCGCCGTCAGCGGGTTCGCCGTGACGTAGCCGACCCGGAACACGACGCGCAGCGCCTTGGCGTCCTGCTGCATCAGGTTCACGATGACCTTGCCCTCGTCGTCGGAGATGACGCCGGAGTCGAAGATCTTGAACGTGATGTCCTGCCGGACGCCGATGACGAACTTCGTCCAGTCGGCGCCGATGAGCTGTGCGCGGGACGGATCCCACGCACCGTTCTGCACCTCGACGGACGGGTAGCCGTACAGCGCCCCCTGACCGTCGCTCTGGTAGATCGGCTGACCGTTGTCGTCGCGGACGCCTCGCAGCGACCACTGCAGACCCGGACGGACGGCGAAGCCGTTGATGGCGAAGCCGTCGGTCGCGACCTGCTCGCCGAGCGAGGCGACGTCGACGCCGATGTCGCGACCGGTGCCGAGAGTCACGTGGTTGCCGGCCGCATATGCGCCGTTCACCACGGGAGTGCCCCAGCTAGCGGGTGCGTCGACGCCGAAGAGCGCAGCCTGGTCGACCTTCTTGCCGAGCGCCTGGATGAGGTACGGCTGCACCTCGTCCCAGAGCGGCACCGACGCGTCGTCGAACAGCGCATCCGGGATGACCACGATCGCCGCGAGCTCCTCCGCGGTGATGTAGAGGTTCTCCCACTGCTCCTTCGTCGTCTGCTTCAGGCCGGTGTCGCCGTTGACCCAGTAGGCCTCGGGCAGCGCGGACAGGACCGGCTGGCGAGACTTCTTGGTCGACATGGGCACGCGGCGCATGAGAGACAGAGCCGCCGATTCCTTCGGCGCCTCCTTGATGACGGCCGCGGCGATCGCCTCCGGGACGAGTGCCCCGGCCGAGTCGCGGTCGATGATTTCGTTGGAACCGGCCACCGGTTCCCTCCTTTCGGATCAGTGGAGCGATGCGCGGAGGAAGTCCCCCGACGGCTCGCCCCCGGTCTTGCCCTGGTTGGGATCGGTCTTGCGACCGGGATTCTCAGAGATGAGCTTCAGCAGCTCGTCCGCCGACGCCTCCAGCTCCTCCTTCGTCGAGCCGGTGAGGAACTTCCTCGCCTCGACTGGAACCTTCTTCTCGTCGGCGACCTCGCTCCGGAGGGCTCGATGCTCGGCGGCGGTCGCACGCTGCTCGAGCTCACGCTCGCGCGCCGCGCGCTTCTCCTCCTCCGACCGGGATTCCTCCTCGTGTTTGCGCCACTTCTCGGCGGCGTCCTTGTCGGCCTTCGCGCGACCCTCCCACTTACGGGATTCGGCGAGGGTCTTCTCGTACTCCGTCTTGTAATCGACGTCGCCTGCCTTCTCGGACCCTGCGGCCTTCTCGGCTTCGCCGGCGGACTTTGACGTCTCGTTGCCGGTATCGGTGTCGGTGTTGGCGTCTTCAGCCATCTCTCTTCTCCCTGCGGATGTGTTGTGCCCCTGCGGGCGGTTTCACCGGCCCTGCGGCCGGTAGGTCAGTGGGTGCCGAGCGTCTCGCGCATCCGGGCGACGATGTTCTTCGTCGTCAACTGCAGCTCGGGATACTTCGCGCCGCGCTCCTTGCGCTTCATCGAGTACCAATCGGGGATCTCGGACTGGCCGCGCGAGATCGCCTGATAGGCCGACTCGTACGCGCTTTGCCAGGCATCAGGTGGGCCGGGCAGCGTGTCGTCCTTCCACTCCGGTGCAGGCAAGCAGTGGCAGTGATCGTGGTAGTGGCCGTGCTCGGCATCCGTCGCGACAGCCATGTAGATGCAGAACGCGCACGCACCGGACGTCGCCAGTCGCTTCGAGCTGCCAGCCAGCGGGTCGCGCGACGCATTCAGGTCGATCGTCGTTCGGTCGAACAGCGCAACCAGGCGCTGCACGCCCCCGACAAGCCTCGTCAACGTGTCCGAGCCCGTGTCTGCGAACAGCGGCTCCAGCGCCCACCCGAGCATCCCCGGCAACGCATCCGCGATCGACGGGTTCGCTGTGATCGCTCCGAAGCCTGCAACCGGCCGTGTCTGCTCGTACCAATCGGCGGCCATCGTTCCAGCGATCTCGCCATACTCACCGACGACCGCCGGCGCCGCCGCCCGCAACTGCGCGGCGACGGCATCCGGCGATTCGTTCGCGATCGTCTGGTAGTAGCCGACCAGGTCGGCGGTCGCCGCCGTGGTCACATCGAACAGACCAGCACGTCGAGCCTCAAGCTGTGATTGCTCCACGGTTCGCCACCAACGCCCTCACTGTCGGATCCTGCAGCGCGGCCTGTGCGGCCACGCCCATGCCCTGCGCCATGCTGCTCGCACGACGACGCCGCAACTCCTCGGCCAGGGCGATCTTCTGCCGCTCGGTCAGGCCGACGAGATCCTGCGCGACGGACGTGTCAGCCGGCACCACGCCCGAGGCGATGATCTTCGTTCCGGCGTCCGCGGTCGCGGCCTGCGTCGGCGTCGCGGCGTTCCGCCACGCAGGCCGCATCATCATGGCCTCGCGCGGAATCTGACCGTCGCGGAACAGCAGCACCAGGCGACCGACCTCGGCCCACGCACGCCCGAACTGCAGTTGGCGGCGCTCGGCGCGCGTGACCAGCCGCGCCTCGGCCGCGCGGATCGCATCCGCCGACGACGGATTGTCCGAGACGAACCCGAGGTACGGCGCCGGAATCCCAGCCTCCGCCGCGACCATCTGCGCGTAGCCGCGGAGCTGATCGAAGTACGGCGCCGGCGAGCTCGCGGGGAACTGACCCACCGTCGGGAGAACGGCCTGCGTGTCCACGCCCTTCTGGACGTCCTCGTTGAGAGGGATGTCCATCAGGCGACCCATGACGGCCTTCCAGCCGTCGATCGACTTTCCCTGCGCGTCGGTGAACGTGCCGTCCGGCGCGCCGATGACGTACCGCTGGGGCGCGTTGTAGAACTCCCGCGCGACCTCAGCGCCAAGCAGGGTGCGCATCCCCGCCTGCGTGTAGTAGCGCAGCGGCCGGGTGATCTCCGAGCGGCCGCGGTTCTGGCTCGAGCGGGGACGGTTGACCAGGCGAGCGACCGTGACGCGGCCGAAGTTGTGCTGGTCGCGGTCCTGCTCGTAGAACTGGCCATTCCCCTTCCGCACGAACGGGATGTTCGCGTACGGCAGGCACAGGGTGCCGGAGGTAATTCGCCCGTTGTCGTCGTAGTTCACAGCCATCGCGTCGTCGAGCCGACGGGTGCGAGCGTTGTACGTCGCCGTCATGCGGTTCGGGGACTCGACCGTGATGAGCTGCTCTGGCTCGCCGACGGACGGATCGCCGCGGCCAACCATGATGAATCCCAGACCGCTGACCAGTGCGTCGATGTGCCCGAGCGACGACTCCGAGTCGAGGTTGTTCAGCAGGAAGTCGTCCTGCAGCCCCAGAGCCTCCGGCGCGCCGAACGACTCGAGGTTGAGACGCTCCTCGAGCACGTCGGTCGCCGTCGCCGGCCAACCGACCGCGACCTCGAGGCCCTGCAGACGCTCCGGGATCGAGATCCCGAGATCGCGCATCCGCTTCTCGCCGTCGTAGTACCAGGCCTTCTCAGAGTTGCGAGGAATCACGTTCTCGAGCTTCCGCTGGAGGCCCTTGATCGTTTCCTTCTCGTCGTCGCTCAGGCTCATTACAACACCGCCGCCCTTCGGGTCTTGCGCTCAGGTCGATTCCGGATGCGGTGACGAGCACCGTTTGCCATCACCGACGCTGCGAGCAGGTCGATCTTCCGAGGCGACTTCGGTTTCTCTTTCTTGTACGACCCGGCCTCGGTCGCCACGGCGTTCAGCACGTGACGGCGCAGCGCCGGGTCCCCGTTGTGTGAGATGTCCTTCGAGACGACGTCCTTCAGGAACTGCTGTGCAAGCGGCGCGATGCGCTCGTTCGACTGCGGGATCTGCTCGACGCGGCCGCGGTACTTCTTCGCCCACTCGCCGCCTTGGTCACGGAAGTAGGCCGGGTCGAACCAGAACAGCACGACGTCGTACTCCTCGAACACCTTCGTCACCGCCGCGTCGACGTCGTCAGGGTCCACGAACCAGTCCGGGTTGTTGGGATCCGGCTCCCAGAGACCTCGACGCTCCAGCAGCCCTGTCTCCAGGTCCTGGATGACGAGTGCCGTCGCATCGGTGTTCACCGATCCGTCGAACCCGACCGTCACACGGGCGCCCTTCGGAACCTCGGCGCCCTCGGCCTCGATGTTCTTCCAGTGGAACGGCGAGACGAAGTCCTCACCCGCTGTGCGCACCCACTGGTTCAGGCGATACCGCTGGAAGGCGGCGAAGCCGGATGCGCCGGCAGCGGACGCCAGCGCCGAGCGGAAGTCGTCCTCGGCGAGCAGGCCCTCTGCCAGGTTCGGATTCGCGATTCGCCAGGTCGACGGCGCGGTCGGATCCGCATCTGCCGGCGCTTCCCACCAGAAGAACCCGAACGAAGGATCGTCGACCTCGCCCTCGGCGACGCGCTTGCCATACTCGTAGAGCCGGCCGAGCAGCGTCTCCGGGTCGCTCCCGGCGGTCGTGATGCCGATGAAGAGCGACTCCGGCCGGTCGCCTGACCCCTCGGTGAGGGCCGCGTACAGCTCGTCACCGCGCTTGTTGATCGTCGTCGACGGCCAGGCGTGCAGCTCGTCACCGATCACGATGTACGGGCCGAGCCCCTGGTTACGGAACGCATCCGCGGAGAGCGCCCGATACACCGAGTCACGCTGCGGCAACTCGATCGCGTCCCTGTACACCCGCATGATCCGCGACAGCGCCGGCGACTGCTCGACCGCGCGCTTCGCCTCGCTGAACACGATCTTCGCCTGCTCCTTGTCGGAAGCAGCCGAGTAGATTTGCGCGCCCAGCGGGCCGTAGCGCAAGCCATGCAGACCGAACGCCGAGCCCTTCACCGACTTACCGTTCTTGCGAGGCAGGCCGACGATCGCTCGCCGATACCGAAGGAAGCCCGTCAGAGGGTTGAGCTCATAAAGGCCGTTCGTGAGCCAGGACTGCCAGCTCGTGAACTCGAGCGGCTTGCCCTCACGGAATCCGCGGGGCGCTGTGAGGTGAATCCCGGCGAACTCGGCGACGTCCTCACCTCGAGTGAGGTTGCCGATCGGCTTGGTGAAGAACGCTGGCGCCCACGACGGATCAGGAGCTGGAAGCTGCAGCACGAGCTGCCTCGACCTGCGCCTGGCGCTCCGCCTCGCGCTGCTGGATGCGACGAGTCATCTCGTCGTCCTCGTCCTTCACCCGAACCTCCGTCAGACCAAGCCGGCCACGATCGGACGGAGAGAAGCCGAGCATCGACAGCCACGTCGTCATCTGAACCCGGCCATCGGCGAGCTGTTTCACCGCCGGATGCGTCACAACCTGCCCGTTCGCCGTGGTGTACCAGCGCTCGGTCTTGCCGCTGGCGATGTCCTTGCGCAGGATCTCTACCTCGTCGGCGAGACGGCAGAGCTGCTCGACCAGCGGACGATCCGAGATCGGAGCCACCCACGACTTGCCACCCGACCAGACCCTCGACCACATCGCCTTGCCCGCCGGCCCTAGACCGCGCGGCATCACCGGACGGCCCGTCGACGTCAGACCGTCGCCCGCGAGCGGCGCATCCGGAAGCTTCTTCTTCGACGGATTCCCCGTCGCACGATGGCGCTCGATCGGCTTCGCCGGACGGCCCACGCTTCGGCCAGTAGCCATGTCAATCTCCTAGCTGCCCTGCGGCTGCCTCACGCCTCCCTGCGGCGGCGTGAACGGACGTTCGGATATGTCGCGACCCGCGACGGGTAGGCCCCCTCCGGATTTCCCGACCGAGTGTGTCTCCTGATCGCGCAGAGGACGCCTGGGGCGGGTGGGGAGGGGTCATCCCCCTGGGTTCGAAGGTGTCTTCGAATCGTGCTTGAAGTCAGAACCTCGGCTTGATGCGGTCTGCTCGGCGTGCTTGGTGGCCCTCGGTGCTGGACTTGTGTCTATGGCAGTGGGGCGGCACGTTGAGGTGTGCTGGTGCGAGGTTCTCGAGGCTGTGGTCGTCGCCTCTGACCTTGTGGTCGACGCTGTCTGCTCCGTCTCCCCCGCAGAGCCAGCACACGCCGTTGTCTCTGGCCATGACGATGCGGCATCGTGTCTGCCAGTCGGAGGGGAGTCGCTCCTTCCGTGCGCCTGTCCATCGTCTGATCTGGTGGTCAGGGCATCGGCCTTGGTATGAAGCGTGCTCGTAGCATCCGGGCTCGAGGCAGGGTGTGGGTGCGAATGGCACGGGGGTACCCCTTTTCGAATGGGGGTGGGTGTTCTTTGCGAAGGGGGGTGGGTCATTTTTCGGCGGGGGTGAGCACTTCGAACAGCCACACGTCGGTGCTCTGGGCGAGGGTGAGCGTCGGCCAGGCGCGATGTCCTGGCTTGATGCGCTGCGGGGTGCTCGTGACCAGGTGCACACCCTTGGCCTTCGCGAGCTGCTCGGCCTTCGCCTTGGTCTGCCGGAAGGTTGCGCCTGAGGGGACGGTGACGAGCATCCGTCCGCGCTCCCGCTTACTGGAAGAGCCCATGACCCTCTCCGTATGGCGGCTTCTGCGGGCCTTCGCCCTGCGCCGGCTCGTCGTTCGGGGGCAGGTGCACGTTGCCGCAGGTGGGGCACTCGTGCGTGGTGAAGTCCGTCATCGTTCTCTCCCGATCAGGTACTCGGACGCGAGTCCGCGGATGGTGATGTCGTCGCCGGCGGCCGCGACGTAGCGGCTGTACCGTTCGGCGGCCGCGCCGTGGTGCGCGCCAGCCTTCGGTGCCGACTCGTGGTGGAAGGCGTACACGCGGCCCTGATGGCGCGGGACGTCGCCGAGCAGCGTCTCGTGCGTGATCCGCCACGCCATGTCCTCCGGCGCCCAGCCCTGGAACAGCTCGTCCTGGCCGTAGTGCGACGCCCACGCGCCCGGCGTCGTCACGTAGACGCCCGAGCACGAGAAGTCGAACGAGTGGCTCGTGCACTGCTCGAGCGGCCGGCCGGTGAAGAACTCGTGCGTTCCCTGCGGGCCGAGGATGCGGTACTCGCCGACCGCGTACGGCAGGTGGGTGAGCCCGGATGTGCGGGCTGCGGTGATCGCCTCATCGAGCGCGTCAGCCTCGGGGATCGTGTCGGCGTCGCTCAGGATGACCACGGGCGTGCGCGCGAGCTCGACGGCGCGGTTTCGGCATCCGGCGAGGTTGAACGGCTCGGCGCCAGTGTCGATGTCGACGACTCGGAACCCGCGGAGCTCGTACCAAGCGCGCACGGTCGCGTGAGCGGCCATCCTTGACTGCTGCGGCCGCCACGGGATCCATACCTCGGCGTCGCGCCTCATCGGAGCGCCTCCCAGCGGCGGCGCCACTGAGCCCAGACATCGTCGCTAGGTGGCCCGTAGTCGTAGGTGCCCTCGCACACGATGCAGTCTTGGTCAGGCGGCGAGGAGTCGCACCAGGGGCAGAACCCCCAGCGCAGACGCCAGCGCCCAAGCCAGTACCGCCAGAAGCTAATAGCCATGCCCTGTGCGCTCCCCCACGTGTTCGACCCGGACGCCCGGGACCATGCCAAAGCGGACGGCCGGATCGGCTAACAGCTCCTGCCCGAAGTGCCACTCAGACCACGACACGTTCGGATACTCGCGATCGAGCGTTCGCCGCGGGATCACGCACGGGTTCGTCGACCAGAACGCCCGATGCTCGATCAGCCCGTCGACGAGCTCGAATCGGTCGTCAGGGCGCGCCTCGAGCACGCCGCCGGACTCCCGCTCGTTCGCGAACCACGGGCCGCGCAGCGCGACGACTTCGGCCAGGTGCGGGCGCTCGTCGAGCAGCTCCGCCATCGCGGCCAGGTCGACTGTGTCGATCGCCCGAAAGTCTTCCTCCCAAAGCGCCACATGCTCGCCGTCTGCGACCTCGAACACCTTCCGCATCGCCGTGGTGTACCCAGCGGGCCCATCGGCGACGGGCACGATCTCGTCGCCAAGGTACGCGCACGAGCTGCGCCAGTGGATGTCGCCGGAGTCGTCGACGATCGTCAGCCGGTCGAAGCCGGTCACGTGCTCATCGATGGAGTCGATCGTGTCGCTGAGGTACTGGTCGCGGCGGTTGGACAGGATGATGAGCTGCACGAGCACCTCCAGGGGATGCCAGACGCTCGCGCCGCGTGATCTGCATTGTTCGGCGGGGCTGGCAAGTGAGAGAGGGGCGGGCGAGGCCGTGACGCGCATCCCGGACGCTAGGCCCGCCCCATGACCGTTTCGCGGACCCGAATCCGCCGGAGGTCATACCGCAACCGAGGACCGAAGGGCGATCACTCGGGAGTTAACGACGAAGCGCGCACCCGAAAAGTGGGTACGCGCTTGCTGATGGCAAGAGCCTAGCAGTCGAAGTATGAAGTTGGTGTCAAGTAGGGGCTGCGTGTTCACCATGCTTCCGGCGGCCGAGCAGCTTGAGGCGTAGCACCGCGAGCAGCTCATCCTCGCGCACCAGGCGCACGCGCCGGCCTCCGACGCGCACCCGCCGCTTGTAGACCTGCAGACCGTCGTGCGCGATCCAGTCCTCCACGGTTCGCGTCGAACGTTCGACCCGGTCAGCTGCCTGCTTGACGGTCAGGAAGCGGGTCACGCTGCGGCCTTCCACTCGAGGTACTTCGCGCGGTGAGCGTGAGGGATCACGTGGCCGCAGTACGTGCACGCCACGGTGACCTCGTCGGAGTCCTCGTCGACGATCAGCGTGCGCCTGGTGCACACCGGGCACGTCCGCGACGCGAAGATCGGCTTCCGTGGTGCGGTCGGGTATCGCTTCAGCACGGGCTCGACCAACTCGCGGATGTCGTCCCAGTACACGGCGACGTCCCTCCGCTGAGCGATCAGGTCCTCGTACGCGTTCAGCCAGTCGACGAGCGAGTGCATCATCGCATGGCAATCCTCAGGAGTCGCCCACGACGGGAACCCGTCCGGTCGCGACTCCTTCCGCGACCATCCGAGCGCTACGACAGGCGGGACGACGTCGAGAGCTCGCGAGTGGCCGATCGTCCACTTCACAAGGCCGACGAACAGACCATTCGCATCCTCGAGCGCGCTCGCGTTCAACGGCAGCGGGATCTCCTTCGAGCCCGACACCCGAGCGCCCTGCGCACCGCCGGCGCCCGGCGCGACCTGTGCGAGCACGTGAACGACCAGATCGGGCGTCTGCTCGAGCAGGTTGCGTGTGCGTGCCTGCCGGTAGCGCACGTGCAGTAGCCCCTGCAGGGCGGCTTTCGCTTCTTCGTCCATGATCGCCTCCATCATTCGTTCGGGTATGGCTGCCGAGGCGCCGGTCGGTTCTTTCGGTGTCGTGCCCGGAAGCTCTCGTGGCTCCTTCGTTCAGCGGCGATCGCCTCCTCGATGAGGTCGACAAGCGCCTCGTAGGTTGCTCGCGCGGCAGCGAACAGTCCGAGCACCACGCCGGCCGCGAGCCTCACAGCACGCCCTCCAGACCGTCCGGCCGCTCCTGGCGCTCCGCGAGCTCCGCCAGCGTGCGCTCGACGTCGAGGATCCTGAACAGGTCAGACGCGATCCGCGCCGAGCCGACGGTTCGACCGCGGCGTCCGTATGCCTCACGGTCCTCTGCATATCGGCGAACGCCCTCGAGCTGCGCGCGCAGAACATCACGTTCCGCCTCTGCCGCGACTGCCCTGCTCACGAGCGAGAGCCGCTCCCTGATCCAGTAGCGCTTGTCCACTACCAAAGCCTCAATGGCATCCGCCAGGCGCGTCACTCGGTGCGCGTCGCCCTCTCTGATGGGGAAGCGCTCGACGTGGTTGCGCGCTTCCTCGATCGTCTCCTTGTAGTCAGTCATGATCTCCTCCATCAATCCGGGATCGGAAGCTCGAACCGAGCCGCCGTGTGCGTCGAAACCCTCGCGTACATCCCCTCGAACAGCAGCGTCACCTTGCCCAGCCGCCCCTGCCGCTGCTTCGCCACATGGATGTCGAGATCCGGGCCCGGGAGCCCATCCGCCTCCACCTGCCGCTGCAGCAGCAGCACCACATCCGCGTCCTGCTCGATCGACCCGGACTCGCGCAGATCCGACAGCGTCGGGTTGCGGCGCATCTTCCCGACGCCGGCCGCCTCGCGATTCAACTGCGACAGCGCCACCACCGGGCACTCGAGCTCGCGCGCCATGATCTTCAACTGCCGCGACACCTCCGACACGACCTCGAACCGCTTCTGGTCCGACTTCGTGCCCGACACGAGCTGCAGGTAGTCCACGACCACTCCGCCCAGCGGGCCCTTCCTCGACACCGACCGGGCGAACGACTTGATCTGCGTGATCGTCACCTGCGACCGGTCATCGACGTACAGCGGCATCCGCTCGATCCGCGGCCGCGCCTGCCGCACCCGATCCCACTCCTCCTCCGTCAGGCGGCTGCGACCGATCGACCCGAGGTGCACCGACGCCATCGACGCGATCAGACGCTGCGTGATCTCGTCCTCCGGCATCTCCAGCGACGAGAACGCCACGTTCCCGCGTGAGGCGAGCGCACGCGCCAGCTGCAGGCCGATGATCGACTTGCCCTCCGACGGGCGGGCACCGACCACGTATAGAGCACCTGGCCGCATCCCGACGAC
>Ga0153994_1000195_pt1 | contig 20394 bp, 24 predicted proteins | sample TSNC078MetaG_FD_104735 | JGI IMG/M metagenome (GOLD analysis project Ga0153994, IMG submission 104735) | Attine ant fungus gardens microbial communities from North Carolina, USA - TSNC078 MetaG | ecosystem: Host-associated > Fungi > Mycelium > Unclassified | place: USA: North Carolina, Lumber...
CAATTATCACTATTTCTGTACTTGATGCAGGGAAATATCCATAACCGTGGTTCATTTGATGAGGTATAGAGACTAAAAAAACCTTGATTTTTAAGGAAAAAAGACTTGACTATATGAGGAGGTGAATGATAACATGGCAGTTAAGATTAGATTAAAAAGAATGGGACAAAAGAAAGCTCCTTTCTATAGAATCATTGTCGCTGACTCAAGATCACCAAGAGACGGCAGATTTATTGAAGAAATAGGAACTTATGATCCAACTGTAGATCCAAGCGCAATTAAAGTGAATGAAGAATTGGCAAAAAAATGGTTGTCTACAGGAGCCAGACCTACGGATACTGTTGCTAAGATATTCAAAATAGCCGGCATATCTAAGTGACACTAGTGGAGGTGAACTGATGAAAGAATTAGTTGAATTAATAGCTATGTCACTAGTTGATCATCCGGAGCAGGTTACTGTGACCGAGACTGTAAAATCGGATAGTATTCTTTTAGAACTAAGAGTTGCTCCTGATGATATGGGAAAAGTCATTGGTAAGCAGGGCAAGATTGCTAAATCAATTCGTACGATTGTAAAGTCTGCGGCCTCTAAGGATGACAGGAAGATTATTGTAGATATTATACAGTAAAGGGCTGATAACCGGCCCTTTTTACATTGTAAGGTATAAGAGGTATATGATGGAAGATTTATTCAGAGTTGGTGTTGTTTCGTCAACCCATGGTCTGAAAGGTGAAGTCAAAGTGTTTCCGACAACAGATGATGTGAAACGTTTTAGCACCTTAAAAAAATGTAAATTGGATACAGGGGTTGGTTTTTTAGATTTAGAAATCCAGAATGTCAAGTTTTTTAAACAATTTGCCATATTAAAGTTTAAAGGGATTGACAATATCAATGATATTGAGAAATATCGGGGAAAAGATTTATGGATTACCAGAGAGAATGCCATTCCTTTAGAAGAAGATGAATATTTTATTGCCGACTTAATTGGCTTAAAAGTCTACACCGATGAAGATAACTATTTTGGAGAGCTAAAAGAGATTATCAAAACCGGTGCCAATGATGTTTATGTAGTTACGACGACAGATCAGAAAGAAGTGCTGCTTCCGGCGACAAAGGAATGCATTCTTGATATTGATCTAAGTAAAAAACAGATCATTGTCCATATCTTAAAAGGTTTGCTTGAATTATAGGAAGGAAAGAAGATGAATTATTATGTGATGACTTTATTTCCGGATATGATTTTAAATGGCCTTCATACAAGCGTTATTGGCAGAGCAATAGATAAAAACCTAATCACCCTTAATGCGGTTAATATCCGGGATTATGCCAGAGATAAGCACAAGCATGTTGATGATTATCCTTATGGCGGCGGTGCCGGAATGGTGATGCAGGCACAACCGATATATGATTGTTATACAGATATTATGAAGAATATGGAGAAAAGACCCAGGGTGATTCATATGACACCCCAGGGGAAGGTTTTTAATCAGAATATTGCTAATGTACTTTCTAAAGAAAGTGACCTGATTTTTCTTTGCGGCCATTATGAAGGTATTGATGAAAGGATATTAGACGAGATAGTCACAGATCATATTTCCATTGGCGATTATGTTTTAACAGGTGGTGAACTGCCGGCTATGGTTATGATTGATACCATCTCGAGACTTGTACCGGGAGTATTAAGCAATGATGACTCGGCATTAACAGAGTCCTTTCAGGAGGGGTTGCTTGAATATCCTCAGTATACCAGACCGGAAGTATTTCATGGAAAACAAGTGCCTGAGGTCTTGCTTTCCGGACACCATGAAAATATTAGAAAATGGCGATTAGAACAGTCTGTCAAAAGAACTATGGAAAGGCGTCCGGATTTGATAACAAATGTTGAAGCTAAGAAAGTTCAAAATTAATTCTTGCATTTTTATGGATATTATGATAAAGTAGATTGTTGTGAGAAATAGGATGGTCCTCTGTTACTTAGGTATTAAGAACATCTAATGATTATAAGGAGGTTCACTTAGAGATGAACGATATTATCAGGATCATTGAAGCTACTCAGATGAAAGCCGAAGTACCGCAGTTTCATGTTGGCGATACGGTAAGGGTTTATGCAAAGGTAAAAGAAGGCGCCAGAGAAAGAACACAGGTTTTTGAAGGTACAGTTATCAAACGCCAGAACGGTTCTAACCGCGAAACATTCACTGTCAGAAAGACATCTAACGGAATAGGCGTAGAGAAGACATGGCCCTTGCATTCTCCAATCGTAGAGAAGGTTGATGTGGTAAGGAGAGGTAAGGTAAGGAGAGCAAGATTGTTCTACTTAAGAGACAGAGTAGGTAAGAAGGCTAAAGTTAAAGAATTGGTAAAATAATCTGTGACAAGGGGCAAGTACATTATGTAGTTGTCCCATTTTTATATATCTTTAAGGGAGGGGTTTCATTGGATTACAGCAAGACAAGAAAGCGAAGAAAACTTAGGCGCCGTTTAAGGCAATTGAAGATGCCAAAGAAGCTGTCAAAAGTTCTTTTGTTCCTCCTGGGTATAATTCTCGTTATCGGTTTGGGAGTTATTTCAGTACAAAGTTTCGGCAGGAAAATGGTTGTAGAAAGTGATGCAATGGAACCAACCCTTGCGGAAAATCAAATTGTCAATATTAATAAATTAGCATATGCGCTATCAAGCCCCAAAAGGTTTGACATCATTGTATTTGAAGTAGGAAAGAGTGGAGGCAGAAGATATATCCGCCGGGTAATTGGACTGCCTAATGAAACGGTGAGAATTGCCGATGGTGTCATTTATATCAATGATGAGCCATTGGAGATTGATTTTAACGATGCCTATTTAATCAATGGCGGATTGGCAGAAGAAAGCGTTACTTTAGAAATGGAAGAGTATTTTGTTTTAGGTGATAATTATAATGAGGCTGAAGACAGCCGATTATCCAACATCGGTAATATTGATAAAGATCAGATTATCGGAAAAATCAAATAAATTGGAAGTGATTTAGAATGAATATACAATGGTATCCCGGTCATATGACAAAAGCAAAGCGAATGATGCAGGAGAACATTAAACTTATAGATATCGTCATAGAATTGGTCGATGCAAGAATATCTATAAGCAGTAAAAATCCGGATATAGATGAACTTGCAAAGAACAAAAAACGCCTGATCATATTAAATAAGGCTGATTTAGCCGCCCCTGAGCGAACGAAACAATGGGAAGAATGGTTTAAGGATCAGGGATTTTATGTATGGAAGTTAGATGCAAGAGGCCGGGTAGGTAAAGAGGTCACAGAACTTATTAAAGAGGCCTGCAAGGAGAAATTAGAAAGAGACCGTAAGCGGGGAATCATCAATCGTCCGGTGAGAGCCATGGTTGTCGGCATTCCCAATGTTGGAAAGTCTACCTTTATTAATTCTTATGCCGGTAAAGCGTGTACAAAAACAGGAAACAAACCAGGTGTAACGAAAGGTAAACAATGGATACGCTTGAATAAATATGTTGAACTTTTAGACACCCCCGGTATCCTCTGGCCAAAGTTTGAAGATCAGGAAGTAGGGCGTAAACTGGCATTGATAGGGACGATTCGTGATGATTTATTAGATATCAGGGAATTGGCGTACTATTTGTTGGACTTACTTTTAAAGTTTTATCCGGGAAATATAAATAACAGGTTTAATATAGAGGAAAATCATGATAAAATAGAAGTATTAAATGGGATTGCGGAAATAAGAAACTGTAGATTGAAAGGCAATGCACTGGATATAGATAAGGCAGCGAAAATACTCATTGATGAATTTAGAAGTTCAAAATTGGGAAGAGTTACCTTAGAATTTCCGGAGAATAATTAGGAATAAGGCATGGATGACAGAGAGAACACGGTAGAAGACATTGAAATTGAAGATGATAAAAACATATTAGATCAGGAACCGGCCGATAAAGAGAAAAGTGTTTTTAGGGAACTTTTGGGCCTGCTGTTTTATCTTGTGGTTGTCCTGGTGATTACGTATCTTGTTGTTACTTTTGTAGGTCAACGTACAGAAGTTAATGGGATGTCTATGTTTCCCACATTAGCAGACGGGGATAATCTGATTGTTGAAAAATTAAGTTATCGAGTGAATGAACCGGAGCGTTTTGACATTATTGTCTTTCCTTATCCCGGCGATGAGGCGATTCATTATATAAAACGGGTGATTGGGCTTCCCGGGGAAACTATACAAATCATTGATGGCGATATTTATATCGATCACGTCATATTAGAAGAAGATTACGGATATGAGACAATAGCGAATCCCGGAATTGCTTCAGAGCCGATTGTCCTTGGTGAAGATGAGTATTTTGTATTGGGAGATAACCGCAACAATAGCCAAGACAGCAGATATGCGGTGGTAGGTAATATCAAGCAGGAGGATATTGTCGGCAGGGCATGGCTGCGGATTTGGCCTCTTAAAACTTTTGGAATATTGGAACATCGCACCTCAGTTGGTAATGGAGGATGACTATGCGGGAGACTAAAAAACAAGAAACAAAAAGAATTAAGCTGATGAAAGAATATCAGCGGATTGATGCCATGATGTCTTATGAGAAAAAGTACAGCACCTGCACTTATATCTGCGGCATTGACGAAGCCGGACGTGGTCCGCTTGCAGGTCCTGTCGCCGCCGGTGCGGTGGTTTTACCCAAAGATATAAAGTTACTCTACATCAACGATTCCAAAAAGCTTTCACCAACCAGAAGAGAAGAATTATATACGGCCATTACTGAGCAGGCCATAAGTTTTAGTATCGGCATTGTTAACGCCGAAAGAATCGATGAAATAAATATCTTACAAGCGACCTATGAAGCAATGAGAATGGCAGTGGCCGGGCTAAATATTGTCCCTGATATATTATTAAATGATGCGGTAACAATACCCGGAATGACGATGCCGCAGGAAAATATTATTAAAGGAGACACCAAAAGTGTGTCAATTGCTGCGGCCAGTATCCTTGCCAAAGTAACGAGAGACCATATGATGGAGGCTTTTGGCGAACTTTATCCGGAATATGGTTTTGGAAAGCATAAAGGATATGGGACAAAAGAGCATATTGAGGCCCTGTGCAGATTCGGTCCCTCACCCATACATAGAAGGACATTCATCGGTCATTTTGTTTAGGAGGTCTATGAGAAATAATCGGGCGACAGGAAAGGCTTACGAAGATGAGGCAGTCAAATACCTTGAATCAAAAGGATTTGCCATCATTCAAAGAAATTTTTGGTGTAAAATAGGTGAAATTGATATTATTGCCCAAAAAGATGGATACATCATCTTTATAGAAGTTAAATATCGGAAAAATAAGACTAAAGGCGAGCCATGGGAAGCTGTTAATTATAAAAAGCAGCAAAAGATTAAGAATATAGCCAGATACTATTTAATGCTTCATCATTATCAAGAAAATACCCCATGCCGTTTTGATGTGGTAACAATTTTAGGAGACCAGTTATATTTATATGAAAACGCATTTATATGAAAATATTAAAATAAAAAAATCAAATACAAATCAGGTAACAACATTGATTGAAACGGATATCCTGCCCGTCATCAAGTTCCCGGCACTTGCCGATACCGGGCTTGTAGAACACGGCTTTTCCACCAGACTGGGCGGAAAAAGTGAAGGCAATTATGCATCAATGAATTTATCCTTTACAAGAGGAGATGATAATGAAGCCGTCATGGAGAATTTTAAACGGTTTGGCCGGGCCGTTTCGATGGATTACGAAGATATGGTTTTCACAGACCAGACCCATACGACGAATGTGCGTATTGTTACCAAAGAAGACAAAGGAAAAGGAATTATCAAAGCGAGGGATTATACAGACATAGATGGATTAGTAACGAATCAGCCGGGAATACCCCTTGTTACTTTCTATGCTGATTGTGTCCCTTTATTTTTTATAGATCCGGTCAGAGAAGTGATTGCCTTATCACATTCCGGATGGCGGGGCAGCGTTCATAAGATGGGAAAGAAGACGGTGGAAATCATGCAAAGAGAATTTAAGTCTAATCCCGCCGATATTATCACCGCCATCGGACCTTCCATATGCCAGTCATGTTATGAAATTGGCAGTGATGTGGCGATGCAGTTTAAAGAAGCTTTTTCAGAGGAAGCTTATGCTGATTTTATGTATCAGAAATCAAAAGAAAACTACCATTTAGACCTTTGGAAGGCAAATGAGCATGTTTTAAGAGAAGCAGGAATCTTACCCCGGCACATTGCTGTGACTGATATATGTACTTGCTGTAACAGTGAGGTTTTGTGGTCACATAGGAGAGCCGGAGCCAAAAGAGGAAGTCTTGCAGCTTTTTTAATGCTGAAAAACAGGAGCGTGGATCATGAGTAGTCAAAGGCATATCATTAAAGAAGTTCTTAAGGGGAGTATTGCCTGGGAGGTGGATTTATGTCCCGGAGATACGGTATTAAAAATAAATGATAGCGCCATTGAAGATGTTTTTGATTATCATTTCCTCATTAATGATGAATATATAGAAATGCTTGTTAAGAAAGCCTCTGGGGAAGAATGGCTCGTGGAAATAGAAAAAGATGATGACGAGGACTTAGGGATAACCTTTGAATCCGGTTTAATGGATGCTTATAAATCCTGCAGTAATCGATGTATTTTCTGCTTCATTGATCAGCTGCCGGAAGGGCTGCGTGATACGCTGTATTTTAAGGATGATGATTCCAGACTGTCATTTTTACAAGGGAATTATATTACCCTGACCAACATGAAGGATAAAGACATAGACAGAATCATCAAGTATAAGCTGTCGCCAATCAACATATCGGTCCATACAACCAATGCCGCCTTGCGGTGTAAGATGTTGGGAAATCGCTTTGCAGGAAAAATAGTAGCGCAGATTAAACGCCTGTATGACAATCAGATTACAATGAATGGGCAAATTGTCTTGTGTAAGGGCGTTAATGACGGCGCAGAGCTTTCCCGGACAATAGCGGATTTATCTTCGTTTATTCCTTATTTTGAAAGTCTGTCGGTGGTTCCTATGGGAATAACAAAATTCAGAGACGGACTTTTTAAGGCGGAGCCGTTTAACAAAGAAGAGGCGGGGAGCATATTAGATATTATCCATCAGTTTCAAGAGAAGTTTTCTGACGAATATGGGAGGCATTTTGTCCATGGCGGTGATGAATGGTATATCATGGCCGAAAGGGAGTTTCTGGAGGCAGAGCATTATGATGGTTATGTGCAGCTGGAGAATGGTGTCGGCATGATGCGCTTATTAATAGATGAGTTTGCCGAGGCGTTAGCTTCCCATCGTGGAGATTTACGGACAGGTCATGTATCCATTGCGACGGGAAAGCTGGCATATCCCTATATTAAATCAATGACCGGTCGTTTAAATGATTGCTACCCCAACTTAAAAATAGATGTTTATTGCATAATCAACGATTTTTTTGGTGAAGGTATTACCGTGAGTGGTTTGCTGACGGGAAAGGATATTGTTAAGCAGCTTAAAGGGGAAGCTTTAGGTGATACATTATTGCTGCCCGGCAACCTGTTAAGGAGCGGTGAATCCGTTTTATTGGATGACATGACAATTAAAGATATTGAAAATTCTTTACAAGTTCCCATTGATATCATAAAATCTAATGGAGATGACCTGATTGAAAAAATCATTAAAGATAGAAGGAGATAAGTATGAGTAAGCCAATCGTTGCAATTGTTGGGCGTCCCAATGTGGGAAAGTCCACATTGTTTAATGCTCTTGCCGGATCACAGATTAGTATTGTTAAAGATACGCCAGGGGTAACAAGAGACAGAATATATGCCGATATTACATGGCTGGATAAGCAGTTTACCCTCATTGATACCGGAGGCATTGAGCCGGAGAGTAAGGATTTGATTTTATCCAGTATGCGCGAGCAGGCAGAAATCGCCATAGAAACCGCAGATGTCATTTTATTTATTACTGATGTCAAACAGGGTCTTGTGGATACGGACTTTAAAGTGGCAGATATGCTCAGAAGATCTAATAAGCCGGTATTGCTGATTGTTAATAAAGTGGATAGCTTTGAAAAATATATGGCAGATGTCTATGAATTTTATAATCTGGGAATTGGTGACCCCATCCCGGTATCGGCAGCCTCCAAATTAGGGATTGGCGATATGCTTGATATTGTGGCGGAGCATTTTCCGGAAAAAAGCGATGATGAAGAAGATGATGAGACACCTAAGATTGCCATTATAGGTAAGCCAAACGTGGGTAAGTCTTCTATTATCAACAAATTGTTAGGCGAGGAACGGGTAATTGTCACTGATATTGCAGGAACCACCAGAGATGCTATTGACACACCGGTAACATTTGACGGCAGGGAGTATATTTTTATTGATACCGCCGGATTGAGGCGAAAAAGCAAAATTAAAGAAGAGTTGGAAAGATACAGCATTATTCGTACCGTGACGGCAGTGGAACGGGCGGACATCGTCATTCTAGTCATCGATGCCACAGAAGGTGTGACGGAGCAGGATGCTAAAATTGCCGGCATTGCCCATGAGCGGGGAAAAGGTGTCATTATTGCTGTGAATAAGTGGGATGCTGTTGAAAAGGATGATAAGACCATATATAAGTACACTAATGATATCCGTCATGTATTAGCTTATATGCCCTATGCAGAATTGATTTTTGTTTCGGCATTGACCGGTCAGCGCTTGAATAAGCTGTATGACTTAATTGATATGGTTATTGAAAATCATTCGCTCCGGATAGCTACCGGGGTACTCAATGAAATTATGTCAGAAGCAGTGGCCCTAAAACAGCCGCCGTCAGATAAGGGAAGAAGATTAAGACTGTATTATATAACGCAGGTATCGGTAAAGCCGCCAACCTTTGTCATATTTGTAAACGACAAGGATTTGACACATTTTTCTTATACCAGATATATTGAAAACAGAATCAGAGAAGCCTTTGGATTCAGAGGAACTCCATTAAAATTTATTATTCGTGAGAGAAAGGGAAAGGATAAGTAATGGTCATCAATATTGTTATTTGTGTAATCATTGGTTATGTATTTGGCTGTATTCAAACCGGATATATTTATGGACGGATCAAAGGTATTGACATAAGAGAGCACGGCAGCGGCAATTCCGGAACGACGAATATACTGCGTACCCTTGGCAAAAAGGCAGGGTACATTACATATTTGGGAGATGCCTTAAAAGCGATTGCTGCCATTTTACTGGTGCGTTATTTGATTTTTAATCTGCTAGGTACAGACAATGTGCTATTGACGATGTATACCGGCTTTGGTGTTGTTTTAGGACACAACTACCCTTTTTACCTGAATTTTAAAGGCGGCAAAGGAATTGCCGTAACTTCCGGTGTTATGTTGGCCTTCGACTGGCGTTTTGGCCTCATTGCCGCTATCGGGTTTTTAACCGTATTTTTCCTGACTAAGTATGTATCGGTAGCTTCACTGACGATGTCAACACTGTTTCCCATCTGCTGTCTGATATTTTATCCGGGACAATGGCATTTGTTTATCGTAAGCATGGCCTTTTGTATCATGGCCTGGTGGCGGCATCGAGGGAATCTTGTCCGTTTGAAAAATGGTACTGAAAATAGATTTATAAAGAAAAAGAACAAATAGAGGAGATGCAATCAATGCATAGAAAAATAAGCATCCTTGGTGCCGGCAGTTGGGGAACGGCACTTGCGGCGGTATTAAATAAAAATGGCCACGATGTAACCATTTGGTCTATCCTACCTGAAGAGATTGAAATGCTTAAAAACAATCATGAAAATAAATCAAAGCTTCCGGGAGTCATTTTATCTGAAAAGATACATTTTACATCTGATTTAGAGGAGAGCATTAAGGGAAAAGATATTCTTGTATTTGCTGTGCCCTCTGTCTATGTCAGGAGTACTGCAAAAATGGCGGCTCCTTTTATCACTTCCGGTCAAATCATTGTTGATGTTGCCAAGGGAATTGAAGAAGATACGCTATTAACAATGTCGGAGGTTATCAAAGCGGAGATTCCAAAGGCAGATATAGCTGTATTATCAGGACCTTCCCATGCTGAGGAAGTCGGCAGGGAGATTCCCACTACAGTTGTCGTGGGAGCAAAAACCTTTGATACGGCTAAGTATATTCAAGATGCATTTATGAATGATACTTTTAGAGTATACACCAGTCCCGATATGATAGGCATTGAATTGGGCGGTTCCTTGAAGAATGTCATCGCCCTGGCAGCCGGTATCAGTGACGGGTTAGGCTTTGGCGATAATACAAAGGCCGCCTTGATGACCAGAGGAATAGCTGAAATTACCCGGCTTGGAGTTGCCGTAGGCGGTTGTCTGGAAACTTTTGCGGGTCTTTCCGGGATGGGAGATTTAATAGTGACCTGTACAAGCCGGCACAGCCGCAACAGGAAGGCCGGATACCTTATAGGCAAAGGAAGTACCATGCAGCAGGCGATGGATGAAGTCAAAATGGTGGTAGAGGGCGTCTATTCAGCCAAGGCGGCACTTGCCCTGGCTAAGAAATATGAGATATCTATGCCGATTGTAGAACAGATTAATGCCGTACTATTCGAAGGGAAAGCGGCTAAGGAAACAGTGATTGATTTATTGTCACGAAGTAAAAAAACGGAACATGAGGTTCTTGACTGGGAATAACAGAATGAATTCATATTATCCCATTTCTCTGCATACATTATATCAGTGAATACAGAGAGGGGAATTATCATGGATAGTTTTAACGTATATAAAGATATACAAGCTCGTACCAACGGTGAAATTTATATCGGTGTTGTCGGCCCGGTGAGATCCGGGAAGTCGACGTTTATAAGACGATTTATGGAACAGCTTGTACTTCCAAATATGGAAGAAAAGGACCGGCAGATGGCAACTGATGAAATTCCGATTAGTGGTAAAGGCCGCATGATAACCACGGTAGAGCCTAAGTTTATACCTAAAAATGCTGCTGTCATAAAATTGAGCGATGATATTACCGTTAAAATGCGGTTGATTGATTGTGTCGGATATATGATTGACGGAGCAACAGGGCATTTAGAAGACGAAAAGGAAAGGCTTGTCAAAACACCATGGTTTAAAGAGGAAATTCCATTTACAAAAGCAGCCCATATTGGAACCAGAAAAGTCATTCAGGACCATTCCACCATCGGAATGGTGATTACCGGTGACGGTTCTTTTGGGGAAATTCCCAGAGAGAGTTTTATAAACAGTGAAGAACGGACAGTAGGTGAACTGAAAAAAATAGGAAAACCTTTTGTCATTATTTTAAATTCTGCAAGACCTTTTTCAGAGCCGACGAAAACCCTTCAGGAAGAGCTTGGTGGCAAATACGGTGTTACTTGTATTGCCCTCAATTGTGACCAATTGAAAAAAGAAGATATCCATCAGATTATGGAATCTCTGCTGATGGAATTCCCCATATCGCAATTAGAATTCTATACCCCCAAATGGCTGGATGTCCTGCCTAAAGATAACCCAATCAAAGAGCGGGTTTTGGAGACAATCAAAGAACTTCTGCAAAATGTTTATACCCTTAAAGACCTGAAAATGCATCAAGAAGAGATTTCCAATGAGTTTATTGAAAAATATTTCATTGAAGAAATTAACATGGCCACCGGACAAATCAAAATAAATCTCACCTTCGATATGAAATATTACTATGAAATCCTATCTAATATTTTAGGCAGTGATATCCATGGAGAATATGAGTTTTTTAATATTTTAAAAGGTTTGGTCAGACAAAAAGAGGAATTTGAAAAGGTCTCCGGTGCCGTATCGGAAGTCAGGCAAAAAGGCTATGGTGTCGTTTCACCAAATAGGAGTGAAATTATAGTTGAGGAGCCGATAATTATTAAGCATGGGGGTAAGTTTGGGGTGAATATCAAGGCCAACGCACCTTCAGTTCATATGATCAGTGCCAATATTGAAACTGAAATCGCACCTATCGTCGGGACCCAGCAGCAGGCTGAAGATTTAGTAGACTACATAAAAGCGACATCTTCTCAGGCTCCGGAGGCTATATGGGATACATTGATTTTTGGGAAATCTATCGGCGATCTGGTAGATGAGGGCATGAGGAACAAAATATCCAAAATGACCGATGACTGTCAGATGAAATTACAGGATACGCTGAAGAAAATCGTCAATGACAGCAATGGGAATGTGATTTTTATTATTATATAAGTTTGAGTTTGCTATAAAAGACATATTTTCGGCTTTCAGCAGTGCTGATAGCCTGAAGATATGTCTTTTTTATGAGGAGTGAAGCCAAATTGCATAGATGTTCATGGATAGGTATAACCTTTTGGGGTGATGTTTGCGACAAAATTTGCATGTAAAATATAACAGTCATCCTTCCCTTCGATTCCAATGGACAATTAAAAAAGTCCACATGAAACTGAAAGGCTGAACACCTACCATAAAAGTGGTAACAGAAATTATATCGTATAAACTAAAAAAGTGATAGAGATTAAAATTGAATTAGTATAAATTATAAATAAAAATAGTTAATAAAAATGATTGACAAAAGGGAAATTTTATTGTAAAATGAGGTAAATACTATTCCGAGTTAGGCACTGCGAGAGGTGTATGGAGCCCTGACAGTGTGCCTCAATCAGGATGTATTGAGTATAATAATTGACGCTTTCCGGCTTGCCGGGTATTCCCGGCAAGCCGGGAAATATATGACAAATTCATGAGGATGGTAAGGAAGCATGAAAATGAATGTGAAATCCAGGAAAATATGGGTAATAGTTCTGGCGGCATTGGCTATTGCTGCAATGGGGTGTGTGATTTATTTTTACAGTGATATCGAGGCATTCATTCGCCATTATTTTTTTAAAGAGACCGTCGTACTGAGTAATGGTCAGGTACTGGAAAATGGGGATTCAGGCTTACCCGATCAGGATGCCGAGCAAATAAATGGACTGATGGGAGTTGGTGACACCTGCATATCTGACTGCACCAGCAGACGACAGGGAATCAGACAACATACAATGAATAAAGTGACGGTCTATGATTCAATTGAGGAATCACCGGTTTCTATCAATGAATGCAGTGAGGAGCCAACGCTTGAAGAAACACTTCTCACCTACAAATTTGTTGTCGTGGATATGACAGTGAAAAACCTTAATGAGGAAAAGATAGAACCCTTTGACGAAGATGAGCTATTTTCTTTTATTTTCGATCTCGTTGTTCGTGATAATTATGAGGGAATTTCAGAAGATAGTGAGATTATGAAAGTGGGGAGTTACATGTGGTATTTCAGTGAACATCCCAAGCTTGACAACGTGAATCTGGAGGAACAATTATATTACTACTATGATTTGGCACCCGGGGAATCCATGGATTACCAGATAGGGATTGCAGTACCCGAAGAAGCATTGGAAAAAAAGACGACCTATTTAGAAGTTAGCGATGATGATGACGAGAATCTGATAGGATTTAATTTGTTTCAATAGCATATATTTGTCCCTTGCGGACATGCGGTTGAAATGTTGAAAGGAAACCAAATGATAAATAGTATTAAGATGGAATTACGCAAGGCTCTTAAGAATAAGTTTTTTAATATATCCCTTGGAGTTATGACGCTTTTTGCGGTTTTAAGTGCAGTCTGGTGCTGCCAAAACTTTTTGGGACTATTATCCGCTTTTGAGGAAAATTATTTTTCGAACGGAAAAATGATAGAAAACGATTTATTTCCGGTCTATACCTCATATAACTATTGGATCGGCGGAGAAATGCAGTCGTTAATGTATTCCCTGTTTTTCACCCTGCTGCCCGTTTTTGCGGTGCTCCCCTTTGGCTGGTCATATTATCTGGAAAGAAAAAGCGGATACATAAAGCAGGTGGTGACTAAAACCGGAAAACGAACTTTCTTTTTAGCAAAGCTCATCGCTGTGTTTATCTCAGGTGCCTTAGTGGTATTCATACCGCTTATCATCAATTTCCTGATTGTAAGCGCCGTATACCCATCAACACTGCCCCAGGTTAATTATGTGTTTTATAACTATGTCGGTTTTGGCAGCATGTGGTCGGATTTGTTTTTTACGATTCCATGGCTGTATGTTGCTTTGTACATTCTCTTAGATAGCTTATTCGCCGGATTGTTTGCAATTTCTGCATTTGCGGTATCCTTTTTTGTTAAAAACCGTGTGGCAGTTGTTTTTTCCCCATTTGTTTTTTGTATGGCATTGGAATATCTGAGGACATTTTTAATTTCAAGCAGTATGGGAAGCTATCCCTGGGACATTGAAATAGCACCTACGGCATTTCTCCACGCAGCAGGCATGCACTGTAGAACAATAGGTTATGTGGTTTTGCTTGAAGCGGTGTTTATTGCGATATTTGCTGGGGGCACCATATTGATCAGAGGGAAAAAAGATGAGATTTTTTAAGTTGCTGCGTTTTGATTTACTTTATGGCGTTATGAAGGCATACCACAAATATATCCTGTTAACAGGTCTGTTTATCCCCATCAGTATTGAATTTGAATTTAAACGCTCCGGATTTACTGATATAACCAATGATGGAGTAGCAGCTAAGACGTTAGGGGATATTGCTCTGTATGTTTTTGGCGGAATGAAGGAGTATATTCCAAGTCCGAATGACCCCTTTTTGTTCCCGGCATTTTGGCTGTTGTTTTACATTATTATCTTCTACACGACATTGTACTATCCATTTAAAGATTTAAATGGATTTGGAAAACAAATCATTGTACATGGCGGCAGCAGAAAAAGCTGGTGGTTATCAAAATGCTTATGGAATGCGGTCACGGTTTCAGTATTTTTTGTGGCTATATGGATGGCCATCCTATTGTATGCCCGCATTACCGGTGCCGGTATGACATTCCAAATATCACCCTATATGCGGGAAATTTTTGAACTGAACGAGGTGGTGGCTTCACCGGAAAAATGGGATGTAAGGACATTGCTTATCGTCGGACCGTGGCTGACGGCGATTGCGTTGAGCCTTGTTCAAATGGTGTTGTCATTATTAATTAAACCCATTTTCAGTTTCATCGTTTCGGTGATTATCCTAATCGCTTCCGCTTATTATTATAGTCCGGTTATGCTTGGCAATTATGCGATGTGTGTCCGTAGCGCCCAGATAATGACAAATGGTATGCCTTTAAAAGGGGGAATTGTGTATTGCATCGTCGTCATATTGAGCAGCGTGATGATTGGAATGGTTATTTTTAGAAATTACGATATTTTGAACCGTGAATAAGTGATCACCATAGAAATTCAAAATCTTTAGAGAAAGGCTGTTGCCTGCGGGTTCTGCGGCAATTAAAAGGTGATGAAATGTCTGATATACAGTTAGTTAATATAGAAAAAAGAATAGGAAATGCAGTTGTTCTAACCGGTGTGAATGCAGATTTTGCATATGGAAAAATAATCGGCTTAAGGGGTATCAACGGATCGGGCAAAACTATGTTATTGCGTATCATTGCCGGTCTTATCAGACCGACTGCAGGCAGTGTGAGCATTGACGGACTTTGTTTGGGAAAGAATATTGAATTCCCGCCCAGTATCGGACTTTTGATTGAAAACCCCGCATTTCTTAATACCTATACAGGATTTGAGAACCTGAGGATTCTCGCTTCAATTAAAAAGGTTGTCAAAGAAGATGAAATCCAAAGCCTTCTTGACACGGTTGGTCTTGGTAAATCCATAGACAAGCGGTATAAAAAATATTCGCTTGGCATGAAACAGCGCCTTGGTATTGCGGCCGCCATCATGGAAAAACCCAAGATTGTTTTACTTGATGAACCGACAAATGCACTTGACGCAAACGGAATCAAGCTGTTGCACGATATAATTATTAAGGAGAAAGAGCGTGGTGCGGCTGTTATTGTAGCCTGTCATGATGCCGGATTTTTAAACACAATTGCCGATGAAATTTACTGCATGGAGCTTGGAAAAATAGTACAGCATATTCTTGATCCGCGGAGTAAGGAGGATATATAATATGAAGAAGTTTAGATGGTTACTTATCGCTGTCGTTTTTATCGGATTTGCTGTGTTGTGGTTGTCTGGGTTTATCAACGCGAATCAATCAAAAATTATCATCGATAGTGAAGTTTATTCGCCCGGAGAAACAATTGACATCGGTGAAAATTATTTTATGAGTGCCAAAGAGAATCCAAACGGATATCAGATAACAGTGGAATCTGTCGGTGTGAAAACTGTTGCGGAATTTTTGAAAGAATACGGCAAGCCTGACGATTATGTAGCTTTAGTTGATGAGTATGGCAATAAACGTCCGGATTATGTGTATGATATTGAGATAAGTTTTACCAATGAAAGTAATGTGGATGGGGTCATTTCATTCGCCAATTATTCCCTTTTTAACAAATCGCTTTTGCTGAATTATGATGCCAGATTCTTAGAAGCGATTCATCCTGAACTGGCAGATGCAGGCAGTTTTAAACTGAAAACAGGATTAAAAAAAACATTTCATTTTACTTTCACAGCCGATGAATCAAGTTTATTGATTGACCGTCAAAAAGTAAATGATAGGATGCTAAATGATGATTTCTTTCTTTGTATTTCATGGTTCCCTGCCAGGAAACTAGTCAAGATTAACGCAATTTAATCTCTGCTTCAAATGCAAATCCAATTAATAAGAATTAAGAGGATTTGCATAATTTTCATAATAATCAGTGAAAATCTCTATAGCCTCTGAAAAATGGAGCTTTTTAGAGTAAGCAAAACCAATCTCGCGCTCTTTAATCGGCGTATCCAAAGGGAGTTCAACGAGTTTCTTTGATTCTAAATCATTGATTATAAATTCTTTAATAACACACCCAATCCCAATGCCGATCCGGGCAAATTCAATCAATAAATCCATGGATGAAATCTCTAAAAGATGATTGGGAGATATCTGATTTTCAATCAGATAAGTATCGATATATTGTCTCGTCATATTTTCTTGATCCAAAAGCATAAGCGTCGCTGATTCGAATAAATTCTCATCTGTATTCAAAGTTCTTTCTTTCAAATAATCAAGACAAACTGTAGTCGATACAAAAACATCATGTATTGCCCCTAATGAAAAAAATTCTATATGCTTGAAGGATTCAGGTTTTCCAATTAAGCCGATATCTATCTTATCTTCTTCTAATAATTTTAAGGTATGATTTGTTGATTGGCACTGAATTAAAATTTTAATATGGGGATAGTCTTTAATGAAATCTTTCAAATAGGGCAGTAAAACATACTTGCATAAGGTGGTGCTAACGCCGATGCGCAATTGCTTTATGCCTAAATGATTCATCCGCATGATTTCTTTTTCCCCAAGGTCAAGCGTTTCAAAAGCCTTTTCTACATGGCGAAATAAAAGTTGGCCTTCCTCGGTTAACTGCACCCCCTTTGAAGTGCGGGTGAATAAAGTCACGCCAAGGTTGTCTTCTAGTTTCTGTATCGATTTACTGATGGCCGGCTGGCTGATAAACAGCTTTTTTGCAGCCGATGACAGACTTTTTGAAGTGGCAGCTGCATAAAATATTTTATATAAATTTAAGTTCTGTTCATTTATCATCGTTACCCTCTCATTACATATATAACTTCAAGTTATAGGAAATATTATTAATATGTATTTCCATTATACCTGAAAGCATGATATGATTGCAACATAATAAATAAAAGAACGAAAGGAAGTGTATTTGATGGGTATGACTATGACTCAAAAGATATTAGCAGCGGCTGCCGGTCTTGAGGAAATTTTTGCCGGACAATTGATTATGGCTAATTTAGATATGGTACTGGCAAATGATATTACAGGTCCCGTATCAATTAAGGAAATGGATAAGTTCGCGAAGAAAGGTATATTTGATAAAGATAAAATAGCGTTAATCCCTGATCATTTCTCGCCTAACAAAGATATTAAATCCGCACAAAACTGCAAGTACATGAGAGAATTTGCCTATGCAAATGACATTACTCATTTTTATGAGGTTGGGGAGATGGGGATTGAACATGCCCTGCTGCCGGAGAAAGGCATTGTGACAGCCGGTGACACCGTCATTGGTGCAGATTCCCATACATGCACTTACGGAGCTCTGGGCGCTTTTTCAACAGGTGTCGGAAGTACTGATGCTGCCGTAGGTATGGCGACAGGTCAGGCCTGGTTTAAAGTTCCTTCCGCTATCAAGTTCGTATTAACAGGCAAGCCCGCTAAATGGATCACCGGTAAAGATATTATTCTGCATATTATTGGAATGATTGGTGTGGACGGAGCCCGGTACCGTTCGCTGGAGTTTGTCGGTGACGGAATCGCCCATCTATCCATGGATGACCGCTTCACAATTTCCAATATGGCCATTGAGGCCGGCGGGAAAAATGGTATTTTTCCGGTAGATGATGTGACCAGAGAGTATCTTGAATCGCATCAAGGCAATCATGCCAAACCATATAAAGTATATCAGGCAGATGAAGATGCCATATACGATGAGACTTATACCATTGACTTAAGTGAATTAAAGCCGACAGTGGCCTTCCCCCATTTACCTGAAAATACCCGTACCATTGATGAAGTGGGTGATATTGCCATTGATCAGGTTGTTATCGGTTCATGTACCAATGGTCATTTGGAAGATATGGAAATCGCCGCAAAAGTTTTGGCCGGCCGAAAGGTAAAGAAGGGATTAAGAGTAATTATTATTCCGGCAACACAGCAAATATATATGGATGCTATCGAGGCGGGTTATATTAAAACCTTCATTGAGGCAGGTGCTATTGTCAGTACCCCGACTTGTGGTCCATGTCTTGGCGGTTATATGGGTATTCTTGCAGAGAATGAGCGTTGTGTCTCGACAACAAATCGTAACTTTGTAGGCCGCATGGGACATGTGACATCGGAAATTTATCTGGCCGGTCCGGCAGTTGCCGCAGCCAGTGCCGTAACCGGAAAAATATCATGCCCATGTGAACTGGAGGAGAAATAATGAAAGCTAAAGGAAATGTGTTTAAATATGGAGATAACGTAGATACGGATGTCATTATCCCGGCGAGGCATCTGGCAATCACAGATCCAAAAGGATTAGCCCAGTATTGCATGGAGGATATAGATGCCGATTTTGTAAAAAAAGTAAAACCGGGAGATATAATCGTTGCCGGTAAGAATTTTGGCTGTGGGTCCTCAAGAGAACATGCCCCTATTGCCATCAAGGCTTCAGGAATTAGCTGTGTGATTGCAGAAACTTTTGCCAGAATATTTTATCGGAATGCGATTAATATTGGATTACCTATTATTGAATCGGCCCAAGCGGTCAGGGCAATAGAAGCCGGCGATGTGGTGGAAATCGATTTTAATAGCGGCATGATTTATGACATAACTAAAGGAACGACATATAAAGGTCAGGCATTCCCGCCATTTATGCAAGAGCTAATTGCGGCAGGCGGATTAATTAATTATATTAATAAGTCAAATTAAAGGGAACGTCTAAAAGCCCCCTTGTAAAAAAGACAAAATGTGCTAAAATTGAGACAGTAAATAAATCGTTTTGAAGTGAAAAATATGTTCAAACGGTTTGGCTTTTTAGATGAGGATATTCGCTTGGAGAGACTTAGCAATCTCGGTGATTCATTGGAGAAATTAACAGTAGCGGTAGATTTTGAAATGTTCAGATCGCTTCTGAATGATATATAGATATGCAACCTTTCAACAAGATGTCACCACCATCAGGTTCTAGTCGGGGTTACCCGGTGGAGGTTCAAGTCCTCTTAGCCGCATTGGCTCAAATCCAGCGAATACAGGGATTTGAGCCGATTTTATTACATAGAGATTCTAATGATGTCTTAATATAATGCAAAAGACCTTTTTTGTTTTTTCGTTTAAGCTATGGGATATATTAGGATTTCAAAAAAAGGAGCATTTACGCCTTCAAACTGTTCTCTGCGATGGGGATACACAGGCGATGATTTTGCAAACAAGATCTATGAACTGACAGGAGCCAAGGTTCAGGTCGCCAACCGTTCAGAATTACATACGTTTGCAGTTATCCCAAAACGATGGATTGTTGAAAGGTCTTTCGGTTGGCTTGATAAATGCAGAAGACTTTGAACAGGCTCTTATATTATAATTTTATCACTTTATCATATCGCAAACTACACTTGGACGGCCAAGGCCCGCTAAATATCTTTACAAGTGACAAGGAACTTGGTAAAATAAGGAATATAAATCAGGAGAAAGGAAGGTTTAACCGCTGCTGTTCATATGGAAATCCCGAAACTACCGGCGAACCGGGAACGGTTTATGCCACTGCAAAACAAAATCTGGACGATGACTACAGGACAATCAAGGAAAGACTTGAGCAAAGGCTTTCTGAGGCACAAAGCGCCAAATCAACCGCTTA
>Ga0153994_1000197_pt1 | contig 20294 bp, 21 predicted proteins | sample TSNC078MetaG_FD_104735 | JGI IMG/M metagenome (GOLD analysis project Ga0153994, IMG submission 104735) | Attine ant fungus gardens microbial communities from North Carolina, USA - TSNC078 MetaG | ecosystem: Host-associated > Fungi > Mycelium > Unclassified | place: USA: North Carolina, Lumber...
AACCTTTCAAGATTCTAAAGCACCAATCACAAATAAGTAAGTGACCATTTGTGATAGTTTGTTAAGTCTACTGTTTTCTGTCCTCCTGGTTTCTGTAAAGAACCTGGGGGTTGTGTTTATTCTAGATGAGGGTTCTGGGGCATTGAGGGTGTCTCTGTTTCTGTAAAAGGACAGAAGACTTACTGAGGGCTCAGAGTAGGTTTCTGTCAAAGACCTATCTCTATAGTAGACTGGACCCTAGGCATAAAGGGGAAGGTCTGTCTCTCAGAATGATGAGAGCAGACTAGCTTGTGTATCATAGCTAGTCCTAAAAGACTTCAGATTTGTGTAAAAATTTCTAAAAAACCCTTGCAGGTAGCTGGAACCACTCTGAGATCCCCATTCCTTCTCTATAAGCTAGTAAGAGAAACTAGACATGACATCGACTCTACCCCCTCAAGACAGAACCTCTCATCAATGTTGGAAAGACACTTTTAGTATAGTATAGTATAGTTTTTCTGCCTACACACTTCATCCACTGAAATAGGAATGTTGTGCTCACTTTTGCCTCCAAGCCATGCCCACTATCAGAAACACCAAGAAAAGTCTTGTTGAATGCCTCTCACTGAAACAGGAGAGTATAAAGGACAAGTCATTGCTAGAAAGAATTAGAATGAATTCTACTCTATCTATAGAACTTTACAACAAACTCGTTGAAGCAGACCCTTGCTGGTACAAAGTAGATAATCTCTATTTCTCATCCTACCCCCCAGAGCTACATTTTTGCAAAAACAAGAAGTTATTATGCATCAAGAAGTACAAAGAACTCCTGGAACCCACCTTGGATTGCATATCACCTTTTTTCACAAAAATGAGTAAAAACAAGACTTGGGCTGAGGATCCATAGTATGACTCTCTGTGGAAATTGACTACAGGATATAATCATAGAGCTAGATGAGATTGGTCACAAGCTTACAGCTAAAGAGTGGAGAATATTAAAAGGCGCTTGCAAGTATCTCAAAAATGTAGATTTTTTAAAACTAGCTACTAGAGTACCAAAAATTTGTAAAGCTCTTCTAGAGCTCAACATTACTATTCCATAGACATAATATGATTGGAATGGTATTCAGATGTAACATAATGGCATTAAGAGGCTAAAATTGGGCATTTTTTTCCTTTTACTCCCTTAAAAACATACTTAAGAACCATAATTAACTACTCAAATTAGACATGTCAACTTTCATCAACTTTACCATCACTGTTCCCTTTGCTGACTTCAGTACTGAAAATTGGGAAGCACTCATCAAGGATAGCACAAACCTTGAGAACACTTCTTGGAATAAGGTCAAGATGCTGATGCTGTGAAATATGCATTGGAGTACTACTCATACCCTCAAGAACTATGTTGATCAGGTGCTCAATGGAGCAATCAACCACTATAATAGTACCTTGACCACTATATATAATAGAATTGCCACTTTGAAGGCAGAAGTCACCCGTCTCTAGGGAGAGCTGACAAGGCTCCCTGGAGAAAATGTCATCTCAAAGGCCAAGGTACCAGAGCCACCAACATTTGTAGGCTCTGAAAACAAAATGCACTTGCATGATTGGTTGAGCCAGATTGCTCTATATTATTCAGCATCTAGTATTATTGCAGACAATTAGAAAATCATGTGTGCCCTCACTAGATTACGTGCTCCCGCTAGCATATATATGAAGTCATATTATGATAAGGTACAAGCAGGACAAGGTGTTGGATCCTGGGGTGACTTTGTCCAGGAACTCAAAAATATTTATGGACAAAGAAATAACAAGGAGGAAGCAAAGAAGAAATTAATAGCGTTCTAGGTCAACAAGAACCTAGCAAAGAAGAACTTTGTCAAGTATGCAAAATAATACAGAACATTGGCAAGAATTGTCAATTATAGTGACGAAGTTCACATCGACAAAATGAAAGAAGTCATTCCTGATGAGCTACAAAATGTGCTCGTCATATATAAAATTACAAATCAATCTCCCAAGACATAAGATGACTATCTGAAATTGTTGATGCAAGCATATAAGGCCTTATATCTGGACAAGGCCCAGGACATAATATTTAGTCCAGTGGCAAATGGAGAGAAAAGTGGAGGAAAAAAGAACCTGGATGCAATGGGAATAGATGAGATTTAGAAAAAGAAAAGAAAGAACTTGTGATACTGCCAGATATGCACTGGAAAAGGCTTTAAGAATAAGGCAAAATCACATAATACTATAGACTGTTACAACAAGCCTGGCAATGAGGACAAATATCCTCATAAAACCTCTTCTCAGAAACCATCTTCACCAGGTCCAAGTAAAAATAAAAGTCAGTCGTTTAGAGCATGGCTAATAAAGCTGTTGGAGGAAGATAGTGACAACCCAGAATCCCCTCCTGAGAATGTCAATGTTAATAGCACGTCAATTGAGGAAATTCCTGATCCTATTCCTTCAAGTGGAAAGGAAAAGAGGACTCCCAAATTGGATTTTCCCTTGGGACTGTAGAGTATAATGTCTGTAATCTACAGTCAGAGAATAGTATACTTTCAATTAGCTTGCAAAAGTTGGAAGTAGTACTGGAATCTTGTAATAATATAGCATGCAATAAGATTACCTCCTTTAAAATTCTAGTTACACTTTGGGTATATGACAAAAAAGTACAGACCAAGACTTTAGTTGATTTGGGAGCTACTATAAACTTCATTGATAGAGTCGTTATAGAAAATAATAACCTAGTAATGTATAAACTAGCAAATCTGTATTGTGTAATCAATGTAGATAGCACTCCCAACAAGGCGGGACAAATAACAGAATATGTCTGAGCTTATGTAGAAATTAGATCTCATAAGACGACCCAACATTTCTTTGTCACCAACCTAGGAAATAAGGAGATGATGATTGGCTACTCGTACTTGTATAAACATAATCCAAATATCGATTGGCAAAAAGGTCAATGGGAGTTCACCAGGTGCCCAAATACATGTGCTAGTAAAGTCCATAAAATACGAGATATAAAAGCAGAAGCTAATGAGCTTTACCTCAAAATGGATATCAGTGGATTCCCCTCATTGGATGACATAGGAGATGAGGACCCCAACAACTACATTCTTAGCTGAACAGACATGACTAACCCAGGCAGTCATCAACAGGTGATGATAATTGTAACAATACTTAACAATTGAGACCAGTATGAGGACTTAGATTGCGAAGACACAAAGATCTGGAAAGCTCATGTACCAGAATGGTTACATGAGTATGGGAATGTGTTTTCAAAACATAAATCAGAGAGAATGCCATTACAAAAACTATATAACCATGCTATTGACTTTATGGAAGGCACAAAGCTTCCCAAGCCAACAAAGGTCTATCCACTATTTCTAGCAGAAAGAAACTCTCTTGATACATAAATCAATGAGGAACTCAGAAAAGATTACATTTGTCCATCTACTAGCCTGATAGCAGCTCTATTTTTCTTTGTAAAGAAACACAATGGAAGCTTACGATCCGTTATGGACTATAGAGCCCTCAATGCAATTACCATCAAAAATTACTATCCAATCCCTAGAATAGCTGACTTGATTGAATCACTCAGCAAAGCCTTAATCTTTACCAAAATTGATTTGAGATGGGGATACAACAATATTTGTATCAGAAAAGGGGATGAATGGAAAACAGCATTTATCACAAGATGAGGCCTCTTTGAGACAACTATTATGTATTTTGGGTTCTCCAATGCACCAGCAACTTTCCAAAGTATGATGAACAATATACTTGGAGATTTGATTCGCATTAAACTAGTAATAGTGTATTTAGATGACATTTTAATATTTGGGACATGTTTGAAGAAACATAGGCAACTGGTCAAAGAAGTGCTGAAAAGACTTCAATTCAATGACCTCTATACTAAAGCAGAGAAATGTTTCTTTGAACAAAGTAGCATCAAATATTTGGGCATAATAATATCAGAAAATAAAGTATAGATGGATAAAGAGAAACTTTCAGGAGTTCTAGAGTGGCCAGTACTGACAAAAGTCAAACAAGTACAAGCATTCTTAGGCTTTGTGAATTTCTATTGTAGGTTCATTGAGAACTTTGCCAAGATGTCAAAACTACTCTCCAACTTGACCAAGAAGGATTGTACCTGGAATTGGGGTATTGAGCAACAAAATGCTTTTGAGGTGCTAAAAAAGGCCTTTACTATGGCTCCAATCCTGAGAATACCAAATGACAAAGATCCCTTTAAGTTATCCACTGATGCTAGCGACTTTGCAACAGGTGTAGTCTTATCACAAAAAGATATACAAACCAACCTGTGGCACCCAGTAGCTTTTTTTTCCAAATTGTTAGATGTCCATGAAAGGAACTATGAAATCTATGACAAAGAGCTACTTGCAGTAATTCGAGAACTAGAAGAATACAGATATCATTTGAAAGAACATCCATATAAAATTGAGATCTGGTCGGATCATCAGAACCTCACCTTTTTCAGGACAGCTCAAAAGCTGACCAGAAGGCAAGCAAGATGGGCATTATTCATGACTCATTTTGACTTTGTACTCTATTATAAACCAGGAAAGACGATACAGGTGAAAGACCCCTTGTCCAGACAAGCAGATTATGAAATAGGGATAGACCTCAACAATACAAACTAGGTATTGCTAAAGCCTGAGTTCTTTGCTATCAATGCATTAGAGGCTACTCATGAATCGTCAATAAATGATGAGATAATCCTAAAGGAGGTCAAAGCTGTACTCTTATCGGACGAAGTCACAAAAGACTACAAGTTGTTACTCAAGTCTGGTCCCAGAGAATTTGAAAAATCCTTGCAAGACTGGAACTATGAAAACAGACTACTCCTGTACAGAGGGAAGATATATATCTCTCATAGCGTGGACAACACTTTGCGATAACAGATCGTTCAGATGCACTACAATTTGCCATTCGCTAAACACCTAGGTCAGTAGAAAACCTATGAGTTGGTCTCCAGAAATTACTAGTGGCCTGGAATGACTACATTTGTCAAGAAATATATTACGGGTTGTGATATGTGTTAGTGGATGAAAAATTGCCCACAGCAACCTTTTGGACCACTTGTGCTTAACAAGGTACCTAATAGGCCTTGGAAAATAATATCAACGGACTTAATCACTCAATTGCCAAAGTCAAACAGTTACAATGCTATCTGTGTAATTGTTGACAGGCTCACCAAAAGAGCTCATTTTATTCTTATTAACAATCAGTTTTCATCCAAGGATATGGCATAGTTACTTTATGATAAGGTTTATCCATTGCATAGACTGCCCCTACAAATCATTTCAAATAGAGGAGTACAATACTTGGCCGAGCTATTCCAAGAATAGTACAAAATTTTAGAAATAGAATCTATTATATCAACAGCATACCATTCACAAACAAATAGACAAATGGAACATGTAAACCAGGCTCTAGAGCAGTATCTTAGGTGCTATGTCGATTACAATCTTAGTAATTGGTCAGATCTGCTACCAAGTGCAGAATTCACATATAATAATCAAGTATACAAAGGAATTAAAGAAAGTCTGTTCTATCTTGAATATGGCAGATATCCAAGAGCAGGTCCAATTTTAGTCAAAGAGTTGCTGCAAAGGGACTTGAATGACCTAACGTATAAAAAACATGAAGCCTTGGAGCAAGCAAAAGCAGCTCTTACTCTTGCAGTAGAAAGAATGAAATAGTACTATGACAAGAAAGTCCAAAGCGTCCCATTTAAAGTTGGTAACAAAGTGCTACTCAATTTGAAGGATTACCAGACTATGGAGCAAGTATTACAACCCTGGTATAAAGGACCATTTGAAATAATAGAAAAGTTGTCCTTGGTTACATTCTGGCTTAGGATACCATCTCACTACTGAGCATTGCACCTAGTCTTTCATATAAGTAAATTAACTCAGTACTCTGAATCCATCATTTGTGGCCAGAAAGCCACTTCTCCACCACTGACCTTGATATAGGACCAGGAAAAATGGGAGATAGAAAAAATTCTGGACTTATGACAAAGACATGGAAAGAATGAATATCTTGTTAAATGGAAAGGATACACTCAAGGAGACAACATATGGAAACCTAAAAAAAATTTACAAAATGCAGGTGAAAAGCTGCAGGAATATCTTCAGAGTATACTAAAAACAAGATAACTTCTCAACAGAGCTCGAACCAAGAGAAGGAGTAATATCACAAACTTCATTCAGCTATATCTCTATCAATTCTTCGACAATTCTCACAGTATTAAAGACTACGGAAAGCCCTTGAAAACACCTTTTGATCAATACCAGTCACATCTTGAGACAATCAATATTGGCCAAGATATTAAGCAGATCAACTGATAACTACTATGTTACTGTTTATTAAATTGCTAATATCTCGGAAACTGCCACGATCAATGCTTCAGTTCTAGGCTCAGCAGAAGCCTTCTTCATAACACTCATAATGAGCCTAAAACGACCTCAAGGCAATTAATATTAGTGGAGATATAAAGACCTCAATGTTTGCACATGAACTTTATTAATTACTCATAGATAGTCATCTGTCCTTTTCTTAGAACAAAGGACAGTCTCCATATGGTTAATTTATCACTATTTTAAGTACAAAGGCACTACCATATGTAGAACAATAGGTAGTAGCATATAATGATTTGTTCTAGTGCACAGACTATCACAATCATATATATAAGGACTCATAGTCTGAGGATTAGACCTCAGACTTAACAACATCTTTTGTCACTATCTAAAACTTCACATTTTTAAACCTTTCAAGATTCTAAAGCACCAATCACAAATAAGTAAGTGACCATTTGTGATACTGAGCAGTATAAGAAGGGCTTGTCTGATGCTTAAAAGCAAAGCATTGATCATGGTAGTTTTTAAGATATTAGTGATTTAATAAATGGTACTATAATGGTTATCTGTTGATCTGCCTGATATCTTGGCCATTATTGATTGCCTCAAGACATAACTAGTATTAATTAAAAGGTCTTTTTAAGGGCTTTCAGGTGCCATTAAGACCATGAGAATTGTCAAAGAATTGATGGAGATATGGCTGAATGAAGTTTATGATATATGCTCTTATACAAGCTCTATTTCAACTGACCATACAGTTGAAAGCTTACTTCAAGAACATATAGCAAGTGATTAGCTCTTAGTGTAAGTGAATGTCTGAGTCTGTAGATGTTTGAATTTCCCTCTAAGAGAAGGTTTTTAGTGTTTTTTAGAAAATAGGAGAAAAGCTTAGAATAAAAAAAACTCAATTACTCAAATAGCTGTTAAGCTCTATAGTAACAGAGAAGGATGATAGAGGTCAGATTCTTGATTTCCCTTCTATGCCCTAGAGTATTTTATTAGGATTACAAAGCAAAAATACAACACAAGAAAAAGAGACAAAAAAACTTCTGAAATTCCCAAAGATAGCAAAGGCAGAATAATAAGCCAACATCTTTCCCAATTACTTGGCTACTACTTTCTGCTTCTCTAATCCTTCTCTAGGAATTCTATTCTGAATGATATATGGCTCTTGAGTCTCTTGAGGGACAGTAATGAAAGGTACCTATCTCAAGCTGACTTGTTCTCAATGTCATAACTTAGCAAAACAGCTAAGTTATTATTTATATTTCTTTTTATTTTATTTTCTTTTGGACTTGCTACACAGGGAAGAAGTACAGAAAAGTGTCACATGTCACATCACATGATGGAGTCACATAATAAGTCTAGAAAAATAGTGCATAAACCATATAATAGTTATATAAGTAGTATATAGAAATTGAATAAGGACTCTATCGAGTTTTTCTTGTCAACTCAGACTTAGAGTGTAATTAAGTCATCTCAGGCTAAGTTGCTACACCAGTCACTCAAGAACCAGCAGAAACAAGTCTATGGTCCCATAGTATTAAAACTGAAATAACAGCCTAGCCAGAAAAAAAAGCCTTATGTAAAAAAGTCTAGAAAAATGTTCATCAAAAAGAAACAGGATTGGTAGCCTAGTAAGAGATAAGAATAGGAAATGACATCACCCAATCAGTTGTAGCTAAGAATAGGAAATCAACAAAAACTAATTCTTCATGATCAGAAATAAAGGAGCCTAATAAAAGAGTAACAAGAAACCTTAGAGAGCTATAGAGATAGTATCCAAGACTCCCTAAAGAAAAGGATAATAGGTCCCAAGTTACTGAAGTAAGCAAAGAATGGGAGAGATTGATACAAGATTAGTAGTAGGTAACCTAGTAACTCAACAAGAACAAAACAGACCTGGAAAAACTCATAGAAAATAATTGAGAAGTCAAGGAGGTATAGGATTTCCTATTACTACTAGAACAATCATTGTATTAATAGACTTATGACTGGGTTTATTATTTCTCTCTATTTTTTGTATATTTCTTTTGCATTTCTCTAAACATATAAAAATCTCTACTTAGTAGAAAAAGGATAAGCAATCTCAGTTATCTCTTTTCTCTATTTGGGTTTTCAAAAGTGAAATCTATTTTTAGAGTGATCAGATTAGTGATTAAGATGCTTTGACTCAAGACTTAGTCAAAACAAAGAGACTATAGGACAAGTGACTTAGCCATAAAAGTAACATTATAAGAGCTCTAAGATAGAGTTTAGCATTGCTAGGGAGTCAAGTTATATAGGGAGGATTCAAAGTCCAATATCTAATCATATAGTCAAGAGTACTACTATAAGGATAGTATCACAAATGGTAACTTACTTGATTTGTGATTGAAGAGTGGTTATTCAAAAAGGCTTAATAAGCAAAGTTAGACAGTGACAAGAGATGTTGTTAAGTCTAAGGTCTAATCCTTAAACTATGAGTTCTTATATACAGAATTGTGATGGTCTATGTACTAGAACAGATCATCACATGCTACTATCTATTGTTCTATATATAGTATTGTCTTGTACTAAAAATAGAGATAACTTAACCATATAGAGGCTTTTTTTTGTTCTAAGAAAAGACAGATAATTATCCATGGATAACTGATCAAGTCTATATACAAACATTGAGAACTTCATATCTCTACTAATACTGATCTCCTTGAGGTTATTTTAGGCTCATTTTGAGCATTATAAAAATAGCTTCTTTTGAGCCTAAAAGCAAAGCATTGATTATGGTAGTTCCAAGATATTGGCAATTTAATAAGTAGTACCATAGTGGTTACTGTCATGACTTGGCAAAATGGCTAAGTCAATATTTATATTTCTTTTCTTTTCTTTTCTTTTTTGATTATTGTTTTTCTTTTATATTTTCTTTTCTTTATTTTCTTATTAATGGATGTACGAGAGGAAAGTGACTTATAGGGAAGTGTGGGACAAAAGGAAGGGTTAGGGTTACTTTTCATGTATAAATAGAGTACAAAATCTAATGGGAACTCCATTGAGTTCTCTTTGTCAAATGCTGATAAAGAGCAGTTAGCTTTATTCTGGCTTAGAAGTTGGCTCATTGACAGTTATCTACTAATTTGCCTGAAACCTTAGCCAATATTGATTGCTTCAAGACATGACTAGCATCAATCAAAAGGTCTTTTCAAGAGATATCTGGTGCTGTTAAGACCATAGAAATTGTCAAAGAATTAGTAGAGATAGATCCAAATGAAGTTTGTGACAATAACCTAACAAAAACCTACCTCTACAATGGAATAATGTCCAGGAGGGGAGTTCTGTTGTGAGGCCCAAAATATATTCAGGCCTAAAATTAAACAAAATTTGCAACTTCATATCCAAAATTAGGACTAAGATAGAATTATCTACTAAGTAGTAGGAAAAGCACAGAGGACTTTACTGACAAAGCTAACTACCTAGCTATATAGCAGTATACCTAGGAACATAAGGTCACTACCACTGATAGGCCAATCACTTGAGAACTAGTGGAGTTAAGCCTATGGTCTCATAGCATTGTCACTAAGAATAATATCTTAGTTGTAAGACTTTAGCTATGATAACTTAAATCCACTCTAAGTCTGAGTTGACAAGAAGAACTCAATAGAGTTTCTGTTATTTTCTATATACTACTTATACAATTACTACATGGTCTATACACTACTTTTCTACACCTATTATATGACTGTTATATAACATAACCATGTGGCTGTAATATGACACTTTCCTACACTCCTTCCTGTGTAATAAAGAAAAAGAAAAGAAATATAAATAATGACTTAGCTGTTTTGCCAAGTCATGACATTAGTCAGAAAAAGAAGTCTCATATAAAAAAGTCCAGAAAAATGCCTATCACAAAGGAATAAGACTAGTAGTCCAGCAGGAAATAAGAATAGAATATGGCATTACCAAATTAGTAATAGCTAAGAATAAAACAGTATCAAACTAATCCTCTACAATTAGAAACAAAAGAGTAACAAAGAGCCTCAGGGAGCTGTGGAAATAGTATTCAATGTTATGACTTGGCAAAATGGCTAAGTCATTATTTATTTTCTTTTCTTTTCTTTTCTTTTTCTTTTTCTTTGGACTTACAACTACAAGGTGGAGCGTGGGAAAGTATCACGTGACTTTGTCACAATGTCACAATGGTGTCACGGATGGTCATATCACAAGTCACAGTCACAAAAGTGTCACATGACTAGAGTAACATAAGGACTATGGGAGAGTAAACACATAGCCACAGTAGTAAAATGTATAAGTAGGTAGAGAAATGAGCGAGAACTCCATCGAGTTCTCTTTGTCAAACTCTGAACAAAGAGACAGTTGGCTTAATTCTGGTCATCAGACTTTAGACGCTGACATTCAAGACTTTTTAGGCAAGAAAGGAAAAAGATAGGTCCCAAGTCACTGAGATAAGCCAAAGACAGAAGAAATCACTACAAGGTCAGTGGTAGATAACCCAGTAACTTAGCAAGGGTAGAACAGATCTAGTAAAACCAATAGAAAATAATTGAGAAAAGACAAAGAGACATAAGATTCCTTATCATAACTAGAACAATTGTTGTATTAATAGATTTATGACTGGGTTTATTATTTTCTCTATTATTTCTTTTGTATTTCTCTAAACATATAAAAACTTTCACTTAGTAGAAAGTATCATGACTTGGCAAAACAGCTAAGTTATTTTCTATTTTTCTTTTTGTTTTCTTTTCTTTTATTTAGTTAAATCATTACTAAGGTGGAGCATGGAAAAGCATCACATGACAGTCACATAGTCACAAAGCATGACATTGATCACATATCAGTCACAGTCATAGTCACAACATGTGATGAGGTAGATATATGATGGGAATAACATGAGGACCATGGAAGAATGTTACACAGCCACTATAGTAAAATGTATAAGTAGTGTACATAATCAAATGGGAACTCTATCGAGTTCTTCTTGTTAACTCTGACTTGGAGTAGATTTAAGTCATTGCGGCTAGAATCTTACAGAAAGCAATCTCAGTCATCTCTTTTCTCTATTTGGGTTTTCAAAGTAGAAATCTATTTTTAGAGCAATCAAATCAGTGATTCAGATACTTTAACTCAAGACTGAGTCAAAAACAAAGAGACTACAGGACAAGTAACTTAGTCATAGGAGCGATATTATAAGAGCTCTAAGATAGAGTTTGGTATTACTAGGGAGTCAAGTTATATAGGAAGGATTCAAAGTCTTATATCTGATCACATAGTCAAGAGTACTACTATGAGTATAGTCTGATCATATAACTAGAGAGTACTACTATAAGGACAACTTTAAAACAGGGTATTAGGGCAATACTAGGTAGGCAAGACTTAGGAACAAAGCTAGAATAGTAGTTTATAATTAAGAATTAAATATCAAACATCACTGCTGTTATGCTGCCAGCAAATTTGCTATAGAGAGTAGCATTTGATACAACTTATACCAATGAATTTCTAATCAGGATTTGCTCTAGAACCCATTATAAATCCTTAGAACATACCAAACAGTTATAAGAAACAGTAAGTAGGTAAAACTGGACCTAGAGCTTATGAAAATACCTTGGGAGGCAAGCAGTATAAGCTAGTATCAGGTTATAGGAAGAATCATTAGATGAAGACATTCTAAATTCACTTTGTATGGAATATACCTTGGAAAAGATAAAATACTTAAGCTCTAGAGCTAGTAGTACACTAGTAATGGACGTAGATGGATATATCACTGATTGCAAATAAGCATTGATGGTATCAGATCAGATATATTTAGATAAATAACACTTAGGATATGACTTAGAGAATTGAAACAGTGGTTAGAGCTTACTAACACTTGACAAGTAACTAAGGAGTTTAAAATCACAAGCCAACAATAGAGAAAAGAACAACAAAGGGTGAAGAAAATTCTAGAAGAAAATGGTAATGAGAATACATCATTGATGGAAAGGATCCAGAAGAGAGAGATATAAACTATAGAACTTTAGGAGAACTTGGAGAGAGAAAAAGTCAAGGAAATTCTAAAAGTAGCAATAGTTTTCTTTTTATCTTTTATTCTTTAAGTTTCAGACATTTGTAATAACTTTAATATAGTATTCAGAGAGCAGAGAGGATAAGGAAGAGAACCTCTTGGCACTTATTTTCATCATCACTGCCTCTAGAACTGTGAAATGCAAAACTATTGAGTGTAAGAGTTCAGAGTTAGTAGGATGTCTTGAGTAAAACACAGAATATACCCAGAACTCAATTGTTATGACTTGGCAAAATGGCTAAGTTAATATTTATATTTCTTTTCTTTTTCTTTTTCTTTCTAGACTTACTACTGTTATCGATGGGCTGTGATAGCTCTTAGTGATCACCCTAGGTGGATGTTCAGGAAGAACTCAATAGAGTTCCTCATTGGATTGACTACCTACTTATACTACTTTTACAAGTGGCTGTACACTACTAGTCCACAATCATATGCCCTTCTAGAATATTCTACAATCACATGATCTTGTCACATGTTATGATTACTTAAGTTCCCATGCTATTTATATCTTGTCTGCATTGTACAACTTGATATTTGCAATCAAGTATTTGAACATATGGGAAACTTGTTCCTTCTTAGGACTCTTATAACATGACCTCCCCTTCAAGATTCCTTGTCCTGAGGAATTTTTCCATTGACTCCAGTTTTTGTCCCATTTCTTCTCTCTCTCTCTTTCGTATCTTTTCTTTCCCCATCCATATAGTAATTTTGCCGTAAATTCCCTAGGTAATTCTCGGCTAAATTTCTCCTTTTTTTCTTTTAGCTCCTGTTGCCTAAGTTCTTCTGTCTCTTCCCCATACTCCCTCTCAAACTCTTCAACCAATTCTTTCGCATTCTCCAGGTTTTCTCTATTTTCCTGTGTATCTCCTTCTGCCGTATACCCTTTCCATTGTACTAAGAATTTCTTCTTTCCTCGTACTACTCGTTTATTCAAGATTTTCTTCACCTCGAATTCCTCCTCTCCTTCGATGATGACTGGTTTTGGGAGTATCTTCTTCTGTTCCTCTACCTGTGGTTTGTAAAGTCGTATTCTACTTACATTAACTACAAGGTGTATTTTAATAGATTTAGGTAATTCTAACTCTATTGTGTTACTAGAGACGATCTCCTTGACCTTATAGGGGCCCACAAAGTGTTTTGTCAGTTTCTCCGACCTTCTTCCCTTCATCTGCCATTTCAAGTCCTTTGTACTCAGTAGTACTAAGTCCTCTACTCTGTATTCCTTTTCCTTTCCTTGTTTCCTATCTGCAAATTTCTTCATTTTCTCCTGTGCTTTCCCTAGTGCTACTTTCACTTTCTCCTTGATCTTCCTCATTTTTTCCATGAATTTTCCTGTCACTTCATACTTCCCTTTTCTTCTACTCTCAAATTCCATCCTTGGGTCTTGTTTGTAATTTACTTTGAACGGTGAGTTTTTTATTGCTATGTGAATTTTGTTATTGTATGCAAATTCTGCCGTTCCCAGCCAATCTGGCCATTACTCTTGTCTATGGTCGATGAAGACCCTTAGGTACTACTCCAACTTCTGATTTATCCTTTCTGTCTGCCTATCTGTTTGCAGATGATAAGCTGTCGAGAGTTTTGTTTGGATACCCAGCAAGTTGTTTATCTCCTTTATCATTCCTGCTGCAAACTGTACCTCTCTATCTGATATAATGCTTTCTGGAAGCCTGTGCAACTTCCACATATAGTCTCGAAACAATTTGGCAAGTCCCTCTGCTGACGTCTTTTCTGTTGTTGCTATGAAGTGTGCCATCTTATTAAAACGATCACACATGACTAGAATAGCATTATATTCCTAAGCTAGGGGTAGCTTAGTGATAAAGTCTGTTGAGATGTGACTCCATGGCTTCTCTGGGATTGCGTTTAGCATTAATTTGCCTACCGGTACCTCATTTTGATTCTTGTATCTTTGACAAGCATTGTATTCATCTACATATCTCCCAACCTCCTTTGTTACTCCTGGCTACTAATAGTTTCTAGTAACCAACTCCGTCATCTTCCATCTTCCTCCATACTCTCCTACTGGGGTGTTATGGTATAATCATATTACCTCCCCTCTGAGTTCCCCTTCTGGCACATATATCCTTCCTTCCTTCAGTACTACCCCATCTTCTATTTCCTATTCTTTGTCCCTTAGCATCTTTACCTCTGCTTTTTTTAACTCTTCTACTGCCTTTACTATCTTTTTATCCCTCTCCTATGCCTTCTTTATCCTTTCTCTTAAACTTCCCTCTTCTACTATTGTTTCTGCTCCTCTAACCCATTTAGGCTTTATCAACATTCAGTCTTCATTATCTCTTTCCACCCCTTCTTGCCAATCTGGTCTTTTACTTAGTCTATCTGCCTTCCCCATACTTTTCCCTGGAACGTGCTTTAAGGTAAAGTTAAATCGCGAGAGGTACAAAGCCCATCGCGCTTGTTTTCAATTCAACTTTTGGCTTGTCATAAAGTATTAGAGGTTTTTATGATCTGTCCAAATTTCGAATTCCAGCTTTGCTCCTTCTAAATAGTGTCTCCATGCTTCGAGACACCTAATAACTGCCAACATCTCTTTGTCGTGGATTTCATAGTTATGCTCTGTAGTATTTAACAATTTAGAGATGAAAGCCACTGGCCTCCACTTTCCATCCTCGCATTTTGTTGATAACACTCCTCTTGTTGCATAGTCCAAGGCATCTACCTCTACCCTCATCTCCTTATCTATGTCTGGAATTGCTAAAACTGGTTCCATAGTGAACACTGCTTTGAGCTTTCCAAATACTTCCTCTTGCTCCTTTTCCCACTTCTATTTCTGCTCCTTTCTGACTAGCACATGTAGCAGTGCTGCTATTCTAGCAAAGTTTTTTATAAACCTCCTATAATAGTTGGTGAGGCCTAGGAACTTTTGTACTTCCTTAACATTTCTTAGTGCTGGCTAGTTGAGAACTCCTTCTACCTTTTCCTTCTATATCTCTATGCCTTTTGGGCCAATCACTACTCCCAAGAATTCTACCTCTCTGACCTTCCACTTGCATTTTTCCAGTTTTACAAACAAATCATTCTTCTCTAGCCTCCTGAGCACTTCGTCTACCAACTCATCATGTCCCTCCTCTGTATCCGTGGCTACTAAAATGTTGTCAATGAAGGTCGCAGTATCCCCTTGATTAATGAGATCTTGGAATAGGTCATTCATTATCATCTGAAAGGTAGCAGGGGAGTTTGTCAGCCCAAAATACATAACTGTGGGTTTGTAGGCTCCGATATGCATTGTGAATGCCACCTTCCATTCATCTCCTTCCTTGATCTAGACATTATTATAACCCCACCTCAGATCCAGTTTCATGAATACCTTCCTTTTCCTTACTCCATCCAATATGTCTGCAATAAGAGGTAGGGGGTATCCATTCTTTATCGTCCATTGGTTAATGTGACAATAGTCTTGCACTATTCTTCGCTTCCCATCCTTTTTTGCTACAAAATGTACTGGCAATGTCTGGAGTGATTTAGATGGTCGAATGTATCCCTTTCTTAGTTGGTCTTCTACGAACGCTTGTACTTCCTCTCTTTCTTCCCTTGATAGAGAATACACTTTTCCCTTCTTTGGTACAAAATCTTCTTTTAACTCTATTGCATAATCCCAGGCTTTTTGCACTGGCATTCTTTCTGACTCTCTTTTTCCAAACATCTTCTTCTACTTCCAAAACTTCTTAGGTACTAACTTCCTTAGTACTTCTTCGTCTTCGTCTTTCTCTACTTTTTTTACTTCTCTTTTTCCCTCTTGCTTTTTCTTTCCACATATGGGTGGGCATTGCATCATTTTTACTTCCCCCTTCTCCCAATCTATTTCTGGGTTATGGGCAGCTAGCCATGGCATCCCTAATATAACCTCCATTTTCCCCAAGTTACACACATCCATTCTGACTCTTTCTATATGTTCCTTAAAGAACATGTTGTACTCAACCTAGTGCATTATTGCTCCCCCTACATTTATTGTTCCGTCCACATTTTTAACCAACAGGGATTTCTTCATCCTTTCCATTCTGAACCCTTTTTCTTTTGCGAAGGCTATGTCCATGAACAGGCCTGTTGCCCCGCTGTCTAACAACGCTTTTACTGCTACTCCCTTATGATTTTCTAACTTTTCCAGCCCCACTTTCATCCACACTTCTCTTAGCAGCCGTAGCAAGTACTGCACGTCTCTTACTCTCTCAGTAGTATTGGAAAATTTTATTTTATTGCCCAATTTTTCTGGGCGCAATATACTGTACAGATTGTTGGAGGCTAGTCGAGAGCTCACTGTCCTTCATTTTCTTTTGCTGACTCTTGCGGCATCTCCACTACTCTTGCTCTATTTCTTTCCCAACAATTTTGGGCCATATGGCCAAACTTCCCACAATAATAACACATTCTATCCTCCCCTCTTCCTCTGTTGACATCCATTGCATTTGGATCTCTTTGTGAACCCATTTGATTTCCCCCTCTGCTAAACATGTTTCCTCCCCTTTCCCTATTTTCTCCTGTATGCGGAACTCCTGCCCACCAGGTTATTTGCCCTCCTTTTCCTCCATATGACCCCTTTTCAAAACCTCCTCTTGGCTACGCATTTCCCCCTGGGCATGCCACATTTCTCCCCAACATTCTCTCTTCTGCCCTACTCTGCCTCTGATTTCTATTCAATCTTACTACCCTTTCTTGCCACTCTCCTATGGTAGTCGGGAGCTCTTCTGCTTCTGCTAACTTCCTTCTTATTACTCCACTTAACCCTCTCTTGAACTCTTCAATGAGAGGTTATCCCTTATAGCCGCTTTCCCTAGTGATCTTTTTGAATTCTTGGACATATTCATCACATGTCCTGCTCCCCTGCTCTATTGTCCTCAACTGCTCAATCTTTCTTTCTTCCTCTGAGGTCTCCCCAAAGTCATTTCTAATTTTTGAAAACAGTTGTTCTACTGTTTCCACCTCCAACTCTCCTTTTGCCAGCTCATCCATTAAGTTGTTCTTCTATACTTCTGCTACTCCTCTCTGTATATATAATAATACCCAGGCCACCTGGGTTGTTGCTGCCTCCTTTGTCATCTTCATTCTAATGTATATTCGAGCTGCATTAATGAATACGCTCACTTCCTCTATTCTTCTACTAAAAACTTGAGGTTTTGCAACCTTTACTCTGCTCCCCTGTTATTGGAGGAGCATGTTGTTGACCTGCTGTTGCAGGGTGGCAATCATTGCGAGGAGTTGCTTCTTGCAGGTTGGTTGGTGGGGGCAGGTGCTTGAGAGAGTGCCCCCTGTTGTTGTGGTTATTGTTATTGTTGTTGTTGTTGGCACAACATATTGTAAGGTGGTGGTGGTAATGATGGTGATGGTGATAGTGATGGTGATGACTCGTATTCAGACTCAGTTTCTCGGTCTGACTCTTGATCCAGGGCAAACTCAAGGCTACATCTGATAGGAAGCACAATCTTCTCCTGTCTAGACTCCTACTGCCTTACTGACTACTGCCCTAATCAAAATGTACATGATTGCCTCTAAGAAGGGAACCTCTAAGCTAGATGGCCTTTTAAGAAGTAACCGTCGATCTCCTGCATGTACCCATCACAATGGACGACAGCACAGAGCTTATACGAAGAAAAGGTAAAGAGTAATGTCTGATTACGAGGTCAGGACTTGAACAGGGTACTCAGACTTAGTACCTAGTCTCCTCCCTCAGTCCCTAACTGACTGAGAAGTCCCTTTTATAGCTAGGGCCCACTATCCAAGATGCTTATGAGCACTGTGCTCACTAGCAAGGAAAATAAGAGAATAAGTAGGTGGTGAGGCCGCGAGATACAAAGTTACCATTAGGTATTGAGTTCTTATGTTATCAATGGGCTGTGATAGCTCTTAGTAATCACCCTAGGTAGATGTTCAGAAAGAACTCAATAGAGTTCCTTGTTGGATTGACTACCTATGTCATGACTTGGCAAAATAGCTAAGTCATTATTTATATTTCTTTTTCTTTTCTTTTCTTATTGGACTTACAACTACAAGATGGAGCATGGGAAAGTATCATGTGACTTTGTCACAATGTCACAAGTCACAGTCACAGTGTGTCATATGACTAGAGTAACATGAGGACCATGGGAGAGTAAGTGCATAGCCACAGTAGTAAAATGTATAAGTAGTAGAGAATTAAGCAAGAACTTTATTGAGTTCTCTTTGTCAAACTCTGAACAAAGAGACAATTGGCTTAATTCCAGTTATCGGACTTTAGACGCTGATAACCTACTTATACTACTTTTATAAGTGGCTATATACTACTAGTCCACAATCACATGCCCTTCTAGAATATTCTACAATTATATGATCTTGTCATGTGTTATGATTACTTAAGTTCCCATGCTATTTATATCTTGTCTGCATTGTACAACTTGATATTTGCGATCAAGTATTTGAATATATGGGAAACTTGTTCCTTCTTGGGGCTCTCATAACAACTATACAAGGATAGAGTATGAGAAAGTATTAGGTAACATCACATGACTAAGTAATATGAGGACTGTGGGAAGATAGAGCACAGACTATATAGTAGTTGTATAAGTAGTGTATAGAATTAAATGAGAACTCTATTGAGTTCTTCTTGTCAACTTGGACTTGGAGGATGATTAAGTCATCTAGGCTAAGTCACTATATTTATACAAATGTCTGTTGGTCCATGTGCCTGTCTCCTGTAATTACAAGACCCTTACTAATAACTATATAGTATTATATAATTAGACCATACTATTTATATCTTTAGTCTGTTATATATATATCTTTATCCAGCTTGATGGATGTATAGGAAATAGTTATTTCTTTTGGAGCCATCTTATAACATCTCTTCACAAAGGGTCTGGTTAAGGTTTTTAGTGAAGTTATATCAAAAGTGAGAGTATCAAGACTTTTAGTCATACTCTACAAGATAGTCCTAGAACTAAAGAGAGTATGGGGTTTCAAGAGTAAAAGTTTTTACACAAGAACCACAGAAAGAGAGAACTTGCTATTCTCATCTTTTCTGGCCTATATTTATACTAGTTTCTAGTGTTACAGGTGTTACTGTCTACAAAGTACCCAAGTGACTAGTTGAGTCAATATCTATAGATAAGTGAGTTCAAAGATTCTCCTTTAAGAAAGAGTCTATGAATAAACTATTAATGCTAATGTCATTGTCTGAGATTTATTTAATGTTTCTCTAATAAATCCAAAATATCTTGTAAAGTCCAAAGGTCTTTTGTGCTTGTATGAAAGTTATAAATAACTTTTATTATTGACTTTGTTGTCTTCTCCCATAGTGTTGTCATTATTCATTAATTCTTGAATCATCTATTTGTTGTCACTCTATGGTTGATAATATTGGTAGTCCCATCCTAAGCCCATAACACACACTGTATGTTGACAGCAGTATTAGCAGGTCTTTTGAGGGTGAGTTCAAGGTTACTAGAAATCATATCTATGTCTGCATTTACAGTATTGGAATTCACTATGCTATGCTCAGGTGCTACCACCAGTGATGGAGGTAAGAGTGAAAGAAGTGTTAAACCTCATATCATATACTTGGCTACCAGTGGTTATAGAATTTAATTGTTTTTCTAATCTGTTTTTTTCCATTCAATACTCATATTTTATGGTAGTATTCAAGTAATGTTAAAGTAATATTACCTGAATATCAATATCCCTACACAGGAAATTTACAAAAAATGCATATATATCATTTTCTGTTATACTAGCCTGTCAAAAGAAATTTCTCTGAAAACAAGCCAGACCATTTGAAGGCAATACTGTACATCAAGAGATGTGAGCAATAGTCCAGAGAAAGAGTAGATTTATGCATCAACCAATTGTCAAGTTCTTCTTACAATATTGGGATG
>Ga0153994_1000199_pt1 | contig 20221 bp, 23 predicted proteins | sample TSNC078MetaG_FD_104735 | JGI IMG/M metagenome (GOLD analysis project Ga0153994, IMG submission 104735) | Attine ant fungus gardens microbial communities from North Carolina, USA - TSNC078 MetaG | ecosystem: Host-associated > Fungi > Mycelium > Unclassified | place: USA: North Carolina, Lumber...
GTCTCCGGCGGAGATGGATGCGGTCGCAGCGATCTCCTCCTTGGTCTCGACCTCCTTGGCGCTCGCGATGAGCTCCTCGGTGACGGCCTTGACGGCCTTCTCGATTCCACGCTTCAGGGTGATCGGGTCTGCGCCGGCGGCCACGTTGCGGAGGCCCTCCTTGACGAGCGCCTGAGCGAGAACGGTCGCGGTGGTGGTTCCGTCACCCGCGACGTCGTCGGTCTTCTTGGCGACCTCCTTGACGAGCTCCGCGCCGATCTTCTCGAACGGGTCGTCGAGCTCGATCTCCTTCGCGATGGAGACGCCGTCGTTGGTGATCGTGGGGGCTCCCCACTTCTTCTCGAGAACGACGTTGCGGCCGCGCGGGCCAAGCGTCACCTTGACGGTGTCGGCCAGGATGTTGAGGCCGCGCTCAAGGCCGCGGCGGGCGTCCTCGTCGAAAGCAATGATCTTTGCCATGGTTGTTTCTCGTCCCTCCCGGACGTCTGCGAAAGATGCGAACGGTTAGCACTCGATCAGATGGAGTGCTAAAGCGATTCTGGCACTCGTGCCCGTCGAGTGCAAGACGAGACGTCACGCTGGGGGCGGACGCACGAGAGCGCCGCCCCTTTCGGGACGGCGCTCCACCAGGTTGGTTGCTGCGTGCTACGCCGGACGCACCGACTCAGCCTGCGGGCCCTTCTGTCCGCTGCCGACTTCGAATACGACCTGCTGACCCTCTTCGAGGACCTTGTAGCCGTTCATGTCGATGGCGGAGTAGTGGACGAACACGTCCTGTCCCCCGTCGTCGACGGTGATGAATCCGTAGCCCTTTTCAGCGTTGAACCACTTCACGGTTCCGTTCGCCATGCATTACTCCTATTGCTGTGTTTCGTAGCGACGGCCCATCACCGGCGCGTTGAATCCAGATACTAATGCTTTCAATGCATGCAATCACCAGCTATTTCGCGAAAAAGACAGGAAATGACCGGAAACCGTTAGAAGTTAAACACGCCCGAAACAATACGGGACGCACCGAAAAGGTCAGCCCGTGAAGTTGCTTCCCAGCACCACTGTGATATCGGCCCCGGTCGCGGCGTAGTCCTGGGTCTCCGCCGTCGTGGCGCCGGGGAGCGCCTGGGCGACGCCGAGGGCGGCCCCGGCGTTCTTCGCATCCGAGTAGTAGACGACGGTCTGGGTGAGGTCGGTCTTGTCCGCGTTCGCGAGGGCGCCGACCTTGATGCCGGCGGCTGTCAGCTTGGTGCCTGCGGCCTGTGCGAGGCCCTCGGTCGGAGTGCCGTTGAGCACGTTCACCGTGAGGGCGGGGTCGATGGTCGGCACGATGGTCGGCGTCGGAGACGGCGTCGGCGTCTTCGACGCGGAGCTGGTACCCGGCGTGCCGTGGAAGGAGATGCTGCCGTTGACGAGCGACAGTCCGAAGACGCCGGCTCCGATCAGCACGACGGTGGCGAGTGCCGCCCAGCCGAAGCCGATCCAGCCTCGTCCCTTCGCGCGGGGTGCGCGGTGGGCTCCGACGCGGTTCAGGTCGTCCGGAATCGCGTCGAACCGGTCCTTGGGGTACTTCTCAGCCATCGTGTCGAGGGTCCTCAGTCGTCGGACGCGAGCGTCCGGGAGCTTCTGGCGGCCATTCTCGCCTCGCGCAGTCTGAGCAGGCGCTTGACGAGCATGGGGTCGTGCTGCAGAGCGGCCGGCTGGTCGATCAGTGCACCGAGCAGCTGATAGTACCGTGCCGCGGACAGACCGAACTCCTCGCGGATGGCCTGCTCCTTGGCGCCGGCGTGCCGCCACCACTGCCGCTCGAACGCGATGATGGCGACGTCCCGCTCGCTCAGGCCGTCAGGACGCTGGATGGATGCCCGGTCGTCTGCCGCGTTCGCCACCCTGGTCCTTTCATTCCTGTCGGTCGTGCGTCGCTGGTGCGTTCGCGGTTCATCCTATTTGCGGCTTTCTGTGTGTTGGCCTTCCGCCGCGCGGCGGTTCGCGGGACGAAACAGGGAACAGGCGCGGCCCCGCATCCGTTTAGTGTTGAGAACGACGAAAGGAACACGCATGGAGTACAACGTCGCCAAGAGCGAAGACGAGTGGCGCACAGAGCTCAGCCCGGAGCAGTACGCCGTGCTGCGCGAGGCGGGAACCGAGCGGCCGTGGACCGGCGAGCTGCTCGACGAGAGCCGCGCAGGCCTCTACACCTGTGCCGCCTGTGGAGCAGAGCTCTTCAAGTCGGGCACCAAGTTCGACTCCGGATGCGGCTGGCCGAGCTTCTACGAGTCGGTCCGCCCGGACGCCGTCCAGCTCCTCGAGGACAACAGCCTCGGAATGGTCCGCACCGAGGTCCGCTGCGCGAGCTGCGGGTCGCACCTCGGCCACGTCTTCGACGACGGCTTCGGCACCCCGACCGGCGACCGCTACTGCATGAACTCGCTCTCCCTCAACTTCACCGAGGGCGAGTAGGAGTGTCCAAGCTCGTCGACGCTGTCGCCTCCCGTCGCTCGTACTCGCGAGTGACGGAGGCGGCGCCGACCCACGAGCAGCTTCTGCCGCTGATCGCAGCGGCGGGACGGGTGGCCGACCACAGTTCCCTGCACCCGTGGCGCGTGATCGAGCTCCGCGGAAACGCGCGCTCCCGCCTGGGCGCTGCGTTCGCGAAGGATGCGCACGCCTCCGGCTCCGACGCGGAGAAGATCGCGGCCAAGCCGCTGCGCGCGCCGCTCTTGCTGGCGATCGTCTCCGTGCGGACCAAGAGCGAGAAGGTGCCGGGCTGGGAGCAGGACGCCGTCGCCTCCGGGGTGGCGCACATCCTGAGCCTGCTGCTGCACGACGCCGGCTGGGGCGTGATCTGGCGCACCGGCCATCAGACCAGGGCGAAGGCGGTGCACAAGATGCACGGCCTGAAGAAGAACGAGCGCCTGCTCGGCTGGCTCTACGTCGGCGGAATCCCCGACGGCTCGAAGGAGAGCCACCGCAAGACCGTCGACCCCGAGCGCTACCTCACGACGCTCGCGTAGCCTGCCCGCTTCTGGCCGCGTTCCCCCACCGGATGCTCGCCACGGCCACCGCGACCAGCGCCAGCAGCGTGCCGGCGACCGTCGAGAACGCCACGGGATGCGCGGAGCTCGGCGCGAGCAGATCGAGCAGCAGCGCGGTGAGGAGCTGTCCGGCCACGGTCGCGAGTCCCAGCACGAGCACGCCGAGCACTCGGACCAGCAGCGCGGCCCCTGCGATGAAGACGCAGCCGATCGCTCCTCCGACGTAGAGCCACGGCTCGGCGGGCAGTGACGTCGGCCAGCCGACGATCGACGAGTGGACGACCATCAGGACCACCAGCACGGTCGTGCCCACCACGAAGTTGATGAAGGTGGCCGTCAGCGCGCTCTCCGCGACGACGCGCACCTGACCATTGACGGCCTGCTGCCAGCCGACGCCGAGGCCGGCGATGAGCGGCAGCGCCATCATCCAGAGCGGGACACTGCCGCCGAACTGCGAGGAGACGGCCCAGCTGACGGCCGCGAGCGCCAGGGCGGCGCCGACGACGCGCGCCGGGGTGAGCGGCCGCTTTCCTCCCGCGCCGATGCCGATCATGTCGAGGACGAGACCGCTGACGGTCTGACCCGCGACGATCGACACCGTGAACAGCGCGACGCCGAGCACGGCGGCGGTGAGGCCCTGCGACAGCACGAGGAATGCTCCGGCCGCGCCACCGCAGACGTACCACCAGCGCAGCTCGCCCCCGCGGAGGGCGCCGACGACCCTGCCGAGCCCGCGACGGCCGGCCGGCGCGATGGCGAGCGCGACCAGCAGGATGAGCAGGCCGGACCCGAAGGAGATGACGGCGGCGGTGAAGCCGTCTCCGATGCGAGCGCCGAGCTCCCCGTTGACGCGGGACTGCAGGGCGACGCCCGCCCCGCACAGGACGGCGAAGACGATGGCCAGCCACACGGGGAAGGCCCGTCTCCTGTCAGCACTCACCGAACAAGCCTAGATGCACGCGTGGCCAGGAACGGCCGAGCGCCCAGGGTCGGCACGGCGGTCGGCACGGCGGTCGGCACGGCCCTTCCGGGTCACCGACGCAGCGAGCGCCGCGCTCAGGGAGCCGGCGCGTCGCCGTCCGCCGGCGTGGGATGCGGCAGCCAGGGGATGTTCTCCTCGGGCGCCACTTCCTTCTCGACGGACAGGTCGTAGTCGTCGTCTTCCGGCTTCTTGTCTGTCATGTCCGTCACAGTACGCCAGCAGGGTCACGCCGTATAGCGGGCGCGGTCCGCTCGCTGCTCATGCAGGAGGCGCGTCAGCGAGCAGGGCGAGCGGCGACTCCATCGCGTCGGCGATGTCGCGCAGCAGCCCGGCTGCGACGCCCCCGTCCGTCACCCGGTGGTCGAAGACCAGCGAGAGCTGGGCGATGCGCCGCGGGACCACGGCGCCGTCGACCACCCAGGCGCGCTCGATCATCCGGCCGATGCCGAGGATCGCGACCTCCGGGTGGTTGATGATCGCGGCGCTGCCGTCGACGCCGAGGCTGCCGTAGTTGTTGATCGTGAAGGTCGAGCCGGTGAGCTCGGCCGGGGCGAGGCCACCGGCGCGGGCGTCGCGGGTGAGCCTGTCGAACGCGCCGTCGAGCTCTCGGATGGTCATCCGGTCTGCTCGACGTACGACGGGGACGACGAGTCCGCGCGGGGAGTCGACGGCGAAGCCGAGGTTGACGCCGTCGAAGGTGTCGATGCCTGCGCCGTCCGCGCTGACCCGGCCGGCCAGCTCTGGACGGCGCGCGAGCGCTGCCAGGGTGAAGCGGGCGACGAAGGACAGCAGCGACGGCGTCCGGTCTCCGAAGCGAAGGCGGCGACGCGCATCCCACAGCTCGGTGACGTCCACGTCGACCCAGACGGTCGCCTCCGGGATCTCGGAGCGACTGCGGGTCATGTTCGCGGCGACGGTGCGGCGGAAGAGCGAGAACGGAGTGGATGCGCGGAGCGCGAGGCCCGTGCGCTGGTCGACGGTGGGCTCGGCGGCGGGCGCGGCAGCGCGCGCGGAAGCAGGGGCGACGGCAGGAGCAGCAGGCGCCGCAGCGGCGAACGCCTCCTCCACGTCGCGACGGGTGATGACGCCGCCCTCCCCGGTCGCGCGAACCGTCGACAGGTCGATGCCGTGGGTGCGCGCCAGCGTCCGGACGACGGGTGAGATCACGGGCACGGGCCCGGAACGAGCGGGCACGGACGCGGCGGTCGCCGTCACCGTCGAGCGGCGCACGCGGCGACGGCCGGAGTGGTGCAGCTCTGTCGTACCGTAGCCGACGAGCACGTGGCCGGAGCCGCCCGTGCTCGTCTGGTCCGGCGTGCGCTGGTGCTCGGGCGCGCCCTGCGGCTGATGCTGTGGACTCTGCGGCTCGTCCTCTGTGCTCTGCGGCTCGTCCACCTCGATCAGCGGGGCGCCGACGGCCAGCGCCTCGCCCTCCTCGCCGTGCAGTGCGGAGACGACGCCCGCGAACGGCGACGGCACCTCCACGACCGACTTGGCCGTCTCCACCTCGGCGATGGGCTGGTCGACGGCGACCACGTCGCCGACCGCGACCAGCCAGCGCACCAGCTCCGCCTCGGTGAGTCCCTCGCCGAGGTCCGGCAGCCGGAAGACCTGCGCGTTCACGCGTCCTCCCACTGCAGGTCGTCCACTGCGTCGAGGATGCGGTCGACCCCTGGCAGGTAGAACCGCTCCAGCTTGGGCGGCGCGAACGGGGTGTCGAATCCGGTCACCCGGCGAACGGGCGCCTCCAGCAGGTGGAAGCAGCGCTCGGAGACCCGTGCCGCGATCTCGCTGGCCATGCTGGCGAAACCAGGGGCCTCGGCGATCACCACGGCACGACCCGTCGAGCGCACAGCGGAGCAGACCGTCTCGTCGTCGAACGGCACGAGGCTGCGCAGGTCGACCACCTGCAGGCTGCGCCCCTCCTCCTCTGCTGCCTCCGCCGCGGCGAGCGCGACGGGCACGCTCGGGCCATATGCGATCAGCGTCGCGTCCGTGCCCTCCCTGGCGATGCGGGCTCGGCCGAGCTGCGGGATGGGAGCGGCGAGGTCGACCTCGCCCGTGGACCAGTAGAGCTTCTTCGGCTCCAGGAACACCACGGGATCCGGCGACGCGATGGATGCGCGGAGCAGCCCGTACGCATCCTGCGGCGTTGCAGGCGACACCACCGTCAGCCCCGGCGTGTGCGCGTAGTACGACTCGGACGAGTCGGAGTGGTGCTCGACCCCTCCGATGCCGCCCGCGTACGGGATGCGGATCACCATCGGGAGCCGCACCGCCCCCTTGGTGCGGTTGCCCATCTTGGCCACGTGGTCGACGATCTGCTCGAACGCCGGGTACGCGAACGCGTCGAACTGCATCTCGACCACCGGGCGCATCCCGTTCATGGCCATGCCGACGGCGGTGCCGACGATCCCTGCCTCCGCGAGCGGGGTGTCGAAGCAGCGGGCCTCGCCGAACCGGGCGGCGAGGCCGTCGGTGATGCGGAAGACGCCGCCGAGCACGCCGACATCCTCGCCGAAGACCAGGACGGAAGGGTCGGCGTCGAGAGCGTCCGCCATCGCACGGTTGATGGCCTGGGCCATCGACATGGTGACGATCGTCGGCTCCGCCGCGGCGGCGCCGGTCGCGCCGTCTGTGCCGTCTGTGCCGCCGGTCGCGCCATGGTCGGCCGGTGCGTCGTGCATGAGCGTCATCTGGCTGCCTCCTGGTCGTGTGCAGTGTCTGCCTGCCGCTGTCTGGCCAGCTCGTCGGCGAGCTGCGCCGCCTGCTCGCGCAACTGCGGCGTCTGCGTGGCGTAGACGTGGGCGAACAGGTCTTCCGGATGCGGTTCGGCCTCGGCGTTGACGGCGGCACGCAGGTCGCTGGCGACCCTCTCCGCGTGTGCCTGGAGCTCGACCTCGTCTCCGTCGCTCAGCGCATCCATCGACCTCAGCCAGGCGCGCACCCGCAGCAGAGGGTCGCGGGCGAGCCAGGGCGTGACCTCGTCGTCGCTGCGGTAGCGGGAGGCGTCGTCGGCGTTGGTGTGCGACTGGATGCGGTACGTCAGCGCCTCCACGAGGGTCGGGCCTCCCCCGTCGCGGGCCTCGTCCACCGCCTCGCCGAGGACGGCGAGCAGTGCGGCGAGGTCGTTCCCATCGACCTGACGGCCGCGCATCCCGTAGCCGATGCCCTTGTGCGCGATGCTGGGCGCGGCCGTCTGTCTGCTGAGCGGCACCGAGATGGCGTAGCCGTTGTTCTGCACGAGGAAGACGACGGGCAGGTGGAAGACGGCGGCGAAGTTCATCGCCTCGTGGAAGTCGCCCTCGCTGGTGGCGCCGTCGCCGCAGATGGCGAGGACGACCGTGTCCTCGCCGCGCATCCTGGCGGCGTGCGCGAAGCCGACGGCGTGCAGGAGCTGGGTGGCGAGCGGCGTGGCCTGCGGGGCGACGTTGTGCTCGCGCGGGTCGTAGCCGGAGTGCCAGTCTCCGCGCAGCAGCTGGAACGCGTCGAACGGTTCGACGCCGCGCGTGATGACGGCGACCGTGTCGCGGTAGGTGGGGAACAGCCAGTCGCCGTCTGCGAGCACCATGGCCGCTGCGACCTCGCAGGCCTCCTGGCCGTGCGACGACGGGTAGACGGCGAGCCTGCCCTGGCGCACCAGCGCGTTGGCCTGGTCGTTGATGCGACGGCCGAGCACGAGCTTGCGGTAGCCGTCGAGCATCCGCTCGACGGACGGGGTGGGGTATTGGTCGTCCTCGTGGGACGAACCGTCCTGTTCGATCAGCCGCAGCGGGGTGGCGCGCGGCAGCAGGTCGTCGGCGTGCATCCGTTCTCCTTTGAAAGACGTCGCTGTCTTTCAGGATGACTTCGCTGGATCGCGCGCGCTAGAGGCGTGACGTTTTCGAGACGAATGGATGCGCATCCTCTGTTTCGATGTCAAACTGTCTGACAGACATGGACGACATCGACTCCCGCATCATCGACGCGCTCCGCGCCGACGGCCGCGCCTCCATCACGGCGGTCGCCGAGGCGGCGCACGTCTCCCGCGCGAACGCGTACACGCGGCTCTCCCGGCTGATCGAGGACGGCGTGATCACGGGGTTCACGGCGAAGGTCGACCCCCGGCTGTCCGGGCGCGCGTCGTCGGCCTACGTGACGCTGCGGGTGGACCAGGCGTCCTGGCACGAGCTCAGGGACACGCTCCGCGCCATCCCGGAGGTGGAGCACTTCGCGCTGGTCGGCGGCGACTTCGACGTGATCCTGCTCGTCCGCGCCCGCGACAACGAAGATCTGCGCCGCGTCGTCCTGGAGCAGCTGCCGGCGATCCCCTCCGTCCGCGACACCAAGACGTCGCTCGTCTTCGAGGATCACGACCTCCGGTAGGCGCGCCGCCTCGTGCGAAACGTGCGGTCCCGCCCGATGCGAGCGCACTCTCCGCACGAGTCGTGCCGGCTCAGTCCGCCTTGTCGAGGATGAGGTTGGTGATGCGGGCGGTGCAGAGGCGGTTGCCGTCCTCGTCGGTCACGACGATCTCGTGCGACGCGATGGTGCGCCCGAGGCGGATGGCCGTCGCGACGCCGGTCACCAGGCCGGTGCGGGCCGAGCGGTGGTGCGTCGCGTTGATGTCGACGCCGACGGCTGTGCGGCCCGGGCCGGCGTGGATCACGGCCGCCCAGGAGCCGAGCGCCTCCGCGAAGGCGACGGACGCGCCGCCGTGCAGCAGCCCGAACGACTGCCGGTTGCCCTCGACCGGCATGGTGGCGACCACGCGCTCCGCCGACTGTTCCAGGATGCGGACCCCCATCTTCTCGTCCAGTTCCCCGAGGTGGATGGTCCAGTCGCCGTCGCTCATGCGCCACAGCATAGCCGCGGAGTTGTGGTGAGCGGCCGCGTCTGAAAAGATTACTTCCTGAACGTTCGGTCGGTAATTCCGGACGTCGCTCGATGATGAACGAACAGGGGCAGCAATGACCGAGGCCTACCTCGTCGGCGGAGTGCGCACGGCGGTCGGACGCTACGGCGGAGCCCTGAGCGGAGTGCGTCCCGACGATCTCGCGGCGCTCGTGATCGCCGAGGCGGTTCGCCGCGCCGGCATCGAGCAGCACACGATCGACGAAGTGATCTTCGGTGCGGCCAACCAGGCCGGAGAGGACAACCGCAACGTCGCCCGCATGGCCACGCTGCTCGCCGGGCTGCCGGACGCGGTGCCGGGCATCACGGTGAACCGGCTCTGCGCATCGGGGCTCTCCGCCGTCACGATGGCGGCGCAGGCGGTCAGGGCAGGGGACGCGGACATCGTCGTCGCCGGCGGGGTCGAGTCGATGACCAGGGCGCCCTGGGTGCAGGGCAAGCCGGAGCGTGCCTTCGCGAAGCCAGGGCCGCAGTTCGACACGTCGATCGGCTGGCGCTTCACCAACCCCCGCTTCCTGGCGCGGGACAAGGCCACGTACTCGATGCCGGAGACGGCGGAGGAGGTGGCCCGCCTCGACGGCATCAGCCGCGACGACGCAGACGCGTTCGCTCTGCGCAGCCACCAGCGCGCGGCCGCTGCGACGGACGCCGGACGGTTCGCGGACGAGATCCTGCCGGTCGAGACGCCGCGGGGCACCGTGACGGCCGACGAGAGCATCCGCCGTGACACGACGATGGATGCGCTCGCCGCGCTCAAGCCCGTCGTCGCGGGCGGCAGCGTGGTCACGGCGGGCAACGCGTCTCCGCTCAACGACGGCGCCTCCGCGATCGTCGTGGCGAGCGCCGACGCGGTCGCCAGGTACGGTCTGACGCCGAGAGCCCGCGTCGTCGTCGGCACGAGCGTCGGCGTCGCACCCGAGATCATGGGCCTCGGCCCCGTGCCTGCGGTGAACAAGGCGCTGGAGCGCAGCGGGCTCGACATCGGACAGCTCGGCAGCATCGAGCTGAACGAGGCGTTCGCCAGTCAGTCGCTCGCGTGCATCAGAAGACTCGGGCTGGACGGCGATCGCGTCAACGCAGACGGCGGCGCCATCGCGCTCGGGCACGCGCTCGGTTCGAGCGGCGCCCGCCTGCTGGTCACCCTGCTCGGGCGGATGGAGCGCGAGCGCTCGCAGTACGGGCTCGCCACGATGTGCGTCGGCGTCGGCCAGGGCGCCGCGATGATCGTGGAGAGAGCATGAGCGGCGGCGGCAGCAGCGACGGGAACAGAGTCGAGAGCGGAGCGGGGATGAACGGGATGCGCACGCTCCTGGTCGAGGAGGGCGACGACCGCGTCGTCGTGCGGCTGAACCGCCCGGAGTCCAGGAACGCGATCGACCAGCGGATGGTCGACGACCTGCACGACCTGTGCGCCGCCCTGGAAGCGGAGCCGCGCATCCTGATCGTCACCGGTGGCGACGGGGTGTTCGCGTCCGGAGCCGATATCGCCGAGCTGCGCGAACGGACGGCGGCCGACGCGCGCCTCCTCATCAACGCCACGGTGTTCAGCCGGATCGCGGCCCTTCCGCTCCCGGTGATCGCAGCCGTCGACGGCTACGCGCTCGGCGGAGGGGCGGAACTGGCGTACGCGGCCGACTTCCGTATCGGCACCCCCCGGCTGCGCATCGGCAACCCGGAGACGGGGCTCGGCATCATCGCGGCGGCCGGTGCTCTCTGGCGCCTGGCGGAGCTGGTCGGCGAGCCGCTGGCCAAGGAGATCGTGCTCGCCGGACGCGTCCTGAACGGCGAGGAGGCGCTGGCGGCGCGGCTCGTCACCGAGCTGCACGAACCGGACGCTCTGCTGCCCGCCGCGCACGCGCTGGCCGACCGCATCGCCGCCAACGACCGGCTGGCCACGCGATACACCAAAGCGGTCTTCCACGCGCCGCGCTCCGCGCATCCCGCAGCGGAGGCGGACGCGCAGGCCGTGCTGTTCGAATCGCCGGAGAAGCACAGGCGGATGACCGAGTTCCTGGAGCGGAGGCGGAAGCGATGAGCGGTGTCGACGATCGGAGAGAGGCTCCCGTTTCCAGTGGCGTTCCCGAGCGCGTCGGGGTGCTCGGCGGCGGCCGCATGGGCGCGGGCATCGCCCACGCGTTCCTCCTGGCCGGGGCGGCCGTGACCGTGGTGGAGCGCGACGACGAGGCGGCGGACGCCGCCCGCGCGCGCGTCAGGAGCGCGATCGACGCGTCGGTGCAGCGCGGAACGATCGAGGGCAGCGCCGACGACCTGGCGAAGCAGCTCTCGACCGCGACCTCCACCGACGCCTTCGGCTCCTGCGGCCTGGTCGTCGAGGCCGTTCCGGAGGACCGCGACCTCAAAGTGGATGCGCTGCGCCGCGCGGAGAGCGCGCTGGCCGACGACGCCGTTCTCGCGAGCAACACCTCCTCCATCTCCATCGACGAGCTCGCCGGCGCCCTCCGCTCCCCCGACCGCTTCCTCGGGATGCACTTCTTCAATCCCGTGCCGGCGTCGTCGCTCGTCGAGGTGGTCACCGGCGCTGCCACCCTGCCGGAGGTGGTGACGACGGCGCAGGGCTGGGTCGCCGCGATCGGCAAGACGCCCATCACCGTGTCCGACGCACCCGGCTTCGCCTCGTCGCGGCTCGGCGTCGCCCTCGGACTCGAGGCGATCCGGATGCTCGAGGAGGGCGTCGCGAGCGCCGAGGACATCGACGCCGCGATGGTGCTCGGCTACAAGCATCCGGTCGGCCCGCTGCGGCTCACCGACCTGGTGGGCCTGGATGTGCGGCTCGGCATCGCCGAGTACCTGCACGAGCACCTCGGCGCACGCTTCGAACCGCCTGCCCTGCTGCGCTCGATGGTCGCCGCAGGGCGCCTCGGGCGGAAGTCGGGGCGTGGCTTCTACGACTGGCCGGACGCGCAGGCCCAGACGAGCCCGACGACCCGGACGACCCAGACGAGCCCGACGACCCAGACGACCCAGACGACCTCATCCACTGATTCCCACCCCGCGACCCCGGAGGTTCACCGATGAACCAGCACGACATTCTTCCCAGCTACGTCGAGGGCGGATGGTGGACGCCGGCGGCCGACGACACGGACGCCGCCGAGGTGCGCGACGCCGCCGAGGTGCGCGACGCCTCCGAGGTGCGCGACGCCTCCACCGGCGAGCGCGTCGCCAGGGTGAGCACCGCCGGTCTGGACCTGGCGGGCGCGCTCGAATACGCCCGCACGGTCGGGCAGGCGTCGCTCGGCGCGCTCACCTTCCACCAGCGTGCCGTGCTGCTCAAACAGTTCGCGCAGGCGCTCACCGCACGCAAGGACGAGCTGTACGCGCTGTCCAGCCGTGCAGGTGCGACGAAGACCGACTCGTGGATCGACATTGACGGCGGCATCGGCGTGCTGTTCACGTACTCGTCGAAGGGGCGGCGCGAGCTGCCGAACGGTCAGGTCTACCTCGACGGCCCCGTCGAGTCGCTGTCGCCGGACGGCTCGTTCATCGCCCGCCACATCTACACCAGGCTGACCGGAGTCGCCGTGCAGATCAACGCGTTCAACTTCCCGGTGTGGGGCGCGCTGGAGAAGTTCGCCCCCGCATTCCTCGCCGGGGTGCCGACGCTGGTGAAGCCCGCGACGCCTACCGGATACGTCGCAGAGGCGATGGTGCGCATCCTGGACGAGACAGGGCTGCTGCCAGCGGGTTCGCTGCAACTGGTGTCCGGCGCTGTCCCCGACCTGTTCGAGAACCTGCGGCTCGGCGACATCGTCGCGTTCACCGGTTCGGCCTCGACCGCGGAGAAGCTGCGCGCTCACGACGCCGTGCAGACCGGCGGGGTGCGGTTCACCAGCGAGACCGACTCGATCAACGCCTCCGTGCTCGGCGCGGACGCCGTGGCGGGGACGCCGGAGTTCGACGCGTACGTGAAGCAGCTGGTCACCGAGCTGACGGCGAAGTCGGGCCAGAAGTGCACCGCGATCCGCCGCGCCATCGTGCCGGCCGCCGCGGTGGACGACCTGGTGGCCGCCGTGCGCGAGCGCATCCAGCAGCGGGTGGTCGTCGGCGACCCGCGGGCGGAGGGCGTGACCATGGGCCCGCTCGCATCGCTCGCGCAGCGCGACGAGGTGCTGCGCCAGGTCGGCCGCCTGGTCGACGCCGGCGGCGAGATCGTCGTCGGCGACCTCGCGGCGCCGGAGGTGCTGCGCGCGGACGGCTCGACCGGACAGGAGGCGGACGGCGCGTTCGTCTCCCCCATCGTGCTCCGCTTCGCCGACGCCGACGTGGATGCGGTCCACACGATCGAGGCGTTCGGCCCTGTCGCGAGCATCCTGAGCTACGACACCACGGCGGATGCGGTGCGCCTGGTGGCCCGCGGCGGCGGCTCGCTCGTCACCAGCGTCGCGACCCACGACCCCGCTCTCGCACGGGACCTCGTGACCGGGATCGCCGCATCCAACGGCCGGGTGCTGCTGCTCGACCGCGACGACGCCCGCACCTCCACCGGCCACGGATCGCCGATGCCGCACCTGGTGCACGGTGGGCCGGGCCGGGCGGGCGGCGGAGAGGAACTGGGCGGCATCCGTGCCGTGCTGCACCACATGCAGCGCACGGCGATCCAGGGAACGCCGGAGCTCCTGACGGCCGTGACCGGGGTGTGGCACCAGGGCGCGACGGCGAGCGCGGACGGGGTGCACCCGTTCCGCAAGGCGCTGTCGACGCTGACGATCGGCGACCAGGTGCTCTCGAAGAGCCGCAGGGTCACCCTCGACGACATCGAGACGTTCGCGACCTTCACCGGCGACACGTTCTACGCGCACATGGACGAGGAGGCGGCGGCCGCCAACCCGTTCTTCCCCGGCCGCGTCGCCCACGGCTACCTCCTCGTATCCTGGGCGGCCGGGCTGTTCGTCGACCCTGCTCCCGGGCCGGTGCTCGCGAACTACGGCCTGGAGAACCTGCGTTTCCTGACGCCGGTGGTGCCGGGCGACAGCATCCGGGTGACGTTGACCGCCAAGCAGATCACGCCCCGCGAGACCGACGAGTACGGCGAGGTGCGCTGGGATGCGGTCATCCACAACCAGCACGACGAGACGGTGGCCACGTACGACGTGCTGACGCTCGTGTCGAAGGAGTAGCGCGACCGGGCTGGGATGTTCGAGTACGGCGAGGCGACCGCGTATCACGGACCTCCGTCCGGACGGAGTTCGCCGCCGCCACGCCGTGCGATTCTCCTTCCGGACGGAGAGCGAGGGCCGAACAGTCCCGAACCCCGTTCGGACGGACATCGCGAAAGTAGGAGGATTCGGCCGGACGCGGGCCGAACTCCGTTCGGACGGAGATTTGCGCGGCGTGGCGGCCGAGAACTCCGTTGGGACGGAGTCTGCGCGAGCTGTCGGGCGCGCGACTATTTCACGCGGAGACCGTCGAGGGCGACCGTGAGGACGTCGGCGGCGAGCTGGTCGGCGTCCTCCTGGCCGCCTGGGCGGTACCACTCTGCGATCGAGTTGATCATGCCGAAGAGGAGCCGCGAGACGATGCCGGGGTCGAGGTCGGCGCGCAGGGAGCCGGCGTCGCGTGCCTCCACCACGAGGGAGGCGACGGCGCGATCGAAGGCGCGGCGTCTGGCCAGGGCGGCGCGCTCCACCTCGGTGTTGCCGCGCACGCGGAGCAGCAGCGTCACGTACGGCAGCTTGTCGACGAGCACGCGCACCGCGCCGCGCAGCACGTGGGCGAGGCGGTCGGCGGCGTCGCCCGTCGTCGCGCCGTCCTCGGTGAGGACACCTTCCAGGCTGTCGAGGGCTTCGCCGAGCGCCAGCTCCAGCAACTCGTCCTTGGACGAGACGTGGTGGTAGATGGCCGACTTGGAGAGGCCGAGGCGTTCGGCGAGCATCCCGATGGAGGTGGCGTCGTAGCCGTGCTCGTTGAAAGCCGCGACGGAGACCTCGAGGATGCCGCGCTGATCGTAGCCGGGGCGCCCCCGTCGGATCTCGGTCTCAGTCATAGCCCTCAAGTCTGGCATGCCGCGGATGCGCCTACCGCAGGTCGAACAGCCTCTGCTGCTTGCCCGCACTCGGCTCCAGCCTGCCCGGCTCCTCGCGCGCGACGTTCACCGTCACGCCGATGCGATCCTTCACCCGCTGCACCAGCAGCGCGCACGCCCTGTCCGCCGCATCCGCGCCGGCGCCAGGGCGGGACTCGATGCGCACGGTCAGCACATCCAGCGTCGCCGGGCGGGTCAGTTCGAGGACGAAGTGCGGAGAGAGGTCGTCGATGCCGAGCACCAGCTCCTCGATCTGCGTCGGGAACAGGTTCACGCCGCGCAGGATGATCATGTCGTCGTCGCGCCCTGTCACCTTCTCGATGCGGCGCATCCCGGGCCTGGCCGTGCCAGGCAGCAGCCTGGTGAGGTCGCGGGTGCGGTAGCGCAGCACGGGGAAACCCTCCTTGGTGAGGCTGGTGAACACCAGCTCACCCGGACTGCCGTCCTGCAGCACGGCGCCGGATTCCGGGTCGACCACCTCTGGCAGGAAGTGGTCCTCCCAGATGTGCGGCCCGTCCTTCGTCTCCAGGCACTCGCTGCCGACGCCCGGCCCCATCACCTCGCTGAGCCCGTAGATGTCGAGCGCGTCGATGCCGAGCCTGTCCTCCAGCTCCAGCCGCATCGCGTTCGTCCACGGCTCAGCGCCGAGCACGGCGGCCCGCAGGGAGGTCGAGCGCGGGTCGATGCCCGCCTCCACCATCGCGTCTGCGATCGTCAGCAGGTAGCTCGGCGTGCACAGGATCACCTCCGGCTCGAAGTCCTGGATGAGCTGCACCTGCTTGGCGGTCTGGCCGCCTGACATCGGGATGACCGTCGCACCGAGCTTCTCGATGCCGGCGTGGGCGCCGAGGCCGCCCGTGAACAGGCCGTAGCCGTATGCGTTGTGCACGCGCATCCCCGGGCGCACCCCTGCTGCACGGAGAGAGCGGGCGACGAGCGACGCCCAGCGGTCGAGGTCGCCTGCGGTGTACCCGACGACCGTCGGGCGCCCCGTGGTGCCGGAGGAGCAGTGGATGCGCGCGATGCGCTCCATCGGAACGGCGAACATGCCGAACGGGTACGTCTGCCGCAGGTCCTCCTTGGTCGTGAACGGCAGCATCGCCACGTCGTCGAGCGTGCGGATGTCGTCCGGCCGCACGCCGGCCGCATCCAATTTGGCGGTGTAGAGCGGCACGTCGTCGTATGCGTGGCGCACCGTCCACTGCAGGCGTTTCAGCTGCAGGGCGCGAAGCGCGTCGCGGTCGAGCCGTTCCTCCTGATCGAGCTCGTCCGCCGCCGGCGGGCGGAATGCTGGCTTGGTCGGTGTCGTCGTCGACATCGGGACCTCCGTTGGTGCTGTCGTGCTGGTGAGGAAGGGGAAAGAAAGGGTGGGCTAGGCGGTGCGCGTGGTGGTGTGGCTGCGCCCGCGGAACTCCGCGACGGGTTCGCCGTCGTCGTCGGTCACGCTCACGTCGTAGAGGCCGGTCCGGCCGCTGCGCGCCCGCACCCGCGCCGTCGCGGTGAGGGTCTGGCCCGCCGTGGTCGGTTTGAGGAAGACGATGTCGGCTCCGGATGCGAGGGTCACCCGCTCGTCCTCGTTGCAGGCGATCGCGAACGCCGTGTCGGCGAGCGAGAAGACGAAACCGCCGTGGGTGACGTCGAAGCCGTTGAGCATGTCGTCGCGGATGAGCATCCGGACGGTGGCGCTGCCTGGTTCCGACTGCTCCACGACCATGCCGAGGGCGCGGGATGCTCTGTCGCGTTCCATCATCGCCTTGGCGGGCGCGTGCGTCATTCCGACCTCCTCGTCGCCGGCCCCGCCGCGTTTGCCGGACCGTGTTCCAGACTATATACTAACCGAACGATCAGTTAGTAATTCGGAAGGGTCGACGATGACCATCACGGCAGAGCCGCTCCCTCAGGAGCGCACACCGGAAGAGCTTCGCTTCGCCGAACTCCTCGACACCGACTCCCGCGTCGAGCCACGCGACTGGATGCCGGACGACTACCGCAAGACCCTCATCCGGCAGATGTCCCAGCACGCGCACTCAGAGATCATCGGGATGCAGCCGGAGGCCAACTGGATCACCCGTGCCCCGAGCCTCAAGCGCAAGGCCATCTTGATGGCGAAGGTGCAGGACGAGGCGGGCCACGGCCTCTACCTCTACTCCGCCACGCAGACCCTCGGCATCACCCGCGACGAGATGACGGAGCAGCTGATCGCCGGCAAGGCGCGCTACTCCTCGATCTTCAACTACCCGACGCTGAGCTGGGCGGACATGGGCGCGATCGGCTGGCTGGTCGACGGCGCTGCGATCTGCAACCAGGTGCCGCTGTGCCGCGCATCGTACGCGCCGTACGGACGAGCGATGGTGCGCATCTGCAAGGAGGAGTCGTTCCACCAGCGACAGGGCTTCGAGATCCTGCTCACGCTGATGCGCGGGACGGCGGAGCAGCGCGAGATGGCACAGGATGCGGTGAACCGCTGGTACTGGCCGTCGCTGATGATGTTCGGCCCGCCGGACGACGACTCCCCCAACTCCGCCCGCTCGATGGCGTGGAAGATCAAGCGCTTCTCCAACGACGACCTGCGCCAGCGGTTCGTCGGGATGCTCGTGCCGCAGGCCGAGGTGCTCGGCGTCACGCTGCCCGACCCCGACCTGCGCTGGAACGAGGAACGCCAGGCGTACGACCTCGGCCCGATCGACTGGACGGAGTTCCAGGAGGTGCTCGCCGGCCGCGGGCCGTGCAACGCGCAGCGGATGGCGCGCCGCCGCGAGGCGCACGAGGACGGACGCTGGGTGCGCGAGGCCGCCGCGGCGTACGCAGCCAAACAGGCCGGCGCAGCGCAGGCCGACGCCGCCTCGCCCGGACAGGCGGTCGCCTGATGGCCGCCCCAGGCACCCCGGACGCCGGCCACGCGGAGATCTGGCCGCTCTGGGAGGTCTTCGTGCGCTCGAGCCGCGGGCTCAGCCACGTGCACGTCGGTTCCCTGCACGCGCCGGACGAGACGATGGCCGTGCGCAACGCCCGCGACCTCTACACCCGCAGAAGCGAGGGCGTCTCGATCTGGGTGGTTCCGTCCGACGCGATCACCGCCAGCGATCCGGATGCGAAGGGCGCGTTCTTCGAGTCGCCTTCCGGGAAGAACTACCGGCACGCCACCTACTACACCGAAAGCGAGGGGGTGAAGCACCTGTGACAGAACCCACCACCGAGCCGGAGCACGACCAGATCGAGCACGGCCACATCGAACACGGCCGCATCGAACTCTCCGCCGTCTCCCTCGACAGCGAGTTCATCGCGGGCGACGAGCTCGCTGGCCCTGACACGGCCGAGTACGCCACCCGGCTGGGCGACGACGCCCTCGTGCTCGCGCAGCGCCTCGGCTCCTGGATCTCCCGCGCACCGGAGCTGGAGGAGGACGTCGCGCTCGGCAACATCGCGCTCGACCTGCTCGGGCACGCGCGCTCCCTCCTGCGCTACGCGGGGACCGCATCCGGCCGGTCGGAGGACGATCTCGCCTATTGGCGCGATGAGCACGACTTCCGCTCCGCACACCTGATGGAGCAGCCGAACGGCGACTTCGCGCACACCATCGTGCGGCAGTTCGCCGTCTCGCACTACCTCTTCGAGCTGTACGAGCGGCTGCGCGCCTCCGCCGATCCGACCCTGGCCGCCATCGCGGCGAAGGCGGTCAAAGAGGTCGACTACCACCGCGACCACGCCGACCAGTGGATGCTCCGCCTCGCGCTCGGCACGGACGAGTCGCGCCGCCGCACCGTCACCGCGCTCTTCGACCTGTGGCCGTACGTCGAGGAGCTGTTCACCGACGACGAGCTGTTCGACCGGCTCGAGGACGTCGCGCCGCGTCCGTCGTCGCTGCGTCCGGCATTCGACGCGAGCATCCGCCCGGTGCTCGACGAGACCGGACTGGAACTGCCGGCCGTGTTCACCGCCTCGGGCGGCGGGAGGCACGGACGGCACTCGGAGCACCTGGGGCCGATGCTCGCCGAGATGCAGGTGCTCGCCAGGCAGTTCCCAGGAGCCACCTGGTGAGCGGCCACTTCGCCGAAGCGGACACCGCCTGGAACGTGGCAGCGGCCGTCGTGGATCCTGAGGTGCCCGTGCTCACGATCGACGACCTCGGGGTACTGCGCGAGGTCACCGTCACCGACGACGGCGTGCACGTCGTCGTCACCCCGACGTACAGCGGGTGTCCGGCCATGGAGACGATCCGCGCCGACGTGGTGCAGGCGCTCACCGCCGCCGGTTTCGGTCCCGTCACCGTTCGTCTCGCGCTCTCCCCCGCCTGGACAACGGACTGGATCAGCGACAAGGGCAAAGCAGCGCTGGCGGAATTCGGGATCGCGCCGCCGACCGGTGCCGCCGCCGTCGCCTCAGGGCCGGTGCGAATCCGGATGGCCGTGAAGTGCCCGAACTGCCAGTCGCTCGACACCCGCGAGCTCTCGCACTTCGGCTCCACATCGTGCAAGGCGCTGTACGAGTGCCGCGCGTGCGGTGAGCCGTTCGACTACTTCAAGGTGCTGTGATGGCGCGCGCACGATTCCACACGCTCGCGGTCGCGGACGTGCGGCCGCTCACCGCGGCCAGTGTCGAGGTGACGTTCGCCGTGCCGGAGGCGCTGCGCGGCGAGTACGACTACCAGCCGGGGCAGCACGTCGCCCTCCGCGCCACCGTGTCCGGACGCGAGCTGCGCCGCAGCTACTCGATCTGCCGGCCGCCGCAGCGTCCGGCCGATGGTCGGGCGGGCAGCATCAGCGTCGCGATCAAGCGCGACCTGGGCGGCGCGTTCTCCACCTGGGCGACCAGCGAGCTCAAGCCGGGCGACCGCATCGACGTGATGAGTCCGCAGGGCACGTTCACCACCGACCTCGGCAGCCTCGACGGCAAGCACATCGTCGGGATCGCCGCCGGCTCCGGCATCACGCCGCTGATGTCGCTCGCGCACAGCATCCTGTCGGCGTCCGACACCTCGCAGTTCACGCTCGTCTACACGAACAGGACGGCGATCGACGTCATGTTCCTGGAAGAGCTCGCGGACCTGAAGGACCGGTACCCGTCGCGGCTGGCGCTGCACCACGTGCTCTCCCGCGAGCAGCGCTCTGCGCCGCTGCTGTCCGGCCGCATCGACGAGGAGCGGTTCCGCCGGATGCTCGACGTGCTCATCCCGCCCGCCACGGTGGACGAGTGGTTCCTCTGCGGGCCGTTCGAGCTGGTACAGCTCTGCCGGGACGTGCTGGAGTCCGTCGGCGTCGACCGCTCGCACCTCCGGTTCGA
>Ga0153994_1000200_pt1 | contig 20148 bp, 20 predicted proteins | sample TSNC078MetaG_FD_104735 | JGI IMG/M metagenome (GOLD analysis project Ga0153994, IMG submission 104735) | Attine ant fungus gardens microbial communities from North Carolina, USA - TSNC078 MetaG | ecosystem: Host-associated > Fungi > Mycelium > Unclassified | place: USA: North Carolina, Lumber...
CGGAATGAGCGTCATCGTATCAGTTGTAGCCGAGAACACAAGCCGGGTCATCGACATCCAGGATGTTACACCGGATATGATAGGAAAGCAGATTGATGCCATTTTCGAGGACATCGACGTGGATGCTGTAAAAATCGGCATGCTGTCCCAACCCGATTGCATGGAGGCCGTTACCGGCAAACTAAAGCAGTATTCGCCCACTCATGTTGTGATTGATCCCGTCATGTATGCCAAAAACAGCTGCCCACTCATGAATCCGGATGCAATCGACACCTTAGTTCAAACAATTATTCCATTGGCAGACATTTTAACCCCCAATATTCCCGAAGCAGAAAAAATTGCCGGCATAACGATTAAGCATCCGGAGGATATGAAACAGGCTGCAGCAATTATTCACAAAATGGGCTGTAAAAACGTTCTTGTGAAAGGGGGACATGCAACCGGAGATGCACTGGACATATTATTTGACGGAAATACCTTCCATACATTTAATGCTAAACGCATTGATACAAAAAATACCCATGGAACGGGCTGTACCTATTCCTCCGCTATCGCTTCAAATCTGGCATTAGGCTTAGAACTGCCGGAAGCGATTAAGAAAGCAAAGACCTATGTTACAACAGCAATTAAACATTCACTGCCTATTGGAAAAGGCTGCGGACCTACTCATCATTTTTATGAACTTTATAATTATGGAGGACTTTTATAATGGATTTTAAAACACAAATGGAGGCAGCAAAAAAAGGTATTATCACAAAAGAAATGGAAACGGTTGCAAAAAAGGAATCAATAGATATACAAAAATTATGCAGTCTTGTAGCCTGTGGTCAGGTTGCCATTCCGGCAAATAGAAATCATAAATCTCTGTCTGCCGAGGGTATCGGCGCAATGCTAAAAACTAAAGTCAATGTTAACTTGGGAATTTCCGGTGACAGTAAAGATTATGCTATCGAAATGGATAAAGTTAAAATGGCAATTGATTTTTGTTGTGAAGCAATTATGGATTTAAGCAATTATGGTAAAACAAATGATTTTCGTAAAAAGCTCATTGCATATTCTCCGGCAATGATTGGAACCGTTCCTATGTATGATGCAATCGGCTATTTGGAGAAGGATTTGATTGAAATTAAAGCCAAAGACTTCTTAAGCGTCATTGAAGCCCACGCCAAAGAAGGTGTTGATTTTATGACCATCCATGCCGGACTAAACAGACGTGCCGTAGAGTGCTTTAAAAGAGACAAGCGCTTAACAAATATCGTTTCCCGTGGCGGCTCGCTTTTGTTCGCCTGGATGGAGATGACCGGTAATGAAAATCCATTTTATGAATATTATGATGAAGTGCTAGATATTCTCGAGGAATATGATGTTACTATCAGTCTGGGAGATGCTTTACGTCCGGGCTCAATAGCGGATAGTTCGGATTCTTCGCAAATCAGCGAATTAATTGAATTGGGAAATCTGACAAAACGTGCATGGGAACGTAATGTACAGGTTTTGATTGAAGGACCCGGACATATGGCGATGAATGAAATAGCCGCAAACATGAAATTGCAAAAGCGTCTATGCCATAATGCACCCTTTTATGTCCTCGGACCAATTGTAACCGATATAGCCCCTGGATATGATCACATCACCTCCGCCATTGGTGGCGCAATTGCTGCAGCAAACGGTGCCGATTTTCTATGTTATGTCACTCCTGCCGAACATTTGCGGCTGCCTGATTTAAATGATGTAAAAGAGGGGATTGTAGCAAGTAAAATTGCTGCACATGCTGCCGACATCTCAAATAATCTACCACATGTGCGAGATATAGATAACAAAATGAGTGATGCAAGACGCAGGATTAATTGGGACGAGATGTTTAATTACGCCATCGATTCCCAAAAAGCAAAACAATATTATGAGAGCATGCCACCTGCCGATAAGCATACTTGCTCTATGTGCGGAAAAATGTGTGCCATGCGCACAACCAATCAAATTTTAGAGGGAAATACAGTTGAATTTTGTCAAGAAACAACGAAATAACAGAAAGGATGATATTAAATGGTACGTCAAATAGCCGACTTGCTTAAAGATGTCCAACATAAGAAACCACTTGTGCATCATATTACCAATTATGTTACGGTTAACGATTGTGCGAATGTAACTCTTGCCATCGGTGCCTCTCCGATCATGGCCGATGAGGTGGCGGAGGTCGCCCAAATCACCTCCATATCCGCTTCACTTGTCCTTAATATGGGCACCTCAAATCAACGGACTGTCAAATCTATGATTGCTGCCGGAAAAGAAGCTAACTCTCAGGGTATTCCCGTGATATTTGATCCTGTAGGTGCAGGTGCATCAAATCTACGGAACCAGACTGCAAAAATGATTCTTAAGGAAATCAAATGCAGCGTTATCAGGGGAAATATATCTGAAATCCGATATCTGGCCGGTGAAAACGCTAAGACCAAAGGTGTTGACGCATCGGAAAGCGATTTTTCCGATGATATTACCGAAAGTATTGAAGTGGCAAAATTACTGGCGAAAAAATATAACTGCGTCGTTGCTATTACAGGCGCAACAGATATTATCTCCAATGGTATTCAGGCAATTTCTATAAACAACGGCCATCAAATGTTAGGCTCTATCACCGGAACAGGATGTATGTGTACTTCCCTTATCGCTTCGTTTAGCGGTGCCACATCTAATTATCTCCTTGCCGCAGCGGCAGGTATTTTAACGATGAGCATTGCCGGAGAAATCGCTTTTGACAGAGCAGGCAAAGCAGGCCTTGGCAGCTATCACATGGCCATTATTGATGAAATCAGTAAGTTATCCGATGAGACGATATGCAGGAGGGCAACGCTGAATGAAACCTATCATTGACTATACTCTTTATCTTGTAACTGACAGCAGCCTGATGAGCACAGACACCGTAGAACAGTCGGTAGAGCAGGCAATCAAAGGCGGCTGTACTTTGGTTCAATTGCGGGAGAAGGAAAAATCCTCAAAAGGTTTTTTTGACACTGCCATGAGCGTAAAGGCCGTTTGTGGCAGTTCTGGGATTCCCCTTATGATTAATGACCGCGTGGACATCGCTTTAGCTGTCGACGCTGACGGTGTACATATCGGTCAAAAGGATTTACCCGCTAAAATCGTCAGAGATCTCATCGGAAACGATAAAATTCTCGGTGTTTCCGCTTCTAATCTTGTTGAAGCCCTGCAAGCAGAGAAAGACGGCGCCGATTATCTGGGCGTCGGGGCTATGTTTGCCACCGGAACCAAAACTGATGCTGATACTGTCTCCATGGAGGAGCTTAGCAAAATCAGAAAAAAGACCCATTTGCCCATCGTGGTTATCGGCGGCATTAATCAAAATACCATTCCCTTATTTTCAGGGAGTGGGATCAATGGAATTGCTGTCGTTTCCGCAATCGTATCGAAGCGCAATATTTTAGCGGCAACTCGTGAACTGAAAGATTTGTTTAAAATGTCTTATTGATTTACGTTTTCCTTAATGTTATGATAATTGATATACAAAATCGCCCTTGACGGTAGTTTTACATGGCAAGGGCATTTGCTTGAAAAGGGGTTACGAATATGACTGATACATTAACTTTATATAAACTGATTATTCTGTATACATTGAGTAAAGTGAATTTCCCACTGACTAATTCACAGGTGACAGAATTCATCCTTGATAAGGGTTATACAACCTATTTTACCTTACAGCAAGCGATTAGTGAACTTATCGATAATAAGTTAATTAAGGTTAAGCATATCCGCAACAGTTCACATTATTCCATATTACCATCAGGTATCGAAACCCTGGACTATTTTGGCGACCATATGTCAAGTGGCATCAAGAATGATATTGACGCCTTTCTTTTACAGCATAAGTATGAGCTTCGCTCAGAAAATGAGACACTGGCAGATTACCGCAAAGAAAAAGGAAATCAATATATTGTAACTTGCTCTGTCAAAGAAAGAGGCGTTCTTTTACTAGAAATCAAATTAGGCGTCACTGACGAAGAACAGGCCATTGCCATATGTGATAATTGGATCAAAAAAAATGCTGATACTTATGCATATCTTATCAGCACTTTATTGCTAAAATCATAATGGTACATTTCCGAGAACGTATTCTTCAATAAGCTCCCATATTTCGTCACGACCCTGTTTTGTCAATGAGGAGAATGGCACAACCGGCGTTCCTTCTTCAACCGCCAGTCCTTTTTCTATCATTTTAGTATGTTTTTGTAATTGACTACGTTTGATTTTATCCATTTTAGTCATTACAATAATAGGGTAAAATCCATTGCCAACAATCCAATCATACATATTTTTATCGTTATCCGACGGTTCATGGCGGATATCAATCAGGAGGAAAACCAGTCTGAGCTGCTTGGAGCTGTGTAAATATTTTTCTATCATTTTACCCCACTTGGCCTTGATTGCCAAAGCGACTTTTGCGTAGCCATAGCCGGGAAGGTCTACGAAATAGAGTAGATTGTTGATATTGTAAAAATTAATGGTCTGGGTTTTTCCCGGCTGTCCGGAAGTTCTTGCATAAGATTTACGGTTCATCAATGCATTGATTAATGATGATTTTCCCACATTGGATTTACCGGCAAAAGCAACCTCCGGTTTGTCATTCTCCGGCAATGTGCTTGTTATGCCGCAGACCGTTTCTAAATTCACATTCTTTACATGCATTTTATCCCTCCTTATGAAACAGCATCAGCCTTGATGATATATCAGGCATTTAAAGCAATTGGCCATACATCCTCCATGGTTTTCGCATAGACAATATTTAGTCCTTCCACAATTTCTGTTTCTAACTCATCTATATCGCGGCGATTTTCATCCGGTACTATCACACTTTTAATGCCTGCCATTTTAGCAGCTAAAATCTTTTCTTTTAAACCACCTACCGGCAGCACTCTGCCGCGGAGGGTTATTTCGCCCGTCATTGCCACATTTGCTTTGACACTTTTTTCGGTAATTGCCGAATACATGGCCGTGGCCATCGTTATACCGGCAGACGGACCGTCCTTTGGAACCGCACCTTCAGGTATATGGATATGGATATCATTATTCTCAAAAAACTCTTTAGATATACCCTGCCCGGAAATGATCGAACGGAGATAGCTGATGCCTGCTCTGGCAGACTCTTTCATAACGTCTCCAAGTTTACCGGTCAGTTCAAATCGTCCCTTACCGGGAAGTACGTTGACCTCTACAGACAGGGTCTCACCACCAACACTGGTCCAGGCCAAGCCTCTGGCTATACCCACTTCATCTTTTTCATTAGCCATGGCAGAATTATACTTGGGTTTGCCTAAAAACTTATCGATGTTCTTTTCGGTTATTCGGATTGACCGCTTATTTTTCTGAAGAATCTGCCGGACACCTTTTCTGCAGACATCGCCAATACGGCGTTCCAGCTGACGTACGCCCGCTTCTCTTGTATAATTGGTAATGATTTTTTCGATAGCCAAATCATTCAGACGCAGTTGAGCCTTCGTAAGGCCATGGCGTTCTACTTGCTTTGGAATCAGATGCCTTTTGGCTATATGATATTTTTCATTGGCTGTATAGCTGTTAATTTCAATAATCTCCATACGATCTAGCAGCGGTCTTGGGATTCCGGAAGTAGAATTAGCTGTAGCTATAAATAAAACTTCTGATAAATCAATGGGGATTTCTATGTAATTATCTCTGAATTTACAGTTTTGCTCGGAATCCAGAACTTCCAAAAGTGCCGCGAACGGATCACCTTTATAATCATTTCCTACTTTATCAATTTCATCAAATAGAATCACCGGGTTTTTGACTCCGCTCTGCTTCAGTGCCATGGCTATACGCCCAGGCATCGCTCCGATATATGTTTTACGGTGTCCTCTAATCTCAGCCTCGTCGTGTACCCCTCCCAGACTGATACGCACATATTTTTTATTTAAAGCTCTGGCGACGGAGCGGCCGATAGAAGTTTTACCAGTCCCTGGCGGACCCACAAGACATAAGATAGGCACATCACCTTTTTTCGTCAGAATCCGAACCGCCAGATATTCTATCATTCTTTGTTTAACCTTTTCAAGACCGTAATGATCTGCCTGTAAAATAGCTTCAGCCTTGGATATGTCCGTATTATCCTCACTCATTTTATCCCAGGGCAGTTCTAATACAGTCTCTAAAAATCCACGAATCACACCATTTTCAGCCGAATTATTGATTGAATTTCTAAATCGGTCAATTTCTTTTTGTATTCTTTCCTTAACGCTGTCTGAAGCTTCTAATATTTCCAATGCTTTTTCGAAATCCTCGGCATCGTCTAACGTCGTATTCTCACCCAATTCTTCACGGATGACTTTTAATTGCTCTCGCAAAACATATTCTTTTTGATTTTGGTCAACTTTTTGTTTTACTTTTGCCTGAATTTCTCTATTGATTCGAATGACTTCGGTTTCCTTTATAATGAACGCAGATAGTAACTCAAATCGCTCACCAAGACTTCCCGCTTCTAACAACTGTTGTCTTTCAATATATTCCATAGGCATATTATTGCACAATTGACTCACAAACTTATCCAGTCTGTCTATGCTTTCCATTTGTTTTACCAGCTCCGGACTCAGCTGTGCGTTGAATGCGGTATATTTTTCAAATAATTTCTGAAGATAACGAAGCATAGCCTCTTCCTTCAGTTCATCATTCTCATCCTCATCTTCCATGATCGTCACTTCCCCCAATATATAGGGATCCCATTCCAAAAAGTCATCCAATCTGGCTCTTAATTTGCCTTCCACAAGTACCCTTATCGTATCTTTGGGCATTTTCACCAATTGTTTAACCTTTGCTATCGTGCCTATCTTATACAAAGCCTCTTTATCCGGCTCATCATCTTCTGCATTCATCTGAGTAATCAGGAGAATGTTTTGTTCTTCCCTCATGGCTGCCTCTAGCGCCGCAACGGATCTTGGGCGGCTGACATCAAAATGTAAAATCATATCAGGCAGCACAGATGTTCCTCTTAAAGTGATGACAGGCAATTTGTAATTTATTTGACTCATATTTTTTATTCCACCTTATAAAACTATTTATCCATCAGAGATTATGGGCTGTGTACACTTGTAACACAGCCCTGATTATTAATCCTATGCAATTATTTCACCGTTATTTTTCTTTGGCAGCTTCTTGCCGGTACTCTTTTTTGATAATGTCCTTTCACCATAGGTAATCACCGGTACACCTATACCATCAACAACATCTTTTGTAATTAAACAGGTTTCCGCTCTATCTTCCGAAGGTAATGAGAACATCGTATCCATCATACTATCTTCAATAATTGCCCGTAAGCCTCTGGCTCCGGTTTTTCTTTCCAATGCTTTTTTGGCAATAGTCTGGATGGCACCATCCTCAAACTCGAGACGAATCCCATCCATTTCAAACAACTTTTGGTATTGCTTGATAATGGCACTTTTAGGCTCAGTAAGAATTTCTACCAGAGCATCTTCATCTAATAAATCAAGAGCTACACTCACCGGTACACGTCCGATAAATTCAGGAATCAATCCAAATTTTACAAAGTCTTCAGGCAAAACCTTTCGCAATAACTCTCCTACATTGACCTTTTCCTTTTCCTGCCTGATTTCGGCGTTAAATCCAATAGACTTGTTTCCTGTTCTGGATTCAATAATCTTCTCCAGACCATCAAAGGCACCACCGCAAATAAACAATACGTTTGTTGTATCGATTTGAATAAATTCCTGATGCGGATGTTTACGCCCGCCCTGAGGAGGAACTGATGCTACCGTACCTTCCAGAATCTTTAACAGTGCTTGTTGGACACCTTCACCGGAAACATCTCTTGTGATTGATACATTTTCCGACTTTCTTGTAATCTTATCAATCTCGTCAATATATATGATTCCATGTTCCGCACGCTCCACATCATAATCTGCTGCCTGGATAAGCTTTAAAAGAATATTTTCTACGTCTTCGCCGACGTAACCGGCCTCTGTTAAGGCTGTTGCATCTGCAATCGCAAAAGGTACGTTAAGCATCCTGGCTAGTGTTTGCGCAAGAAGAGTTTTTCCTGATCCCGTAGGTCCAACCATGATAATATTACTCTTCTGCAATTCAATATCCAATTCCCTACCCGTCATGACTCTTTTATAATGATTATATACTGCTACCGACAATACTTTTTTGGCATCTTCCTGGCCAATGACATATTGATCCAGAAAATCTTTAATTTCCTTTGGTTTTAAAAGGTTTATATTATCATAAACCGGCTCTTCGTCAAATTCCTCATCAATAATCTCGGAACAAATCTCAATACATTCATCACAAATATAGGCATTTGGTCCTGCAATCAGCTTTCTTACCTGATCCTGAGTCTTATTACAGAAGGAACATCTTGGCTGCTGTTTTTTATCATCTATCCGACTTGCCATCTGGTCACCTCACTTTATTCAACTTCTTATTGCTATAATATCATCAATAATTCCGTAAGCCTTTGCTTCTTCGGAACTCATATAATAATCTCTCTCGGTATCTGCTGCAATCTCTTCTAATGGCTTTCCTGTATTCTCTGCAAGGATCTCATTCAATTTCTGCTTCGTTTTAATAATACGATCAGCTACAATCTGAATATCCGTAGCCTGACCCTGGGCACCACCCGATGGCTGATGAATCATAATAGAAGCATTGGGAAGAGCAAATCTCTTACCCTTCTGACCACCTGCCAACAAAAAGGCTCCCATACTGGCCGCCATACCCATGCAGATTGTAGACACATCGGACTTGATAAAGTTCATTGTGTCGTAAATGGCCAATCCTGCCGATACGGATCCGCCGGGACTATTAATATACAAGCTGATGTCCTTACCGGGATCCTCTGATTCTAAAAATAATAACTGAGATACAATTAAACTTGCCGACACATCAGCCACTTCTTCTCCCAGAAAAATGATGCGATCTTTTAATAACCTTGAATAAATATCGTAAGATCTCTCTCCCCTGCTTGTTTGCTCTATGACATAAGGTACTAAACTCATGTTGATTCCTCCCATCTAACTAAGTATTATTCTGTTTCCACTGCTGCATCCGTTACAAATTCCAAGGCTTTGGAAGCCGCAATGTCTTTCTTCATATTATCTCTTTCTGTCTCACTTAGGTACTCCTTAAGCTTATCGACTTCCATTTGGTATGATTCTGCCATCTTGGTGATTTCAACTTCCAGCTCTTCATCACTTACTTCAATGCTCTCTGCCGCAACCACAGCCTCAAGAACCAGTCTGCTTTGAATATTCTTCAGCGCTTGCGGCTTTAATTGCTCTTTAAAGGTTTGTGCATTGGTACCCGTAAATTGATAGTATTGATCCATGCTCAATCCCTGATAGCTTAATCTTTGTGCATAATCATCAGCCATCTGATTTGCCTGGGTGTCCACCATCGGATCCGGAATCTCCATTTCGGCACTCTCTATAATGGTATCCATCACTTTTTGCTGCTTTTCTTCCTTGGCATCAGCCTCTTTCTTAGATAATAAATCTTGTTTAATGCTTTCTTTATATTCATCTAATGTATCAAATTCTGAAACATCTTGGGCAAACTCATCGTCAGCTTCCGGATATTCCTTCGTCTTTACTTCATGAACTTTACATTTGAAAACCGCTGCTTTACCGGCAAGCTCTTTGGCTTGATATTCAGCCGGGAATGTCACATTGACGAGAATCTCTTCATCTGCTTTAGCCCCCATCAGCTGCTCTTCAAATCCCGGTATAAATGAATTTGAGCCAAGGACTAATGCGTGGTTTTTATCTGTGCCACCTTCAAACAGTACATCGTCAATACTTCCCTCATAGTCAATAATGACTGTATCCCCTGATTTGGCCGCACCTTCAACGATAACCTCTCTTGCATTCTGTTCCTGAGCCTTTTTGATTTCAGCGTCGATTTCATCATCAGTAACTGCGATTGTTGTTTTTTCAACTTCAACACCTTTATATTGACCTAAAGTAACTTCCGGCTTCACGGCAACTTCGGCTGTGAAAATGAAATCCTTACCCTTTTCTATCTGGGTAACGTCAACCTTGGGCATGGAAACAATATTTAAGTCACTTTCCTGAACTGCTGCTTCATAAGCCGTAGGCATCACAATATTGGCAGCATCTTCATAAAACATATCGGCACCGTACATCTTCTCAATCATCGTCTGAGGCACTTTGCCTTTTCTAAATCCCGGAAGAGAAATCTGTCCTTTACTTTTATTATAAGCCTGTGTAATAGCCTTTTCAAATTCTATGGCCGGAACATCAATTGTCAGTTTCGCCATGTTTTTCTCTAACTTCTCGATTTGTATACTCATTAATAAAAATCCTCCTTAATATAGTGCTAATCCGTTTATTCCTTCGTTCTTTTAATAGACCGATTATTTTACCTGATTTTGCGCACTCTAAACAATATTATATTATAATACAAAGCTTATGTAAATACTAGTGTTTTTATCTTTTTTTAAGTTTTGTTCACAATTCTCACCGTTTTATCCACAAAAATGGACCACAGTTATAAAACTGTGACCCATTTATTGTCAAACACTTAATTACTGATTAGAAGTCGTCTGTCCTGACATCTGTTCTTCCTGTCTTTTAATCATACGACGAACCATTTCTCCACCGATTGAACCAGTCTGAGCTGAAGTCAAATCTCCATTGTAACCCTGTTTAAGGTTTACACCTAATTCGTTAGCAATCTCCATTTTGAACTGGTTCATTGCTTCCTTAGCTTCCGGTACTTCCATACGGTTTGAACGTGAACTATTGTTTGTCATGATTTTCACCTCCATAATTATGGTTTTATTTTGTCAGGCAGCTTTTGCCTGTAACTTTATTATGTACATTTGTTATCATAGTATGTTGGTAATTTCATGAAAAATAAGCAGGATTTTCTTCTATCGGCAACATGGTTGACAAAGAGACTATTTATACTATAATAATCATTATAAAAACCAAATTGGAGACCATTATGGAAATCGAAAGAAAATTTTTAATACATCATATTCCCTTTAACTTATCGGCCTATTCATTTCATATCATTGAACAAGGCTACTTAAATATTAATCCTGTCATCAGAATCCGCCGGCAGGATAATGATTATTACCTGACCTATAAATCTAAAGGGTTTTTAGAACGGGAAGAATATAACCTTCCCTTGGATCAAACATCTTATGAGCATATGCTTACAAAAATAGATGGGTATTTAATTCGTAAAATCAGATATCTGATTCCTTTAAATGAACATCTAACGATAGAGTTAGATGTATTTAAAGGAAATTTCGAAGGATTAATATTGGCCGAGGTAGAATTTGGCGAGACCGAGGCCGCTAAAGCCTTTGTTCCGCCGGCATGGTTTGGAGAAGATGTAACTTTCTCACCTAAATATCAAAATAATACTTTAAGCCGGCAGAAATAAACGAGAATCTATCTGTTCTCTAATTTAACATATCCCCGGTTATCCATAACACTTAAATAGGCCGGACGAATAATTTTATCCACGTTAATGAGTTCTTCCAGTCGATGGGCACTCCAACCGGCAATTCGTGCAATAGCAAAAATCGGTGTAAACAATTTTGGCGGTAAATCCAACATACTATACACAAATCCACTGTAGAAGTCCACATTGGCACTGACACCTTTATATATGTGTCTTTCTTTGCCGATAATCTGAGGGGCAAGTCTTTCAACCATTGAATATAGTTCAAAATCCTCTTTACGATCTTTCTCTTCCGCCAGTTGTTCAACAAAGCCTTTAAAAATAGTTGCCCTGGGATCTGAAATCGAATACACGGCATGTCCCATACCATAGATTAAACCTTTCTTATCATAGGCTTCTTTATGTAATAGCTTCGTCAGATAATCAGCTACCTGTTCCTCATCTGTCCAATCCGACAAATTCTTCTTCATATCGTCAAGCATCCCAACAACCTTAATATTCGCACCGCCATGTTTTGGTCCTTTTAAAGAACCCAATGCCGCAGCGATAACCGAATATGTATCTGTCCCTGACGATGAAACAACGTGGGTTGTAAAACTCGAATTATTCCCGCCGCCATGCTCCATATGTAAAACAAGTGCCAAATCCAATATCGATGCTTCAAAAGGTGTGTATGACTTATCCGGTCTTAGCATCCTTAAAATATTTTCCGCAGTTGACAACTCCGGTGAAGGATTATGAATATAAAGACTTTTATCACAAATATAATGATTGTAAGCCTGGTAACCATACACCGCCAGCATTGGAAACACACTGATTAGCATAATACACTGACGTAAAACATTTGCAATCGATGTATCATCTGCTTTATCGTCATAGGCATAAAGGGTTAGCACACTGCGTGCAAGGGTATTCATCATATCTTTGCTGGGCGCTTTCATGATGACATCTCTTACAAAGTTCGTTGGTAAATCACGATAGGAAACTAATAGAGCTTCAAATTCTGCCAACTGCTTTCTATCAGGTAAATTGCCAAATAACAGTAAATAAGCGGATTCTTCATAACCAAATCGTCCCTCATTAAGATAGCCCTGGACTAAGTCTTCGATTCTAATTCCTCTAAAGTATAACTCACCTTCGCAGGGAACAGTCTTGCCATTGACGGTTTCACTGGATTTAATTGTCGATATATGGGTCAGGCCTGCGAGTACGCCTTTACCATTAATATCGCGCAATCCCCGCTTAACATCATACTTCCCATATAACGAAGGTTCAATCACACTGTTTTTCTGACATATTTCAGCCAATTCAATAATCTCCGGCGTAATATCGGAAAAGTTTCTTTCTGCCATACGTATCACTCTCCTTTTTGACAGATCCTTATTTCAATATCATAGTTGCTATTAGCTAATAAGGGCATACACGCTTTATTTGTATCAATCGTGTATGCTCCTCATCAACTGGTGTAATATATATTATATATAATTATTTTGATAAATGCAATTGCAATATATTATAATTTATAGAAAAATGTACTTCAATACAAACATAACTGCTAAAACATACATTAAAATCGGTATCTTTTTCTCTTTCGTTTTACCGGAAATCAAATTGATAATGACATATGAAATAATACCAAGGGAAATCCCCTCCGAAATGCTATACGTAAATGGCATTGCGATGACACATATAAAAGCTGGAATTGCTTCTGTCAAATCATCAAAATCAACTTTCAATATACTGCTTATCATTAAGAATCCTACCATAATTAAAGCCGGAGCGGTCGCAAATGATGGTATCGCTAAAAAGATAGGTGACAAAAGCAAAGAGACCGCAAATAAAATAGCCGCAACCCAGGCAGTCAGACCGGTTCTTCCTCCCTCGGCAACACCTGAAGCACTTTCAACAAACGTGGTAATCGTGGAAGTTCCCATAACAGCACCCGCCGTCGTCCCAATGGCATCCGCCAGCAGTGTCCCTCTGATTCTTGGAAGTTTTCCATCTTTATCTAACATATCCGCTTTAGATGCAACACCTATGACTGTTCCCAACGTATCAAACAAATCTACAAATAAAAATGCAAAGACAACAACGAGAAAATCCAATGAAAGAAGATTGGAAAAATCCAGTTTGAAAAATGTAGGGGCTAAACTCGGAACAACTATCCCTCCGGAAAAATCCGGGAAAAGGCTGTAATAGCCCAGATCCGCATTGGGAACATACAGCCCGATAATTTCACATACAATTCCAATAACCCATGTCGACACTATTCCTATCAGGATACCGCCCTTTACTTTCTTTACAAGCAACACTGCCGTTATCAGTACTCCGACGAGCGCCAGCAAAGCCGATATGCCTGTGGAAGACATCTCAATCCCTTCATCTCCAAAGGGAATGAAGGTTACCAATGTTGACGAATTGGCCTGAACGATACCCGCATTTTGCAGTCCTATAAATGTAATAAACAAACCAATTCCGGCAGAAACCGCATGTTTAAGATTCGTTGGAATCGAATTAAAGATAGCCTCTCTCACATTGGTCAGGGATAAAATAATAAATATGATACCTTCGACAAAAACTGCCGTCAATGCTATTTGCCATGAATATCCCATCCCCAAGACCACCGTATATGCAAAATAAGCATTCAACCCCATACCCGGTGCCAGTACAAAAGGATAATTCGCAAATAGTGCCATTAATATTGTTGCCAGACAGGAGGCCAATGCCGTCGCCGTAAATACAGCTCCTTTATCCATGCCTGCCGCCGCAAGCATCGGCGGATTAACCGCCAGGATATAGGCCATGGTCATAAATGTAGTGATTCCGGCTAATACTTCTGTTCTAAATGTTGACCCACTTTCCTTCAGATGAAATGTTCTTTCAAAAAAGTCTCCATTTCCTTTTTCTTTCATAACTTTTCCCTCGCTTTTTTTATTTTTATATTTTTTTGCCAAATATAAACTTATCTATAATATTCCTATCATCTGACAGGTATATAAGACGTTCTAATCTCTGCTTCACTGATAATTGCTGAGGATGGGATAAATTAGAATCATCAAGAACCAAGGCATCAAACTCATATCCTTTTTCAAAGCTTCCCACTTTACCGAAAAAAGCACCCCCACCTTTTGTACCCAAATAAAATGCTTCATCCACCGTTAAAGGTTTCAAGCTGTCATCAACAAGCCGCCAACGAAGCTTTGAAACCTGGATAGCATCTGCCATCGCTCTAAATATGGAAGTCATAAACCCACCGGCCACATCACTTCCTAAACCTACCGGCATATGGTTATCCAAATATGTCCTGATAGGTGCTATGCCTGATGATAAATTTGTATTTGACTGCGGGCAGTGAGCAATAAAAACACCTCGCTCTTTCATCAGGGCAATCTCCATCTGGGAAGGATATACGCAGTGAGCCATAATTGTCGGGCAATCACCGCCAAACAAGCCATACTTATCATAGGCCTCAGCATAACAGTTTGTATCCGGGCAAAGTTCTTCAACCCACCGAATTTCTCCGGGATTTTCAGATAAATGGGATTGAACGGGAAGGTGATATTCCCTTTGAACATTTGCAAGACGCGCCATTAATTCATCTGTACAAGACGGAATGAATCTTGGTGTCAAAATAGGTGCCACATGCTCATACTTTCCCAGAACAGACTCGAGCCATCGCCTCGTATCAGCCTCCGACCTGACGGCACTTGCTTCACGTAAATTGTCTGGGGAATTCCTGTCCATGTTCACCTTACCGACCATGGCACGTATGCCCGACTCCTCCAACAAATCCATCAAAATCTCTGTCGACTCCACATGCAGCGTCGCAAATACAGCAGCACGGGTTGTTGCCCCAATGGATAAATCACGAACAAACAGTTCATAAGCCCTTTTAGCATACTCTAAATCAACATACTTGGCTTCTTCAGGAAATGTATTCGTATTCAGCCACTCAATCAATTCCATATCCATATTCAATGCCCTGAAAGCATACTGGGGCGCATGTACGTGCAAATCAACCAGTCCCGGTGTTATAATATGCCGGCGGTAATCATACACCTTTACTCCCTGATACTTATCAGGCAGCTGCTTAAAAACCCCCTGATTTATTCCTTGCTCACAAACAAGCCAGCTATCCTCAATACATTCAATACAGTCCCGCGCCTTGCTATAACAGATATTACCCCGCAGGGCAAATGTCTTCTCCACCAAAATCTCTCCTTCCCAACAGCACAACTTATAGACAACTATTACGGTAGTTGGTAGAGACGTTCAACCTATTATGAACCTATATAAGTTATTTTCATTTGATTACTAAATTATAAATTTTGTACCTATTTTTGTCAAGATAAATGAGTCATCGATCTTCTTATTTTGAATAGTATTCTTTTATTCTGCATATCCTATATTTTAACTATCTGAAGGAGGAAATATCTATGTTAGCTGATTTACCTAAAATTATTTACTGTTCTATCGGATCGGTTATCGTTCTATTCATTTTAACCAAGCTTATGGGGGCAAAGCAAATATCTCAGCTTAGTATGTTTGATTATATTATTGGCATTACCATCGGTTCTATTGCCGCGGAAATGGCCACTTCTATTCAGGATAATTTTATGGAACCATTAATTGCAATGACTATCTATGCTGTGGCCGCCGTACTGTTATCAAAAATCGCTGAGAAGTCCATAACACTCCGGAGATATATTGTCGGCAAACCGGTATTTATATTCAATAACGGAAAACTTTACCGTAAAAATATGAGAAAGGCAAATATTGATATGAGTGCGTTTTTGACTCAATGCCGGGTAAACGGCTATTTTGATCTTTCGCAGATTAAATCAGCCATCCTTGAACCTAATGGCCGGATAAGTTTTTTGCCTTTTAGTAATAGCAGACCTGCCACACCGGGAGATTTAAACCTGACCATTCCCGAGGAGTCAGTCGCAGCAAATATTATTCTTGACGGTCACATTATGCACGAAAATCTCCGCCATACCGGGAATGATGAAAAATGGCTGAACAAACAATTAAGTGCAAATAATATTAAAAGCGCAAAGGATGTTTTTCTTGCCACTTGTGATAATGATAATAAAATAAATATCTATATAAAAATTAATGAAGATAATAAAACCGATATATTTGAATAAGAAAAGAGACATTACTAAATAGCCGAGAAATCAGCCATAAAGTAATGTCTCCTTTTTGTATATCCACTAGTGCAATTTAAATGTCCCACACCGGGTTTCGCCGCAATCACAGGCTTCATGCCCACAGATACAAATATCTCCGGCCTGACATTTACACGCCTCGTTATAAACGCAATTCGTTGCCTTACAACTGACATCTAGCACCGGGTTCTTCTCTTTGTCAATACTATTACTGGCATGATCACGTTTTTCTACAAAACTGTTGCAGCACGTTTCCGCCTCATTGACTGCCTTAATACCATCTACACAAATATTAGATATGCAGCAGCAATGTTCATTATTATGGATACAATTCTTAACAGTACATTCTAGTTTAGTCATTCTATGACCTCCTAATGTTTATTACTCATTAGTTTTCCCCAAATGTTCTGATTTTATAAATGATATTTTTCTCTCTGCCATATATATGATTTGGCTGCTAATCGTTCCCATGAGCATACCGGCCAATACATCCGTAGGATAATGGACGCCTACATACACTCTTGAAAATCCCATTAAAACCGCATAAATAGCAGCCGGTACAGCCTGCTTTCTCTTAAGGTATCTTGCAAAGATTCCGACAGCCGCAAAAGCGCTTGCGGTATGTCCTGAAGGGAATGAATAGTCTAACGGACGGGTAATCAGAGGTATAATTTCGGCAAACCGATTATAGGGCCGCTCCCGTGAAAATAAGTTTTTCAACATAACATTTGTTAATATGTAGCATAAGCCCATGGCCAAAAGCGACAAGAATCCGGCCTTTCTCGTATCTTTACGACTCATTAATACCATCGCTGCAAATATCCAGATAAATCCGTAATTTCCAAGAATAGATATAAAAATCATGATAGAATTTAATATGGGTGACCTTAAATGTTCCTGCACAAACAGCAGGATTGTTTCATCCATTTCGGTAATAAATTCAGCCACACTATCACCCTCCCAACAATTAACTTAATAATTATTATAACAGAATCCTATATAATATGATATAATTATTAAGGAAAATCAAGTCCCCCACAGCAAACGGTGGGGAATAAAGTTTGGAGGCTTTTATGGATTTAACACATATCAACGAACAAGGCCATGCCAAGATGGTTGATGTCACTTCAAAGGACGATACAAAACGTATTGCCATTGCCGCCGGAAGCATTTTTATGGCTCCCGCCACACTCAGGCAGATTACTGACGGTAAAATCAAAAAAGGTGATGTTCTGTCCGTGGCACAGGTTGCCGGAATTATGGCGGCAAAAAAAACGTATGAAATCATTCCTATGTGTCATTCCCTTCTTTTGACCGGTTCCGATATTCATTTTGATTGCGATGAAGAAAACTCTGCTATTCATATCACTGTAACTGTTAAAACGACTGGAAAAACAGGGGTTGAAATGGAGGCATTAACTGCCGTTAGTGCTGCCGCTTTGACTATATATGACATGTGCAAAGCCGTTGACAGAGACATGATTATCCAAAATATCCGTCTGATAGAAAAATCCGGAGGTAAATCCGGGCATTATCAAAGAGCGCGTTTTTAAGGTGGGGTTTTCTATACACGGGTTTTACAGTATTTAGTTCCGTGTGGCGCAGCCACACCCCCGCCGCGCAACGGTTTTTTCTTTTTACGCTTGCGCGTCGGGTATATCATTTCAGTATGCACTTTATTTAGACCTTAGTTGCTTTCTACTTTTATTTTATTGTTGTTGACCAATATTGCATGACTATTGCTAATCGGCGTCAAATTTAACGTAGAAGAATAGGTATCAATTATTTTTTGCGCTATTTTCTTAAAAGGGGGACTGCCATAGTGCGGTACAGTATAAAAGTCTACCAATCCTAAAGCGTCAAAATTATCTAAATCCGACGCTTTTTTTACACTGTCCATTCCTTTTGCATATTCAATATTTGCCGATACAACCATTGCTCCGGCAGATTCTCCGATATAAAACTTGCCGGAATTGACTTCATCAATAATTATTTTATCTGCGCCTGTTCTTTTCAATTCCTGTAACAAATAGAAAGTGTTTCCACCCGTTACATAAATGAAATCATTATTTTTTATTTTTGAGCTTATTTCATCAATTGTAGCAGTTGACACTTCCAGTTCATCAATGGTTAACCCTATTTTTTCAAGTGCTTTCCTACCCGCACTTACATAAAATACAACCTTTTCTACTTTGCTTGCCGTAGGGATAAAGGTTACAGTTTTACCGCTCAAATCTTTTTCAAAGCCTGTAAATATGCTAGCCACATCCTTAAAAGATGAAACCAAAAATAATTTTTTCATAACTTCTCCAATCTCCTTTATTTGCTGTTCTGATTATAGTATAATGTATAATGGTGTCAATTAGTGAAACCATTCAATTGAAAAGAGGAAATCCGATGAAAAAATCAGAACGGCTAAATGATATGATGATGTATCTAAATGACAAAAAATCGTTTAATCTTAAAGATATTATGAACAGGTACAGTATCTCTAAAAGCACAGCCCTTCGGGATGTTCAGTCTTTAGAGGAAATAGGTATGCCTATTTATTCAAATCCGGGACGAAATGGATATTATGGTATTCTACCTAATCGTTTATTATCTCCCATTGTTTTTACAATTGACGAGGTTCACGCATTATATTTTTCTATGCAGACACTTAATGCCTATCAATCCACCCCTTTTCATTTAAGTATTGAAAAGCTAAAGCAAAAATTTGAGGGCTGTATTTCAGAAGACCGAATAGAAAAACTTCGGAAAATGGAGTTGATTTTTAGCTTAGGGAGTTACCAGAACAAAAATGTCTGTGGTTACTTAGGTGACATTCTGGAAATGGCTGTTAATGAAAGAGTATGTGAAGTTTGTTATACAAAAGGAGAAGTCGAAAAACAGTATTATGTTCAATTCTTTGATATTACCTCTGCTTATGGTCAATGGTATGCAACAGCGTACAATTTCCAAAGCCAAAAACCGCGAGTATTCCGTTGTGATAGAGTTCATTCCGTCCAACCCTGTGATAAATATACGCCAAAGCCACTTTCTGAATTTCTTGTGTCCTCTAGAGAGATGTTTCGGGACAAAAAAGCAGTTGACTTTGAAGTTATGATTTCCAGTCAAGGAGTAGATACATTTTACAAAGAACATTATCCATCTATGGAGCTATACCAAGAAAATGATGCATGTTATATAAGGGGTTTTTACAACAAAGAAGAAGAAAAATTTATCGCTAACTATTTTATTATTTACGGAGAAACCCTATTATCTATTCAGCCAGTCAGCTTAAAAAATCTTATCCTCAAAAGATTGGAAACGATAAAAAGTCATCTTGTTTCACAGAACTGAATGAATGCTAAAACCATGCGGTATATGCTATTTTCAGGCTTTCCGCTAAACGGTTATCAGGCATTATGAGTTATCGTGCAAAAATTTTGCGGTATAAGAAAATTCTTTAAAAAGAGTTCAAAATTGCACGATAACTCAAACATAAAAGACCTATTAG
>Ga0153994_1000202_pt1 | contig 19983 bp, 18 predicted proteins | sample TSNC078MetaG_FD_104735 | JGI IMG/M metagenome (GOLD analysis project Ga0153994, IMG submission 104735) | Attine ant fungus gardens microbial communities from North Carolina, USA - TSNC078 MetaG | ecosystem: Host-associated > Fungi > Mycelium > Unclassified | place: USA: North Carolina, Lumber...
CAGCTCGTGCACGTGCATGACCGCGCCCTCCATCGTGGCCGGGCATTCGGCGACGCGCGGGGGCGCCACGGTCTCGGATGCGGTCGGCGTGAGCCCGGCGTGCGCGAACTTGTCCAGCACGTGCCGGTAGCCCACCGCCGCTTTGCGCGGTGGAACGGGATCGCGGCCGGTGGTCAGAGCGAGCCGGTCGACGGCGTCGACGAGCCGGGCATCCGGGAGATTGATCACGCATTCGCGCGTGGAGACCAGGTTCCGGCCCGTCTGCGAACGAGCGGCGATCCCGAGAACCGCCCGATGCCCGAGCCAGAAGATCGACGAGATCGGGGCGAGGTTCGGGGTCCCGTCCGCATCGACTGTGCTGATCAGGGCGACGGGGGTTCCGAAGTAGAGGATGGCTGGATCGATGGCGACGTGGGTGCTGGTCACGGAGAAGTCCTTCGGTTGCGATACGGGTCTGGAGCCAGTGCGGTGCACGTGGCACGGTCGGTGTGCGTTGCTCGACCGCACGTCTCCATCCTTCGATCGTCCGTTCCCCGACGCTCGCGGATTCCGGACGTCGCGTCAGACGAATCGCCCGCAGCGGGCCGCCATCGTCGCGGGAGTGCGGTCCCGGCGAGTCGAGGCAGCGACGGCCCTCTTCCCCGCGCGGTGGAGTGCGTCTGGATTCGGGGTATTCGTGGCCGACGCTGGGGGGCCGGCGGGCGGCCGAACGCGCAGACTCGAAAGCGAGCAGGTCCGCTGCCATCCGCATCCACTGGAGGAGAAGCTGTGTCCACCGAAGTCATCGCCGGGGTCGTGGTCCCCGACAGCAGCCTGGTCGCCGACGCGACCGAGCTGGTCCGCACCACCACGCCCGAACTCATCTTCAACCACTCCAGACGGGTCTTCCTGTTCGGGTCGCTTCAGGCGGCACGTGCCGGGTTGCGGCCGGATGCTGAGCTCCTCTACGTCGCCGCCCTGTTCCACGATCTCGGGCTCGTCCCGCCCTATCGCGGCGACCAGCAGCGCTTCGAATTGGATGGCGCTGACCAGGCGCGCGCCTTCCTCGCCTCGCACGGGTTCAGTGCCGCCGACGCCGAGCAGGTCTGGACGGCCATCGCGTTGCACACGACTCCGGAGGTACCGTGGCGCATGGCACCTGTCATCGCCGCCACCACAGCGGGAGTCGAGACCGACGTGCTCGGCCTGCGGCTGGATGCACTCACCGAGGACGAGATCGCGGCCGTCGTGGCAGCGCATCCCCGCCCGCAGTTCAAGGAGCGCATCCTGGCTGCCTTCACCGACGGCTTCGCCGAGCGACCCGATTCGACCTTCGGCACCGTGAACGCCGATGTGCTCGAGCACTTCGTGCCAGGCTTCCGCCGGACGGACTTCGTCGAGGTCATCCAGAACTCCGCGTGGCCGGAGTGATGGGGCAGCCGGATCCCGACCGAGCACAGCACATATCCGAGACAGGCGAACAGGAAGGCCGCTCATGAAAGCGATCACGGTGGTCGACAAGGCACAGGGCGTCGCGGGCATGACGCTGACGCAGCGGCCCGAGCCGCACGCAGCCGAGAACGACGTCATCGTCGAGGTGAGGGCCGCAGGCTTCACCCCTGGTGAACTGGACTGGCCGGCGACCTGGGCCGACCGCGCCGGCCGCGACCGCACTCCCAGCATCCCCGGGCACGAACTCGCCGGCGTCGTCACGCAGCTCGGCTACGGGACGACCGGCCTCACGGTCGGTCAGCGCGTGTTCGGGTTCGCCGACTGGGCACGCGACGGATCGCTGGCGGAGCAGGTCGCGGTGGAGGCGCGGAACCTGGCCCCTCTGCCGGCGGACATCGACTTCGTCAACGCGGCCGGCCTTCCCATCTCCGGCCTCACCGCGTGGCAGGGACTGTTCGAACATGGACGCCTCCAGGCCGGTCAGACCGTGGTCGTCAACGGCGTCGCCGGTGGCGTCGGATCGGTGGTGGCCCAGCTGGCCGCCGGCGAGGGCGCCTTCGCGGTCGGCATCGGCCGACCTGCGCACCGTCAGCGCGCGACCGAGGCGGGCGTGCACCGGTTCGTGGAGACGACGGGGGACTGGTCGCAGGCGGTGGGGGAGGCCGACCTGGTGTTCGATGTCATCGGCGGCGAGATCGGCGCCCGTTCAGCCGGACTGGTGCGCGACGGCGGCACGTTCGTCACGATCGCGGCGCCTCCGGCCGTCCAGAGTCCAGGCGTCACCGCCGTGTTCTTCGTGGTGGAGCCCGAACGGCGGCAGCTGAACGAACTCGCTCAGCGGGTGCGCGACGGCCGGCTCCGCACCTTCGTCGGCGATGTGGTCTCGCTGGAGGACGCCGCCGGCGCGTTCCTCAACGGCAGCGGCGGCAACGGCAAGACGATCGTGCGGGTCAGCGAGGGCTGACCGCCGGCTCATCCTCCGAACCGTCCGGCTGGGAGGTGCGGAATCGGCGCTGGTACGCGGCGGGAGAGATGCCGAGCTCGCGGGAGAACACTCTCCGCAGACTCTCGTAGCTCGGGAAGCCCGCCCGCTCGGCGGCTTCCGTCGCGTTGTAGCCCTGATCGAGGAGCGATCGCGCGATGTCGAAGCGGATCGACTCCACATACCGCGTCGGCGTTGTCGACAGCTCGTCGCGGAACAGCCGGCTGAGATGCCGCGTGCTCACGTTCAGGTGCTCGGCGAGCTCGGCCTGGGTGTGGCGCGCCGTCGGATCGGCGACGACCAGATCCACGATCCGCCGGAGCGCCGGCGTCCGTGGGGGCGCACCCTGCAGGGGCGCCGAGAACTGCGACTGGCCTCCCGCCCGCTGCAGGTAGACGACGAGGGCGCGCGCGACGTCGCGTGAGAGATTCGCCCCGTAGTCCTCCTCGACCAGCGCGAGCGCGAGGTCGATGCCCGCGCTCACACCGGCCGACGTGTATGTCTCGCCGTCGCGCACGTAGATGGCGTCGAGGTCCACCGCGGTCTGCGGGTAGCGGGAGGCGAGCGCCTGGGCGACCTTCCAGTGCGTGGTCGCGCGCTTTCCGTCGAGGAGGCCGGCCTCGGCCAGAATGAACGCGCCGGTGCAGATCGAGGCCAGACGGCGCGTCCTGACCGACAGTGTCCGCACCGCATCCGCCAGGGGAGAGGGGACGCGGGTGCTCGGGTATGCGTCCGCCCCGGCGACGATGACGGTGTCGGCGTCGGCCGCCAGCTCGGCGTCGCCGTCGACGGCGACCCGGATGCCGACCGACGTGATCACATCCGCGCCGTCGGGGGAGACGAGCGCGATCCGGTAATCGGCGCCGAATCGGTTCGCCTCGCCGAAGACGTCGGCGGGGCCGGCGACGTCGAGGAGTTTGGCGCCGTCGTACACCAGGATCACGACCGTGCGGCCGACGGGGTCCGTTTTCGGGTGGTTCATGGCCGGCCGTACGCAGCGATTGGAGGCCGCGCGCTGGCACCGTGGATGGTGGACGCACGGTCCGCATCCACACCCGAGGAGCATGACATGTCGAGAATTATCGCAGGCGTAGAGATCCCGAGCACCCCTGGCACCCAGGCGGCGGAACGGCTTGTGCGAAGCCAGAGCAGCGCTCCGCTCTTCGACCACTCGCTCCGCGTTATCCTGTTCGGATCGCTGCGCGCCAGGGCGCGGGGGCTCGAACCCGACCAGGAACTGCTCTTCCTCGCGTCGCTGTTCCACGACAGCGGACTGCTCGTGCCGCCGTCTCCGACGCCACAACGATTCGAAGTGGATGGCGCCGACCTCGCTCGCGAGTTCCTCCTCGCCCACGGCTACTCCGCCCGGGGTGCCGAGACCGTCTGGCAGGCGATCGCGCTGCACACCACGCCGGAGATCCCGGGCCGGATGGGGTCCGAAATCGCCGCAACCAACCTCGGCGTGCTCACAGACGCGGTCGGACTCGGCGTCGATGAACTGGACCAGGAGGCGATCGAGGAGATCCTCCGGGCGTACCCGCGCGACGACTTCAAGCTCGGGTTCCTCGCGACGTTCCACGAGGGACTCAAACACCGGCCGGGCACGACATACGGCACCATCAACGCCGACATCCTGGAGCACTTCGAGCCAGGGTTCCGCCGCGGCAGCATGGTCGATCGCATCCTGTCGGCGTGGGAGCCGGCCTGAGACCCGTCCGGCGAGCGGGTGGGCGGGCTGGTTACCCTAGGGCTGTGAATTCGAACCACGCGACGAACGACCGAGTGAGTCGCGTCGTCTTGATGTGCGGGCCCGCTGGCTCGGGCAAGTCGACCGTCGCCCGACGTCTTGAGGAGGACGGCATGGTGCGTCTCTCATTCGATCAAGAGGCCTGGTCGAGGGGCATCCGCTCGATGCCACTGGCACCGGACGTCCATGAGGAGATCGAGAACGAACTGCGCCGCAAGCTCCTGGGGCTCGTTGCGGCCGGCTCGGATGTCGTGCTCGACTTTTCGTTCTGGTCCCGGCGAGCTCGGGAGGAGTACCGCGAGCTGCTGAGACCGTTGGGCGTCGAGCCCCAGACGATCTACCTGGCAACGCCGCGCGAGGTGGCCCTGGAACGGATTCGTGCCCGTGCTCTCGCACACGGAGACGACTTCGGTCTCAGCGAGGAGCTGGCGGCCGAGTACTTCGATCATTTCGAACCCCCTACGTCAGACGAAGGGCCGCTGACCGTCGTGCAGCCCTAGCGTCGCTCGTGAGGCGGGCAACGATGTCGGGGAGCACCGCCCGAGGTCACAGAGGACCGAGGACGTCCTCCACGTCAGCGTTCAACTCCAATCCCTTCAGGACGGTGAGTAGTCGACGCTCTTCGTAGCGGAAGTGGTTCTCCATGATCGCGGACACGCCTTCCAGGTGCCCGTGAAGCTCGGCCGGGGAGGCCGACCGGGTGACGGCCGATTCCAGCTCGGCGAGGAGGTGAGCGATCATGGAGTGATCCTGTTCGAGCGCGCGGAGGGTGGCCGCCAGCTCCGGATGCGCCCTCTCGATGGCCGGGAACAGGGATCGGTCCTCGCCGGTGTGGTGGGCGTTCAGGGCGACGCAGAAGCCGTGACAGAGCAGCAGCAGCTCGCGGCTCGCCTCGCGGGTCGAGTCATCGCTTCCGGCGGTTTCGCGGGTGGCCCGCACGGCGTCCCGTAGCTGCTGATGCGTCCGCCGGAGTTCGTCGCTCCACGCGACGAGCCTGCTGGTCTGTGCCGAGAGATCGTCGGTCTCTCGAGGTGTGGTCACGGGCGACAGCCTAGACCGGCAACCAGCTCTCCCGGGTGCCGACGGGTCATTGCGTCTGGACCAGTGTTCCGAGTTGGTCGTGGGCGTATGCCGTCCGCAGAGCGGAGAGCGAGTTCTGATCGACGTTGACGATCGACTGGCCGTCGGCCGAGGTGCCGGTTCCCCCGGTGGGCATTGTGAACGTGTGGATGCTGGATGCGCCATCGAGCCGCATGCTGGCGGCGAGTCCGATGATGGTCGGCAGGTCGAACTTCTCGTCCACACTCAGGTACGTGCCCATCGCTCCCACGAAGGCGGTCGTGGTTGCCGGGTCGGCGAGCGTCGACCGGCTGAGGACCTTGCTGACGATGGCCCTGATGAGCGCTTGCTGGTCGGCGACCCGCTGGTAGTCGGCGGTGGGGAAGGCGTAGCGCTCCCTGGCGAAGGCGAGCGCTTGGGCGCCGTCGAGATGGTTGATGCCCTTCACGAACGTGTAGTGCGGTTTCAGGACCGTGGTGAATCCGACGGGGCTGTCGACGTCTACGCCGCCGAGCGCATCCGTCATCCCGGCGAGCCCCTGGAAGTCGATGATCGCCACGTGGTCGATCGGGGTGCCGAGCAACTGCTCGACCGTCTGGACTACCAGGGGTGTGCCGCCCCAGGCGAGCGCCGCGTTGATCTTGGCGGTTCCGTTGCCGGGGATCGGAATCCACAGGTCGCGCATGATCGACATGACATAGACGTTCCGGCGGTCGGCGTCGATGTGCACGAGCATCAGGGTGTCGGAGCGCTGATCGGAAGTGCCGGTCGCGCCGATGGTCGTCGGGTCGCCCCGCGAGTCGGAGCCGATGAGCAGGATGTTCATCGCTCCGGTCGAGACGGCGACGGGGCGCGTCGCCGCTGGTGGGAAGGCGTTCGGGATGTGCTTGACGGTCGAGCTGAAGGTCGAGGCGACGCTTCCGGCGTAGAGGAGGCCGCCGCCGACGATCGCGCCGCCCACCACGGCCAGGACGCTGAGGAAAGCGATCAGCGCGATGAAGAGCGCCGACCGGCGGCGCCGGGGTTGCGCAGCGGCGCCGTGCCAGTGGGATTCAAGGTGTCCAGCATGCGAGATCATGATGGCCGTCTCCGGCACTCCACGAGGAGCGTCTCATGTATCCGCCCAAGCAACGGGTGAGATGAGGAATTCTCATCTATGTTCGACGCTACGCTTGCTTCGCCCCTCTTGTCCTCATAAACGAGGACAAAGTTGTACCCCTGGCACCCCCAATTCGCGGGGGTGCCAGGGGTGCACGCGGAGAACGGGTCAGACCGTATCGCCGCGGTCGACCTCGCCTCGCCAGGCACCGGACGCGGTGCCCTGCGACTCGATGAACGTCTTGAAGTTCTCGAGATCCTTCTTGACGGCGTGGTCGTCCAGTCCGAACACGGCGCCAAGCTTCTCCAGCGCGCCGGAGGGCGCCCATTCGAGCTGGACCGTCACCTTCGTCTCGGCGTCGGACAGCCGGTGAAACGTGACGACGCCCGCGTGCTCGGTGTCGCCGGCGACGGACTTCCACGCGACGCGCTCGTCCGGAAGCTGCTCGGTGATGACCGTGTCGAACTCGCGCTCAACGCCGCCGATCCTCACGCGCCAGTGGTTGGTCGTGTCGTCCACCTGGCGGATCTCCTCGACCTCGTCGAGGAAGTGGGGGAAGGATTCGAACTGGGTCCACTGGTTGTACGCGGTCGAGACCGGCACGTTCACGTCGATGGACGTGGTCACTGCAGTCATGGCTGCTCCTTTCGCTGCCGTCTAGGTCACGCCGGACGATAGGCCGGGCAGCGGCAGGATGCAGGGCCTTGACTTCACGGGTCGATGATGCGGCGCACGGCCGGTGGCCGCCGGCCCGTACCCCCCATTCGGCCGGATCCGGCACGGGAGCGTCTTCCGTGTCAGACTGCGGCTAAGGGGTATGGATGGCGAGCTTCGCCAGAACACCAGGACCTCCCAACTGGGCGGGGGCCTTCGTGGCCGGTTCGACATCCTCTTTCTCTCCTTTCTCACGGATCGGCTCCACGGTGGGCGCGACGCTTCTCGTCGCGATGGCCGGGCTGTGTTTCGGCTCTGTCGCGGCGCACGCCGACACGACCATCGACGGGCCGGTGAACATCGGGACGGCCGCACCGTTCGGCGTCCTCGGCTCGAGCGCCGTGACGAACACCGGCCCCACGATCGTCAACGGCGACGTCGGGGTGTCGCCTGACTCGTCGATCACGGGATTCGGCGGACCCCCGAACGGCAGTCTCACCGGAACCATCCACCAGACCGACGCTGTCGCGGCGCAGGCTCAAAGCGATGTGACGACCGCCTTCAACACGGCGAGCAGCCTGACTCCGACCACCTCGGGAATCGGTGAGCTCAACGGCCTGTCGCTGACCCCTGGCGTGTACGCCGGCGGCGCCCTGTCGCTGGCCGACAACGGCGCGTTGACTCTCGCGGGGAGCGCCACCTCCGTGTGGGTGTTCCAGGCAGCCAGCACGCTCACCATCGGTTCGGCCACGCACATCACCATGACCGGCGGGGCGACAGCCTGCAACGTGTTCTGGCGCGTCGGATCGTCGGCGACCATCGGAACCGCTGCACAGTTCGTCGGAACCGTCCTGGCCGATCAATCCATCACAGCGACCACAGGTGCCACGATCGCCGGCAGACTGCTGGCGAGCAACGCCGCGGTCACGCTCGACACGAACACCATCACGGCGCCGACAGGCTGCGCGCCGGCGGGCACGCCCGTCACCACGAGCAGCCCCTCGATCACCTCGGGAGCGCCGACCGCATCCACCGTCGGAACTCCGTATGCGTTCACCGTCACCGCCTCCGGTACCCCTGCGCCGACCTACACGGTGACGAGCGGCACGCTCCCGGCAGGCCTCACGCTCAACGGGACGACGGGTGTGATCTCCGGCACCCCGACCACGAGCGGATCATCGACGGTCACCATCACCGCCACGAACGGGCAGAGCCCTGATGCATCGGTCGTCTACACGCTCGTGACAGCCCCGGCTGCCGTCGCAGCGGTGCCGAGCCCCGGCAGCACGGCCGCGGTGCAGCCTTCCGTCCAGACCTCCACCGGCCTCCTCGCCGATACCGGCAGCGATCCGACACTGCCGCTGCTTGCGGCCCTCGGCTTCATCGGCGCAGGAATCGCGATCGTGGCCTTCGGTCGACGTCCCCGTGGGGCACACCGAGCCGGTGTCACGCTCTCGGCCCAGGTAGGTCCGGCTTCTGTGGGCGTGGCAACCCGCTAGCTCTACGCCGCGGGTCTAACCCTTCATACGCGGAGGCGCCCGCACAGCTCCGCTAATCTGGTCGGACCAGGGCGAGACGCGCCCGCCTCACCAGGAGTCTTCCGTGGCAAATCCCGACAAACTGATCGAGCAGGCACGTCAGCACCTCGATGCCGGGGAATCGATCGAGGCGACCGCGGCTGGCTCATACGAGACGAAGATCATGGGCAGCGACAGCGTCCGAAGCGGTGTGCTGTTGGCAACCGACCGACGTGTGATCTTCTTCGCCAAGAAGCTCGGAGGCTACGAACTCGAGTCGTTCCCGTACGGCAACATCTCATCCTTCGAACAGGGCAAGAGCATGATGGGGCACAGCATCACGTTCTATGCATCCAACAACCGCGTGCACGTCAAGTGGATCAATTCGGTGAGAGATGTCGCTGCACTGACGTCGGTCGTCAAGGCGGCGATGTCTGCGAAGCACACGTCCTCGGGTACCCAGCCTGCCGCGACCCCGTTCGCCAGCGCCGGATCCTCGGCCCAGGGCGTCGGCAGCGCTGATGTCATCGCGCTCCTCAAACAGCTCGGCGAGCTCAGGGACGCGGGCGTGGTTACCGCCGACGAGTTCGAGCGCAAAAAGGCGGAGCTGCTCGCTCGGATCTGATTCCTCCGCACTCGTGGCCCGCTCTCGATCACCGGGCCAGAAGGCTCTCAGAGCAGCCCGAGCTCCGCCGCACGGACGAGTGCGCCCTGCCTCGACCTCACGTCGAGCTTTTTGTAGATGGATCGGGTCTGTGCTTTGACTGTGTTAGGGGAGACCGAGAGCGCCTGGGCGATCGAGCCCATGGATGTTCGCACGGAAAGCTCTCGGAGCACGACGAGTTCGCGAGGCGTGAGGGTGACCTGGCCGCCCGGCTCGGGGAAGACCGGCGTGCGCGGCCAGGATCGTTCGCGGTGGGCGACGTGCCGGTCGAGGACGTCCTGGTGGGGAGGCTCGACGATTGCGCGGATGGCGCGCAGGTCGGCTTCGCTGAACAGCACGAACGGGAGGAGGTTGTCTTCTGCGCGGAGACGCTCGATCGCCTGGCCGGCGTAGACGGCGGCTTCCAACGGAGATCCTCGATGCAGTTGGGCGACGGCGTACATGAGTTTCTCGGCGGGCACCGTGTGGCCGTTCGTCGCCGTCGATGTCCGTCCCACTTTGGCGCCGAGGAGCTGGATGACGTCTCCGTTCCGGCGTTCCTGCAGCGCGGCGTAGGCCGCGAGCAGCGACGAGCGCGCGGATTGTCTCCTGGCCGCCTCCAGCGTGCGGCCCTGCGCGAGCATGACGATCGAACGGGTTTCCCGAAGCATGCCGATGATCAGGTCCGACGTCGGGGGAGGCGAGTTTCGTTCGAGTGCCTGCTCGACGGTCCGCAGTGCCTCTGCGTTCCGGCCTGCCGCGAGCAGCAGCCAGGCGTTCAGGGCGGCTTGGAGAGCGGAGTGTTCTGTGCGGCCGGCCTGGTGGGCGATCGATTCGAGTGCGGCGCTCGCGGACGGCAGATCGTGGGACGCGATGGCATCGATCGTGCGGGCGAACTGCTCGAAGATGCCGAAAATGTCGACGCGCCAGTGGCTCGGAGTATCCGATGCGTCGATCGTCGCGATCATGCGCCGGCTGTCGACCATCCTGCCTTGGAACGCATACACCCCGGCAAGAAGCGACGCGCAGTGATACCAGCCTCCGTCATCCTCCTCAACGCGGAAACGAACACCTGCTTCCAGAGCTTCGACAGCATCAGCCCATTTGCCCGCGTAGAAAAGGCTCGCGCCGGCGTTGGAGTAGAACAGGCCGATCGCCGTCTCCATCTCGACGTGCTGTCGATCGTTGAGACGGGCGAGTATCGCCGTCACGTCGTATGCTGCGCGCTCCGAACGGGCGAAGTTGCCGGTGTATCGGTCGCCAAGCGTCTGCATGTTCTTGAGCCACAGGCGCTCTGACGGGTCGTCGGGATCGTCGCGGTTGCCCCAGAGCGCGATCATCGCCGATCGGAAGTACGGGTACGCCCTGGCGCGCTCGCCCCTGGCGACGAGTGTGAGCGCCATCAGCGTGGCCAGCGTCGGATAGCGGATCAGCGTTCCGACAGGGAGTTGTCTGAGCGTGTGGATGATGGCGACAGAAGAATCCTGGCTCAGCGGGAACCAGAATTGCCGGCCGAGCCGAGACGCGAGATCGTAGTCCCCGGACGCGAGCGCGTTGGTCACGGCCTCGAGCGGACGCTTCTGTTCGGCCGCCCACAGCGCGACGACACGATGTGCTCGTTTCCGTCGCTCTGAGGAAAGGGCTTCGAGCCTCGCGTTCAAGGCCTCACGAAACGGGGGCGCGTAAATGAACGTGCGACCGGCCTGCCGCGACTCCCAGCGGCCGAGCCCCCGCGCCTCAGCCTCGTCGAAGAACGTCGCCGCGTTCGCTTCCCATCCCAGCCGGGCGGCGATGTCAAGAGTGGCCACGTCGGGGATTGCGCTCTCGAGAAAGAACCGTTGCATCTCAGCCGAAGCGCCCGCGAAAGCGAACGCATCCAGATACGCCTGGTCGACGATGGCCTTCGCTGCATGCGTGTCTGTGGGAGAGAGCGTGCCGAGGCGCATGGCGGTGCCGAGCAATCGAGCAGAGAACGGCGACGCGCCGAGCGCGCCGAAGGCGTCGGAGACGGCCGGTTGGCGAGAGATGACCCGAATGACGGTGAGGGCTTCCTCGTGGGTGAACGCAAGGTCGGCGTCCGCGATGATCCGTGCGTTCAGCCGGAGCATGTGCGCAAGCTCCGGCGGCGAGGGCTGTCGTCGCGTGGCCACAATGACGCGAAGTCGCGTCGGCTCGGCGACGGCATCCAGGAGATCTTCGACGAACTGGCCGTCTCGGATGCGTTCGGCGCGATCCACGACGATCGTCAGCGGGGATGTGATGCTGCGAAGGGTCTGTTGACCGACCGCCGACGCGTTTCGGATGCTCGCGAATCCACGCAGGTCGTCGGACAGCCGATCACGGTCGGCGACCGCGATGGCGGGATCCTCTGCGAGCTGCTCCAGGATGTGCAACCACATCGACTTCGCAGTCGTGAACGAGTCGTCGGCGGCGAGGACGACGATGGCGGAGTTGTCCGGACGTGCATCCAACCACTCGGCGAGAAGCGTCGACTTGCCTGCTCCGGCGGAAGCGCACACGAAAGTCAGCCGGCTCTCGCCGTCCAGCAGCGACACGAGACGCTCTCGATGAAGAATGTCTCCAGACACGCTTCCATCAGTCATCTGACCCCCTCTGAGCTGCCGTGTGATGCCACACGAAAGGCCGTTTGCCTTAACGACGCCGGAGCGGACGTTCGATGACGCGAGCCTCGTCGACGAAGAGACCGCCATACCAATCGACGGACGGGGTTAAACGCGGGGTTAAATCTGCCGGCGTGAAACGTGTGCGCCGTCCGAGCGAACCCCACGGGGCATAGGTTCGATCACATCGAGTCCGTGCTTCGGGTGCACGTGGAACTCGGTTGTTGCACGCGTCCGGCCGAAGGCTCCGGACCTCCCGCCGGGCGCGTGCCCTTGGACCCCTGAGGGTCTCCGATCTGCACGGAGATCGCGCTCGAATCCGTGCTCGCGCGCGGAGATTCCGTCGCAGCGAGTACGCAGATCGCTTCGCGGCGCCTGTGCGCGCCTCGGCGACCGCGAACGTTGAAGTGAGGCCGCGAGAAGGGAGACGAGATGCGAAACGCCGATGGCAGTCCGCTCCCGTTCGACCCTGGTGCGATCGACGCCACGTTGGTCGAGGCATACCGCGCCGGTGACCGCGGCGCGCTGAGTGAGCTCTACCAGATGCACTATCCGATGGCTCAGAGACTGGCGGAACGGGAATGCGGCAATCAGCGCCTCGCGGAGGATCTCGCCTCCGAGGCTTTCGTCAAAGTGATGGAGGCGATCCGCATCGGGAAAGGTCCCACCGACTCGTTCAGTCTCTACCTTCGCACCGTCGTGCGACGTCTTGCGTGGGAAGAGAATCGGAATCGCATGCGCGTCGAGTACACGGACGACCTGGAGTCCTTCGTCACGGAGCACGAGCAGGACACCGTCGACGACCTCGAAGAACAGATGCGCGACGCGTTCATGCAGCTTCCCGATCGGTGGCGACTGGTGCTTCAACAGCGGGTGCTGGATGGTCTGCGCCCCGCAGAGAGCGCGAAGGCGATCGGCATTTCGGCATCGGCAGAGGCTCAGCTCTTCCAGCGGGCACGGGCGGCGCTCAAACGGGCCATGTCCGGCGCAGCACCGCGTCGGCACAAAGCTAGATGAGCGTGCCGTTCACGTAGTCGGCGAACTTGCTCGCCGCATCCTCACGGCTGGTCGCATCGAGTTTCTTCGTGAGATTGTGGAGATGGCTCTCGACGGTACGCACGCTCAGAACGAGCTGGCGTGCGATCTCGGGATTGGTGAGGCCCTGAGAGACGAGGTGCGCGATCTCCGTTTCGCGTTCTGTGAGGTCCGCCCTGCTCGTGCGGAACTGCCGGTAGTCGAACTCGACGGCCGATTCGCCATCGAAAAGACGCTGCTTGGCGCGCTCTGCCGTTTTCGCGCGTTCACTGTCGCCCACGGATGCGAGCCAGGTCTCCGCGAAGCGGAAGGCAAGACGCGCTGGACCGAGCCTGCCCTGACTGGCCAACTCCGAGGCCGCTTCGAGCATCTGCGGCCCATCGCGCGACACCAGCGCGGCGACGTAGAGGAGGTGCCCGTCTGCGAGTCGGCTGTCCAACTGGTCGACGTAATCCGCGGCGACGGCGAGACGCTCCTCGTCGGGATTCATCTCCACCGCGGAGAGCATGCCGAGCGCTCCCGCGAGGCGGCCGCCGCGTCCCCAGAGCGCCTCGGCCTCTGTCCAGAGCAGCGTCGACGCCGCCTCGAAGTCGCCGTCCGCAGCGAGCTGATGGCTCTTCGACCACGACCAGTGCATCCCGGGGAGAAGGCCGGAGAGTTCGGTTTCGAAGGCGAGCTCGCTGACGCTGTGGTGCCCGACGACCTGTCGCCTGGTGTGGTACTTGACCATCACCCCGAAGCCGTGCACGGCCAGGGTCTCCGAAATCAGCGGGACAGAGGACGCGCCCATCGCGATGACCGTGTCGAGGATCTCGCCGACGCGATGCAGCATACCCATTGCCGAGAAGGCGCAGGCGGCTACATAGGCAGCAGTGCGCAGCTCGTTCGGGTCGAGCCGGTCGCGTGCCCCATCGAACAGGGCCATCGCGAGCTGGGCGGCGCGGGGAAGGTCACCTCGCGCGAACTCGATCAGCGGGCTGAGCGCGGCGGCGACGGGCCTGACCTTGTAACCGTCGATGGTTTGCAGTGCGGTAAAAGCGGCGTCAGCCTTCGCCACCTCGCCTCGCGCGATGTAGGCGTGGACCCTGGCCTCTTGAAGGCGTCCTCGGACGAGTGGCGGAGCGTCCGCAGGGATCGGCAGCCGCGCGCTCACATCGTTCCCGATCCTGCCCACCCTGGTGTCGAGGATCATCAGCCCAGCGTCGATGATCCCCTCGAACGCGCCGGTGCGCGGTCGAGCTGCATCGATGAGGTCACGCGCCGCGCGATCGTCGTGATGAGCGCGTACGAGCCAGTCGGCGTTCATGATGGTGAACAGCGCGGTCTGCTCGTCGTTGCCGGCGAGTCCACGGCTGGCGTCGAACGCGAGGTCGACCACATCCACCGGCGCTGACGCGTCGATGAGCTGACCGATGTACGCGATAGCAGCATCCAGGGTGCCTGCGTGGGACCAGTTCGACTGCGCGATGCTCCGCGAGATGGCCTGCTGCTCCTGGAGCAACCGGATGAACAGCGCGTCCGGTTCGCTGACGAACGGCGTAAGTGCGAATGGAGAGTCCGCTGGTCGGCGCTGTTCAGGGGCGAGCCGTTCAGCGATCTGCCTGGTGAGTCGCACCCGGCGAGCCGATGGCGGCTGATGCAGGAAGTATTCGACCAGGAGGGGCGGAACGATCACGGCGAGCTGCCTGGCACCGGATGGCACGATGTTCACGAGGGTGGAGCTTTCGAGGGATTCGAGAACTTCCCAGCCGACGAGAAGGGCGGCGGTGTCGACGTCGACGATTCCCGCGCAGGCCATCATCTCGAGCGCTTCCCGCTCCTCCGTCGTGACGGCGGCCAGGTGCGTCTCCATCAAGCCGATGAGTTGCGCATCCCACAGTTCGCCCGTGACCTCCCAGGAGCCGTCGAGCCTCGTCAGGTGTCCCGCTCGCTGCGCCGCATCGACGATGGCGTTCGCGATCCCAGGGATACCGCCGGATTTGGCGAAGACCCTGCTGACGAACTGACCGGAGGCCGGTCCGTTCAGCCGCGCCTCGACGACCGCCTGGATCTCGTCGAAGGTGAGGGCGCCGAGCTGGATGGTGAGTGCCGCACCGGATGCGGATGCAGGCGGTGAGGACGCGACTGCGGCGTGTGGGAGGCGTGTGATCGCCAGAGGCACGCGCAGCTCCTTGCGAGCGGCCGCTATGACTCCCCAGGTCGCGTCGTCGAGATGATCGAAGTCGTCGACGAGCACAGCGAACTTGCCGAGGCCAGCACGTTCGCGCAGCATCGTCATCGAACCGCGAAGGGTCGGAAGGGTGCGGCGGTCGCCTGTCACATCGGCCGCGGCGAACCCGAGAGCGGCCAGAGAGAACGTCTGCAACGGCGCGACCCCGCGGACCACGAGCGTGTCCCAGCCATCGAGTCGTAGTCGTTCTTCGAGCTGGGACAGCAGGAGAGAGCGGCCGCTGCCGTGGCGGCCGACGATATCCAGGCGCAGCCCGGACCTGACAGCGTGGACGGCTGCGGTCATCCGCTCTTTGCTGGTCCACATTCGACGCCTCCTCGTGCTCAGCATGAGCGTCCGCCGACCAGGATGCGACGTCGGATACGTTCTTTCTGCACTGTACTGTCGCTCCGGACGAGGGGGAAGGGGGCCGGGCCCGCCACCCGATGAGGCGGGCCCGGCTGCGGCACACCACGGATGGTGCGCCGGGTCGAGAGACCGAAGCGACCCGGAATCGCATCGTTCGCGGAGCACCCGAGCTCCGCTGTCCTCGACCAGCTTGTGGTCGTCATCGCCGCTGGACGCAGGGCTGTACTGGAACGTCGAAAGTCACGGATGGCTCCAGGATGCAGGTCGGGCGGACGGCGTCGAGTTCGGATTTCGACGCGTTCCCATTCTTCGGCGGATGTGGGCGCGCTCGGCCGGTGCGCACCGATCTGAGGGCTCGAACCGCCTCCGTCTAGGGGTGATACGCCCATACGGGCGTCGCTTTCAGTGTCCGATGCCCACGTCTCCGTGAGTCGGCGAGGTCGCAGCTACGGCCAGATCCCCGCATCCGACGCGTGGGCAGGAAGGTGGAGCTGGTGATGCGAATGCCCCTGGGCGGAGGGCGGCGCGACCCTGGACAGCAGCCCGGCGCTCCCGAGGCCGACGAGAGTGCGTGCGACGATGCGACGCGGAAGGCCGGCGCGTACGGCGAGCTGGCCCGGCGACTCGGTGACCAGGCCGGTCGGGTCGGCCGCGTCCGCGACGGCGTATGCGACAGCGAGAACGACGTCCATCGTCAGGCCCCGACGTTCCACCACGGCCACGATCTGAGGATCCTGGCTGAGGGCGTCGACGGTGGCCAACCACCCGCCGGCGGACGGGTATTCTCCGAATCGCGTCATCTGACTCCTGTCATCCTCTGATCCGGTCCCTCGGGATGGAGGGCATCATTCTAGCGACAGAGCCGAATCCCCCTCGCGCGGCTGCGTTGTACTTAAAGCGCTGAACTCGGCACGGAGAAGGGGGCAGCATACGCACCTCGGAACACGGAGATGCTATGCGCGCGACCACCGTGATGCCGTTTCGGCGGCCGGCGGGCCGTGCGTTTCCGGAACCCTGGAATAGAGACGCCGGACGGGCGCCTCCAGGAACCGCAAGGAGACCTCCCATGAACTCACTGACCAAAGCCACCATCGCCACCGCAGCGGGCGTCGCCCTCTTCCTCGGAGGGGCCGGATCGCTCGCGCTCTGGAACGACTCCGCGAACCTCGGCGCCACCAGCGCAATCAGCGACGGCATGCTGACCATCGACGCGAACGGCTCGTGGGACAGCACCGGCCCCGTGAGCTGGGTGCCGGGAGACTCGATCACGTACACCGCGACGGTCGACCTCGTCGCCAAGGGCGACAACCTCCGCTCCGAGCTGTCCATCGACCCCACCTCGATCACGGGCGATGCCGACCTTCTCAGCGTGCTCGACGTCGACATGGCAATCAACAACGTCACGGGTGGCACACTGACCGAGACCAACACCGGCTCGCGTGTCTACGCCGTCGCGGCCGACAGTGCGGACGGAGCCATGACGGCCGATGTGACCGTTACCGTCACGCTGCCCGCCTCGGTGAGCGGCACCACAGCACAGGGACAGACCGCCGCTCTCGGCGACCTCTCGTTCCTCCTCCAGCAGGTCTAGTCCTTCCGCACCATCTGCCCGACCACGGCGACGCCTGCGACAGAAAGGACGTATCGATCATGACGAAAAGCACCCGGATCGCTTTCGCCCTTTCGGCGATCGCAGTCGTCGCTGTCGTCGGCACCCTCTCGAGCGCAACGACGAACGCGCTCTGGAACGGCTCAGCACCGATCGCCCCCATCACGGTGACCACAGGCACTGCTGCGTTGGCGGTCGGCCTCAGCGGCGCCGATCCGACACCGAACGCGCTCACCCTTCCGAGCGGTTTCGTGACCGGCTTCCTGCCGGGCGACCGTCACGACCAGGGCATCACGCTCTCCAACACGGGGAGCGTGCCGCTCGAGGTGAGCGCGACGGGAAGCGGTGTGCCAGGGCCGATGACCCTGCAGCTCTCCACCGGCTCGTGCACCGCCGAGCCCGCTCCGACCGCGCCGACCTTATCCGATGCTCCGACTCGGATCCTCTCCATCGCCCCGGGGAACACCGAGGTCTGCCTCTCCCTTGCTCTTTCCGCTGACGCCCCTACCGGGCTCCAGGGCACACAGCTCTCCGCCGCTCTCACCGTGAATCTGATTGGAGTCACCTCACCCGATGACCACTAACCGACGCTCCCACCTCCGCCGACTGCGCGGTGTCGCTCTCCTCCTTACCGCCTCCCTCGGAATGCTGGCCGCTGCGCCGGCGTACGCGGGGTGGACGGCCCAGGTGAGAGCGGACAGCGGCGCCGTCACGGCGGGGACCTTGTCTGTCTCCGCAGCGGGCTTGAACACGGTCGCGGGCAGTTTCACGGGAACGGTGCGATCCGCAACGGGCTCGATCGTCGTCACCGACATGTCGGCAACGACCTCCACCCAGGCCGCCGACGTGACCGTCGCGTTCTCCGCGCCCGCTGGTCCGGCCGCCCTGACCTCTGTGCTCTCGATCGCGGCGTGGTGGACGACCGCCGCGACCTGCGACGCATCCACGGTGCAGCCTGTCAACGCGGCCACGGGAACCTGGGGCGCCGGGCTGACCTTGACGGGAGGGTCACTCGGCCGCGGCGCATCGCAGCGAGCCTGTGTTCGGACGGCCTACGCGAACATGCAGGATGTCGCCTCCGTCACAGGCTCGCAGTCCTTCCAGCCGGTCGTCACGGCGACTTCCCGCGTGCGCGGTTTCGCCTCGACCGCGCCGGAGAAGGCCACCGCGAGCACGACGGTGAGCAACATCTTTCCTCTCGTCATTCCAGACGCGAGCTGGTACCAGGTCGTACTCGCAGGCACCAGCCTGTGCATCGATGTCGCGGACAACATGAAGGCAAGCGGCACAAAGGCCGTGCTCTGGACGTGTCACGCGACGGCGACAACACTCGCCACGAACTACTACAACCAGTCCTTCCGCTTCAACCCGTATGCGCAGGACTTGACGATGACGCCCAGACACGCCCAGGACACCGTTCTCACCATGGGCGCGGTCGACGGTGCGACGGCGACGATCACCACCAGGAACCTCCCCTCGACGAATCAGCAATGGCAGTTGCAGCAGGTCAACACATCCACCTATGCCCTCGTGAGCAGCGACGGCCGCTGCCTCACGGCGCAGTCCGCCGCGGCCAGTGCGCTGCTCGTGCCCGCCGCGTGCGCCCAGCTCGCCGCGCAGAAGTTCCAACTCAGGCTTTCCGACACGAAGGCGTGACGGCTGGAAACCGACTGCCCCTCAATGCACCCGACAAAAGGATCCCGATGACTGTCACTCTCGAACCCCAGAATCCCCATCCAGACTCCGCCACAGACGAGACGGGAGAGCTTGGATCCGATCGCACGCCCACGGTGTCCGTTCGGTCAAACGCCCGCCGCCTGGTGCACGCCGTGCTCGCCGTCCTCAGCCTTGTGCTGTTGAGCTCAGTGGCCGTCGTGGCGGCCGCAGCGGTGATCGTGCCGGCAACCACAGGATCGAAGACCTACACGATCCTCACACGATCGATGGAGCCGGGGATGCCACCCGGGACGCTCATCGTCACGCGCGCGGTCGACCCCCATTCCCTCGTGGTCGGCGACATCATCACCTACCAGCTCCGCTCCGGCGAGCCGGAGGTCGTCACGCACCGCATCGTGCGCGTGGTCGAGTCGTCCGACGGAAGCCGTATGTTCATCCTGCGCGGCGATAACAACGCAGCCGATGACGCGAAACCGGTGCGCAGCGTCCAGATCAGGGGGAAGGTCTGGTATGCGGTGCCGCTCATCGGGCACGTCGCCATCGGCACTGGATTGGAAGGTCGCGCATTCATCGTCGGCATCGGCGCCATCGCGCTCTTTGGATACGCGGCGACGCAGGTCGTCGTCTGGGCTCGCCGTCGCCACGCGTGAGCGCAGGCGATTCGGGTTCCACCATCGTCGTCATGCATCGTCGTCCTTCCGGTCCTTCCGGTCCTTCCGGTCCTTCCGGTCCTTCCGGTCCTTCCGGTCCTTTCGGTGTGACCCCGCCTGCGCACGATTCCTTAACTCCGCACGACGTGGTCGTGAGCGTCAGCTTCTACCTGAGGAGCTCGGATCGGGAGCGCGCTCGCGCCGCATACCGTCACACCGCCGGCGAGAACGGTGTCGAGACGTGGTCGGACTTCGTCGCCACAGCACTGCTCGCCCGGGTGGAGCAGTTGGAGTCCGAACGCAACGCCGGGAAGCGTTTCGTCACCAGCGACAAGCCACTGACCCCTGGACGCCGCGCGCGCCGGTCTCGCTCGGAGAAGCCGAGACCGGATGACGTTCCGGCGGAGAACGAGCGCACGCAACACGCGCGCGGAACGCTACGGCGCCCGCAACCCTAACGTTCGCGCTGTGTCGGCCGCGCCCGTGCGGCGGGTCTTGTCGGGGACCCTGCCTGCCCACCAGAGGTAGAGGCCGATGAGGGCGATGGCGATGAGGTAGAAGACCAGCCACCACGGGAAGGCGACGAGTATGGGTGGCTTGGCGGCTGTGGCGGCGTCTTTGTCGGGGGTGGGCAGGACGCGTTGCCCGGTGACGAGGATGCGTTGGGTGTTGATGCCGAGC
>Ga0153994_1000203_pt1 | contig 19932 bp, 15 predicted proteins | sample TSNC078MetaG_FD_104735 | JGI IMG/M metagenome (GOLD analysis project Ga0153994, IMG submission 104735) | Attine ant fungus gardens microbial communities from North Carolina, USA - TSNC078 MetaG | ecosystem: Host-associated > Fungi > Mycelium > Unclassified | place: USA: North Carolina, Lumber...
GCAGCCGCAAGCGAGTGTGAAAAGGTGATGAGCCTTCATTGCCTGTATCATGCGGGAGGCATCCACCGTGAAGAAATTGAGGAATTCTGGACAAAGCGCGAGGACTGTAAATGGTCTCACAACTTTGGACAAATGAATAATAAGAAAAACTATATTGAATGTTATGCAGATGAACAAGAGGCAAGTGCGGTTGATATTTACGAGCAGCTGGAGCCGATTTACCCTGAAGTAAAAAAAGTCAAAGATCGCCGTGCCCTTATTGAGGTAGCGATGCACCTTTTAGCATCTCCGGTGCTGGAGGTTGCCAAAGACGGCCAATCAGCAAAGGGACTTTGGTACACCCCCGGTTGTATATTCAGCACCCTCAATCCACAAAAAGCAAAAGAAGGGATGTGGATGTGGGAACGCTATGGTGCGGATTTTATATTGGAAGATGGCAAGTGGGTCTATCTGAATCTCAAAGTATGCTGTGATATGGCGGGCATGATGGATGCAGAAAACTGGCCCTTTGTGGAAGCACCGCAAGAACCGCCGTCGGAAGAAGACGATTCTTCTAAGGCTGATAGCTCCCGGGTGGCGGTTGGAGTTCCCGGTCCATTACACTATATGCTTAGTGGTACGCAGGTACCTCAGGAAAGACCGTACATTCCACAGCCGTATCGGACATTTGAAGAAACCTATTCCTATGCCACATTAACAGGTATTTATGAAGAAAAAGGAAAATAATTATGCCAAATAAATTTTATCCCAATCTATTTAGTCCTCTGAAAGTGGGAGGTCTAATACTAAAAAATAGAATTCAAACCGGACCAATGTCAATGACAGAGCTTGGTTCTACAGAGGGGCTTTCTCTAGAAAATATTGCATTTTATGAAAGCCTGGCTAAAGGAGGTGCGGCGGTGGTTACCATTGGTGAAAGTATTATACCGACTGAGAATGGAAAAACCCACCATCAACAGATTATGCTTGGTCGAAAGGAAGTCCTGCCCTCTCTGGTTCAGGTTGCCGACGCCATCCATGCCCATGGGGCTTTGGCAGATATTGAAATTTCCCATGGAGGAGCAATGGCAGATCCTTCTTATAATAATGGTAAAAGAGCTATGGGGCCTGTGAGCTTTGTGGATGAGTGGGGCGATACCATTGTGGAAATGGATGAGGTCATGATGAACCAAGTGGCCGACGGCTTTGCAGATGCGGTGGAAACCGTTCGTAAATGCGATTTTGACATGGCTATGATTCATGTCGGCCATGGCTGGCTTCTTAGTCAATTCCTTTCTCCGCTTTATAACACAAGGACAGATCAGTATGGAGGAAGCAGGGAAAATCGCAACAGATTTCCCCTTATGGTCTTAGAGCGTGTCAGAAACAGAGTGGGGAAAGACTTTGTTCTGGATATGCGTGTCAGTGGAAGTGAGTTCCTTGATGGAGGCGCTGAAATTGAAGATTGCGTTGCTTTCTGTATTGAGGCGCAGAAGTATGTGGATTTAATCAATGTGTCTGCCGGTGCACCATGGACCACCCGTATGGTGCCATCTATATTCGATGAACGGGGCTGCAATGCTGTATTTGCCGAGGCGGTTAAAAAGGCTGTAAAGATACCAGTAACAACTGTAGGAGGGTTTGTGGATCCTGAGCATATGGAGCAAATCATCGCAAAAGGTATGGCAGACGGTATCATTCTGGGTCGTGGAATTGTCGCTGACCCTGAATTACCGAACAAGGCGAGAAGTGGCAAGGCTGATATTATCCATAAATGTATACGTTGCTTTGTATGTAACGAAGGCCTTTACAGTACCCGTAATCTGCGCTGCAGTATAAATCCCACCGCCGGGAGAGAGCTTCAGACTAAATTACTTGTTCCGACCAAGACCTCAAAAAAGGTTCTGGTGGCAGGCGGAGGACCAGGCGGTATGACGGCGGCAATTACTGCCGCAAGATGTGGTCATCAGGTGACACTGTTTGAGAAGTCCGGAGAATTGGGCGGTGCCCTGAAGGTGGATGCCCATCTGCCGTTTAAGCACGATTTGATTCGCTTCCGGGACACTTTGGCGACAGAACTCGCAAAAACAGATGTGATTGTAAAAATGAATACGCCATTGACACCGAAAATGGCAGAAGCTGAAAAGGCTGATATTCTCATTGCCGCCATGGGGGCAAAACCGATCATTCCGAAAATCCCAGGTATCGACAATGAAAATGTTATGGTTGCCGAAGAGATTTTTACAGGCGGAAAACCTGTGGGAGATAATGTTGTCATCGTTGGTGGCGGCCTTGTGGGCTGTGAGATAGGGCTTCAATTAGCAAGAGAGGGCAAAAAAGTAACTGTCATTGAAATGAGGGAAGAGGTTGTCCTCGATGCCGCCCCTGATTATCGTCGTTTTTTAATGACTGAACTGGAAAAAGTGGTTTGCTGCGAAACAAATATCAGATGTGTATCTATTAATGGCGAAGGCGTCATATGCGCAGATGCTGAGGATTCTCAGAAGTTATTTAAAGCCGATACGGTGGTCGTGGCGGCCGGATATAGGGCACTTTCTGACGAAGCAGAGGCATTGCGCGATATAGCGCCGGAATTCAGGATAATCGGCGATTGTTTTAGGGCAAGACGGGTATATGAAGCGGTCAAAGATGGTTATGATGCTGGTATGAATATTTAAAAAGTAAAGGGCAATTAAAAATAAAACAATAAAAGTTATATCCTCAGGGTTATACCTATATGCCATATTAAATATTTTGACTAAAGCCTCACCGATAGTATACTGTTATATAGGGTCGATAAACAAAAATAGAATGGAGGAATACCCTTGATAAAAAACGATAGATACCCCAGTGTTTTCAAACCACTTACAATTCGTGGTGTTACCATCAAGAACCGTCTGCAATATGCCCCGACAGTCGTGCTCAAATGCTCACCTGAGGGCGATGTGACCAAGGAGATGATCGATTATGTGGCATGGCAGGCCAAAACGGGAGTCGGATATATCACAATTGGAAATACGCCAGTAATCCATGAGAATAGCTCCGCATGGCTCTGCGAAATGAATGTGACTAAAGATCAGTGTATCCACGGAATGGCGAAGCTGGTGGATGCGGCTCGTAACCATGGCGCGGAGCTGTCTGTTGAGCTATCCCACGCGGGGAGAGGATCTACGGTTGAATCTGATGACTCGCCGGCACTGGCGCCCTCTTTCCGACCACTGTTGGGCTTTACGGAAAACCTGAAAGTTATGGATCGCGCAGATATGGACTATATCATAGGCTGTTATACCGACTGCGCCGAACGGTGCAAGAAAGCGGGGTTCCGGATGATAATGATCCACTGCGCCCACAACAATCTTTTGGCGCAATTCCTCTCACCTGACAGCAACATCCGCACAGATGAGTACGGCGGAAGCATTGAAAACAGGATGCGTTTTCCACTGGAGGTCCTCTCTGCTGTTAGGCAGACCATAGGGGAAGATGTCGTGTTGGAGATGCGGGTTTCGGCTACGGAGGACACCCAGGGAGGATTGGAGATGCCTGACTCCCTCACCTTTATGGAGAAAGCACAGGAGTATGTGGATATCATACATATCTCGCGGGGTTCTATATTTACCTTGGCGGGGGCATACACTATACCAACTTATCTAAAGGGGCGCCTGTTGAATGTGGATTTTGCCGCCGAGGCAAAAAAACGCCTACATGTACCTGTGGCTGTCGTGGGGAATATCACCAGTCTGACAGAGGCAGAGGATATCATTTCCTCAGGAAAAGCGGATATTGTGGCAATGGCAAAGGCTTATATGGCAGACGGTGAGATTATTAAAAAATCTCTGGTAGGGAAGTCGGGCGATGTCCGCCCATGCACACGTTGTGACCACTGCGGAAACCATAACACCTATGGAATCAGCATGAAATGCGCTGTCAATCCCGACTTGGGCTGTTGGGATGAGGTTGCGCCGGTATCACCTGCGCAGCGTAAAAGGGTAATGGTCATAGGAGGTGGTCCCGGTGGCATGATGGCGGCTCAGACGTTGATTCGGCGGGGACATGCAGTGACACTATATGAGAAAACAGGGAGCCTTGGAGGTCTGCTTCGGGATGCCACTGTTGCACCGTTCAAGGAATATTTAAGGTTATATCTCGAATGGATGGTTCGGGAGACTGAAAAATGTGGGGCTGAGATACAGCTGAATGAGAAAATTACGCCGGAGTTGGTCGCCGAAGAAAATCCGGACGCCATAATCGTTGCAACCGGTTCAAATTACTTATATCCGGATATTCCGGGTTTGGAACTGGGGCAGGTGAAGCGTGTTATGGATGTGGAGCATCATCTAGTAGATGTAGGCCAGTCGGTTATTGTCTGCGGCGGTGGCATTGCGGGTGCAGAATGCGCTTTGGCCTTGGCCATGGAGGGAAAGCAAGTTCGCATAATAGACCAGATTCCGGCAGATTCTTTTTGTGGCGAAATGGCCGCATTCAACAGACTCGACCTGATGGATCACCTTGAACGCTACGGGGTGGAACTCATCGGAGGGCACCGAATAAAAGCCTTCACAGATGAGGGGATGGTGACAATCTTAGAGGGGGAAAAGCAAATTTTTCCAGCAGACACCTATGTCCTCGCTTTAGGCGTAAAACCTGACAATGCTTTGGGTCTGGAGCTGATGAAGCAGTATCCCGCAGACGTTTATATGGTGGGTGATTGCGTCTGCCGCGGGCGGAATTTTTTCCATGCCAATCAAGAAGCGTATCATGCGGCGATGAATATTTGACGGTAACAATCGAACAGCCTTGCCGGAGCAGCCTGTTCGATTGTTGCATATTTTATTTCAGTGTATTTAGGAAAAGGGACAGCAGTATGGAGTTTAAACAGCTACAATATTTTCAAGCGGTAGCAAAGCATAGTAATATTTCCCGAGCCGCCAGGGAGCTATATATTACACAGCCAAACTTAAGCAAAAGCATTGCCCAACTGGAGAGGGAACTGGGTGTACCACTTTTTGAGCACAGAAAGGGCAAGATAGAGCTGAATGAATATGGTCGACTATTTCTGAAAAGTGTCGACCGATGTTTTTCTGAACTCACATCGGGTATACAGGCAGTACAGCAGAGTTATGAGACAAGGCAAAGTGTGATTACAGTGACCTGTAATATAGAGAGTCTGCTCCCTGACCTTATCAAGAGTTTCTCTCCATTGCACCCTGAGATAAGCATCCGCCAGCTCGGTTATCAGTCAGGCAATATTGCTGAACTGCTGTTAAATCGGGCTGTGGATTTTGCGATTACATCGTTGCCCATCCCGGATGAGCGCCTGACATTCAAGTTTTTGGGACAAAAGGAGTTTATATTGTTAATGTGTGATAACCACCCATTGGCCAAAGGTGATACTATATCTCTGGCGCAGATGAAGGAAGAGCGGTTTGTGTGCGACAATTCGCGTCTAAACGCCGATATGTTGAGGCATATCTGCAAGCGGAGTGGATTTGAACCAAATATCGGGTATGAAGTAGATGAGGCAGACCTGATATATGACCTCGTAGTTTCCAACGGAGTCCTGGCTTTCATGCCAACGCCCCATTATGTGAGGCTCAGACAGAGATATCCGGACAGTCCCATACACGTGGCACACATTGCAGATGAGATACCACCGGCTAAAATTGGAGTCACCTACCACATAGGCTATGTGATCAGCAGAGAAGCTGAGCTTTTTATCGAATTTTTAAAGCAATTCCTGGTTTCTGAGGAGAATGCGATAAAGAGTATGGAATGGTTTTAGTAACCTACCGACGAAAAATGAAAGGAAATAAAGCATGGGTGAAAAATTTAAAAACAAAACCGCTATTATAACAGGAGGAGCCTCGGGAATCGGAAAGGCAACCGCCGTGGCGCTTGCAAAGGAAGGGGCAAACCTTGTGCTTGCAACTTCCACAATTATCGACAGAGCCAAGACACTGGCGATGGAGTTGCAGAACCAATACGGCGTGGGAGCCATAGGCGTAAAATGCGATGTGCGGAATGAATCTGATGTGGAAAAAATGGTAGGGGAGGCGGTCTCACAGTTTGGCAATATAGATATCGCTTTCAATAACGCTGGTGTAGGGCCTGACGGTGTCACAATTCCCCTTGCGCCGCTGCATGAAGTGGCGGAAAACGATTGGAAATGGGTGTTGGATGTAGATTTGACCGGTGTGTTTTTTTGTATCAAGCACGAGTTGCGCCAAATGCGCAAGCAGCAAGGCGGATGTATCATTACAACAGCTTCCACAGCCGGGCTGAAGCCCATGGAGGGCTTCGGCGCATACGGACCTGCTAAGGCAGGGCTTATCCAGCTAACTAAGGCGGCGGCTGTTGAGAATGTGGAAATAGGCATCCGCTGCAATGTCATCTGCCCCGGACCTACGTTGGGAACAGGGATGGCGAGTCGTATGTTTTCAGAAGAAAATGGGGATATGCCGCTCCGATTTGGAAAGCCTGAGGATATAGCTGATGTTGTGCTGATGCTGTGCTCTGACGCCGCCGCACATATCACAGGGAATGTGATATCTGCAGATGGAGGGTTGGACATTTTATGAACTTTAAACATAACTGCTAAAAAAGAAGATGCTGAATTCTTGATACTTAGATAATTAAAATCTATTAATTTTTCCTGCGTTTGCCGTGCCTAATTTTCCCATTGACATTTACATGAGTGACTAGATATAATAAAACTTAGTTGAGTGATTCAAGTTAATTGAATGATTTCTTGAACTTTCGGGAATGTTACAATCGAAAAGAGCGTCGGTTAAAAGGGAGGGTTTCACTATGATGCAAAGTAGCGTATCGCTCGAGGATATAATGAATTTTTCCTTTATTTCTAAACCGGAAAGAGACCGTACAGTACATACGGATTTTGAATTGCTGTACGTGGCGGAGGGGGTTGTGCATCTCAATATAGATAATTTTGAATTCACGCTCAAAAAAGATGATATAGTAGTAATTAATCCCCACAAAAATCACATGTATCACTCTAATGGAAAGCTGTTATTGGGACGCTTTGTAATCTCAACAGAAAAGCTGTGTGAGATACAAGGATGGTCTTTTATGGAGATTTGGTGCAACTCCGTCTTGGACAAATCTAAATCATATGACAAGCTTCGAACACTGCTTAAGGATATTATGAATCAGAAAGCGGCCAACAATCCGGATGGGGTGCTGTATTTAAACAGCCTGTACTATCAATTGCTCTACCTGCTTACTGATGAATTTTTAACTACATCTGGGTATAGAAACACGTTGCCAAAGAGTGAGAAGTCAATTGACCGGATTAAAAAGATTGTTTCTTATATAGGCGCTAATTATAGAGAGAATATCGACCTTCAAGTATTGTCTGAAGCTTTATACCTATCTCCGGCCTATCTGTCAAGATATATAAAAAAGCAATTGGGCACCAATTTTAAAGATTATCTCAATCAAGTCCGGATAACCCATGCGGTAACCGATTTGCTGCAGACCGACAAATCTATTACAAAAATTGCTTTAGAAAATGGTTTTTCTAATTTAACTGCCTTTAACAGAATATTTAAAGCGGAATATGGAATAACACCAAATGTATATCGCATTCAATACAAGCCTGTTAAGAAGGAAGCAGTTTTTGAAGATAATCAATCTAAGCAGCTTGTGACTGAAGAACAGCTTTCTAATATAACCACCGTTTCCATAGACAATACCCAAGGGGCGCAGCTTTGTAAGTTCTGGAACAGAATGATTAATATAGGGACGGCGTCAGACATGCTTCGTTCCGATGTGCAGAAGCATATTTTGCGGTTAAAAGAAGAATTAAAGTTCAAATATGTTCGATTCTGGGATTTGTATTCACCGGAAATGTTTCTTAATATTAACAATAGAGAGGGTAGATATTATTTTGAAAAGTTGGATCGGATTTTGGATTTTCTTATCTCAAATAGTCTTACGCCATACATTGAGTTGGGTATTAAGCCAAAAAAGCTGCTCAAATCTCCTACAGAAGCACTGATACAAGAGGACAGAACCATTCAATTTGAGAGCACAGAATCCCTTGCCAAATTCACGGAGAATCTGGTACTTCATCTACTCAATCGTTATGGGATTGAAGAATTGGAAATGTGGTATTTTGAGCTGTGGAGGAATGAGTATGACGTTTTCTTAGGTTACGAAGCAGGAGGTTCCGATAGTCTTAAGCAGTACCTCGATATGTTTGATACGATGGCAGGAACAATTAAGAAATATTTACCCAATGTTAAGGTTGGTGGAGGAGGACTGACAATCCGATACGGCAGAAATTATCTTTATGATCACCTCAAGGTATGGAAGCAACGGAAAGTAAAGCCAGATTTTTTAAGCCTATACTGCTATCCTGGTATGCCGGGCGACAGTAGAGATTCTATGTCCGTGGCAAACAAAGACCAGAGTTATCTGTACAATTTTCTGACGAATGCACGAGCCGTGATAGAGGAAGCAGAGTTTTCGGTTGGTGAGTTACATGTGTCGGAATGGAATTCGACCGTGTCTAATCGCAATATACTTAATGACAGCTGCTATAAAGGTGCGTTTGTCATGAAAAATATAGTCGACAGTATTGGCCTGGTGGATATGATTGGTTATTGGTTTGGTTCAGACCTGTTTGCAGATTTTCACGATTCCTCCGCTTTGCTTTGTGGAGGTTGCGGTTTGCTGTCAAAAGATGAAATAGCCAAGCCTACCTTTTATGCGTTTCAATTTCTAGGTCAACTGGGCAAATATATTTACAGTAAAGGTTCAAACCACATCGCAACAAAAAATGCGTCTGATTCATGGCAGATTTGCTGCCATAACAACAAACAATTGAATTATAGTTACTATACCCAGGAAGAAAATGAGATAAAGTTATCTCAAAGGGATCAGCTTTTTAAGGACATAGAACCCAAACATTTTCGATTCTTTTTAAATGATATTGAAAATGGCAATTACCTTATCAAAATTCGGTCGCTGAATACTACGAGTGGGAGTATTCAGGATGAATGGGCACGCCTTTCTTTGACTTCCGATTTAACCCAAAATGATATTGGCTACTTAAAAAATATATGTATTCCGCGGCTTGAGATAAGAAAATGCCAAGTGACGCAAGGAATTTTAGAATTTGATCTTAATTTGGAACCAAATGAAATGCAATATATACATATTACGCGCAATACAGTTAGAGATAATTAAGAAAATAAGCAAAAGGACAAAAATTTTATCCCGATTTTTGTCCTTTTGCTTTTACATTCTAAAGAAACTGTGCAAAAAATATTAATAAAATAGTCGGTTTTATTGAAGCTTTTTTCTATGAAAGAACTTATAATTGATGTTATAACTTCCAACAGTATAATTGGAGAAAGGGGTTAAATGAAAATGATAAAAAAAGGATTATCTATTACTTTGTGTTTTGTTCTCTGCTTTTCTCTCTTCGCTGCCTGCTCCAATAACAGCAGTGAATCAAATGAATCTAAAGCATCTGCCACAAGCGAATCAGAACCAGTGGAAACTACTGATTCGGAGGAGGGAGAAGTAGATTCATCTGGTCAGTATACTATTGGCTATAACTATTTCGGTAGCGCCTCATATACGCTGCTCACTCTGGCAAATCACTCCCAAATCACAATTGAGGCTCTGGGTGACACAGCTGTTTCAGCAGACAATCAGTTCTCCTTAGAGCAGTTAGTACAGGATGTTGAGAACATGATAGCTGCCGGTGTCGATGGTATGGTGCTCTGGCTTCCAACCGATACACTTTATCTGACGGTTACTCAAATGTGTGCTGATGCCGGTATCCCGTTTGTTCTCAATGATAAGCTCCCTATGGATGATGAGGTCGCTGAGCAAATTAAGGATAATCCCTACTTTGTAGGTGCTTTTGGTGTAGAAAACGCACAGTATGGTGAGGAAATTGCAAATTATGTTCTGGAACAAGGTTGGACGACTTGTATTATCACCTCTTCAGATGCTGGTGATGTATCCGATAGCGCTCGGTTAGAGGCGTTTTTAGAAATTTATGAAGCTGCAGGGGGCACGGTTCTTCAAGAACTTCACAGCGCTGACGGTGATACCGCTTTCACTCAAATTGAAGACGCACTCACTGCGACGGGCGAGGTGGATTTCATCTATGGCGTCGGAGCCGACTTTGGTATAGCGGCATGTAATGTGCTCGCCAAATACGATTATGATACAAAAGTTGTAACTACCGGTATTGACAAGGGCACGTTGGAGCTTTTGGATGAGGGGACATTGGCTATGGTGAACGGCGACTATTTTATAAATGGCTGCTACAGTGTCATAGCACTGCATAACTATTTAGATGGAAACCCCATTGTCGATAGCAATGGTAATCCGATTTGGATATACAATAGCGCTTCCTTTAACATTTCTGAAGAGACCATTGACCTGTTTACCCGATGCTTTGTGGATGAATTTGCCTATAGCAATGAAGAGCTGCTACAGATGACGAAAGCCGTGAACTCTGGTTTTGGCTACGATGAATTTGTTGAGATAGTTGAGAACTACACATTTGAAAATCGGCTGTTGCAAAAATATGAGGATGGTGTAGTTACTGCAGATGAGCTTGCAGCAATAGGTATTGATGTAAACTAAGTACAGTTTTGCCGGAGCACAATTTAAGGTGCTCCGGGAATGGAATTAAATTTTGAAAGAGGTGCTTTCATGCTTTTAAAACAAGGTATAAACAGACTTTCAAAACGACGTATCAGTCAACTAAAGGTAATTATAACACTGATTGTTATTTACGGCGTACTGAATATTGGGTTGTCAGGCAGAATTTTTACCGTTGACAATATAAAAACTGTTATAGCTCACTCGATCTTTCCGGCTTTTGTGGCATGGGGGATGAGTTTTATTTTTATCGGTGGAATCATCGATTTATCCATAGGTGCAAACATTTTGTTGTCAGCTAATATCGGTGCGACCTTGGCTGAGACCTATCATCTGGGTTACCCGGGTCTTATTATAGGAACTCTGGCTTGTTGTATCATAATACAGCACTTGAGTGTACAGTGTTCAGTATCGCTGCACATTCCGTCATGGGTCGCGGGATTGGGTATGGCATTGATATTGGAAGCAATATTAACGCTTTTTGCGACTTATTTAGCCAACAATCTAAACGAAAGACTACCTTCAATGAAAACTTATACGGCACTAGGGGAAATGCCGCTAATGCTGATTATTTGGATTATTGGTCTCGTTGCGGCATATTTGCTATACACCCGTTCTAACATTGGTCTTAATCTTCAGGCGGTGGGAAACAATACGGATGTGGCATCCGCTATGGGTATCAATCGGAAGAAAACGATATTTATCGCAGTTGTGATAGGTTCGATTTTTATCGGTGTAGCAGCTATCGTGCAGATAAGCTATGCCACATCAATGGCTGCCAAAAGTGGTCTGGGAAGCCTCTCAGGTATTTTTAAGTCATTGGCTACGGTATTACTCGCCCAATCATTTGAACGAGTGGCCCCAATGCCTGTGGGCATTCTTATTAGCGCCATTGTAGTTATGTCCATCTTCAATGTTTTGACGATGCTTGGGGTGCCGACAGGAACGGGTCAGGAAATGTTTTTAGGCGCCATTGTCATTGTATGTGGAATTTTTTCGCATTTAGGATACAAGGGGGTGGAAAAGTGATGCAAAAAGATTTGTTGTGCATTGAACAGATATGTAAAAGCTTTGGGCCAACTAAGGCAAATCGGAATGTGGATCTCACTGTTTCGAAAGGCGAAATCAGAGGACTGGCGGGTGAAAATGGCTCGGGAAAATCCACCTTAGCTTCCATTATATGCGGAATCCAAAGGCCGGACTCGGGTCAGATGTTTGTAAACGGCGAGAAGTATGCTCCAGCCTCCCCTCAGGAAGCGGCAAAATATAATGTTTCCATGGTCGTTCAGGAGTTGGGAGTCATTCCCATGCTCACAGGGGCGGTAAATATGTTTCTGGGAAAGATGGAGCCATTTACAAAGGCAGGCATAGTCAACTTACGTGAGGTGGAGCATCGTGCACAGGAGGTACTAAACCACTGGGAGCTAGGAAAGGTACCTTTAAACTGTCCGATGGGTGAAATGTCAATTGAACAGCGTAAAATCATTGAATTGGGTCGTGCGTTGGCTACCGACCCGGATATACTGGTGCTGGATGAAATTACTCAGGCTTTATCTCACGATACCAAACAGATTATTTATACCTTAAAAAACCGCTTCCAAAAAGAGGGTAGGAGCATGGTTATTATCACTCACGACCTCGAAGAAGCGTTGGAAATCTGTGAAACTGTCACTGTGCTGCGAGATGGAGAAGTTGTAGACACAGTGGAGTCGAAAAAATTAACGCTTGACATGCTCAAGCAGATGATGATAGGCAGAGAAATATCGGGCGGCTACTACAGGGAGGACAACAGCCCTGACTATGAGCAGGATGTGGTGTTAAATGTGGAGAACTTTACACTTAAGGGTGGGCAAGTAAGTGATATCTCTTTTAAGCTTCACAAGAGTGAAATACTGGCGGTTTGTGGGCTGAGTGATGCCGGAATCCATAGCTTAGGGAGTGGCTTGTTCGGCATAGACAAGCGAGCAAGTGGTTCGGTTAAAGTGGTTCAGACAGGATATGTACTAAACCGACCTCAGGATGCTATCAAAAACGGAGGGGCCTATTTATCAAAGAACAGGGACGAAGAGGGACTTATGCTCTATGCGACAATACAGGATAATCTATTCATTCCATCGGCAAAAGAATGTTCGGGGAAATTTGGATTTTTGAGTCCGAAGAAAATTAATGAGCTAGCAACGAAAACATATGAAGAATTTAACGTTAAAGCCACCGGCCTTAATCAAGTGATCTCCCATCTCAGCGGTGGGAACAAGCAAAAAATTAATTTGGGACGCTGGCTGACCAAGGATTTGAAGTTCATAATTTTGGACTGCCCTACCCGCGGTGTCGATGCCGGTGTAAAGGCCTATATCTATCAAGTGATACTAGAGGCGAAAGAAGAAGGACTGGCAATTTTGCTCATTACGGATGAATTGACCGAGGCTCTGGGAATGGCCGATAGGATTCTTGTAATGAAGGAGAGCCGCGAAGCCACAATATTGGAACGGGGCTCTGATTTCAACGAACATACTATTATTGAGGTAATGTTATGATAAATATAAAATCAAAAATAAACAAAGTAATGCCTTTTGTTATTATTGTCATCTTGTTGGTCGTATTTACGATTGCAACCAAAGGAAAAATATTTTCTTTCAGCAATTTACTGACTATCTTCAATCAATCTGTTATTACGATTATCTCAGGTCTGGGTATGATTTTTGTTGTGGCTATCGGAGGAACAGATATCACCCACGGATCATTAGTGGCGGTTGCCGGTGTATTTGCTGCGATGGCGGCGAGCAATGTCAGTTCTATTCTGGCTTTTCCGGTGGCGATATTGGTCGGACTGGTTTCCGGTGGCATTCTGGGTATAATCAATACTAAATTTAAAGTACCATCTTTTATGGTATCGCTGGCTCTTTTAATTGGACTGCGGGCTTATGCGACCTGGTTGCTTACAACGCAAGTGGTATTCTCCACATCATGGATTTCTTCACTGGATAATTTTACGCCCAAAATAATGACATTGGTCATATTGGGCGCAGCAAGCGGCTATTTGCTAAAATATACCCGATTCGGAGCCTATTGCAAAGCGATAGGTGAAAATGAAAAAACCATGATTTTTACCGGTATCAATACAGATCGTATTAAGCTATTTGCTTTCATTATTTCAGGAGCTATGGCAGGGATTGCTAGTGTCTTTACCCTGGCACGCTTGGGCGGTGCCAGCAACACCATGGGCAGTGGGTTTGAAATGCGAGTCATGATGGCCATGTTTATTGGCGGCATTCCTGTGAGCGGCGGTATGAATACAAAGCTTTACAAGCTTTTCCTTGGGGCGCCAATGATTGTACTCTTGGAGAACGGATTAGTGATTTGCGGCGCCAGTGGCGGTCTGACACAGCTCATACGGGGAATTGTGTTACTGCTTGTGGTATATATCACTGTAGCCGTAGAAAAAAAGACGGAAGTTCAATAAATTTAAGGAGGTTTTGAAATGGCAGCTTTTCAGGCTTACAACAAAATTCTTGTCTGTGACGATGACATTCGCAATATACAGGTGGGAAACTCAGTAATCGGGTTTGAGTTTAAAGCACAGTATCCATCCTATCGCGGTACATATGTGAGCTGTATTGAGTTGTTTGAGATTGAAATAGACGGAGAAACCGTTCCAGAAAAATCAATCTATTTTCAGTTAAATGGAAAACAATTTCTATTGTCTCAGATGAAAGATTTATATGCCGAATATTGGTTTATTATGGAAAAAGCAGTACTGCGGGTTATGCAAGACGGGGGGATTAGTGTCGGCAACCACAATGTAACGCTAAAAATCCGTCACAGAATTCCGTATACCGGCTATTTCGGACAGTACATGGTATTAGACGGAGCGTGCACCAAAACACTCCGTGCTATATAGGAGGTGCTTTTATGGAAAGGGAGATTACTTATTGCCTGACGCTCTACAGCTTTTCAAGAGAATATGTTTTCGGGCAGTACAATCTAGAGGAATGCCTGGCTAAAGGGAGAGAGATGGGGTATACGGGAGTTGAGCTGGTTGCCAGCCAAATGGTTCCGGGATACCCTTATCCAACCAGACAATGGAAACAGGAATTTAAGGCGCTTTTGAAAAAATATAATATGCATCCAGTTTGCTATAGTGCCTATATTGACATGGGAACACACTCGGACAGAGACCTTAACGAGTCGGAAATCATCCAATCCACTCTGAATGATATGCTTATTGCAAAGGAGTTTGGTTTTGATTTGGTTCGTACACAGCATGCCATCTCACCCGTTGTTTTTGAAAAAATGCTGGACTACTGCAAAAAAATCGGCATGAAGCTTGCGATTGAGATGCACCATCCGCATAATCCAGAGGTTCCAATATGGAAAGAGTATCTCGAAATCATGGACAGAAGCGGGGGGTGGCTAGGCATTGTGCCCGATTTTAGTATTTTTGCCGAGACTCCACATATTCTGCACATTCGGCAGGCCATCGATGAAATGGGTTGTCGGGAGGACAAGGTCAAGAATATTATCAGGCGGCATCTGGCGGGAGAAACAGAAGAATCAGTATTGTCGGGGGATTATTCAAATGCCGAGAAGAATTTTGTCCGAGAGGTTTATGAGCAGTATGCACCCTGTAAAATTGAGTGGCTCAATACTCTGATAAAAAACTCGTTCTACGTACATGGAAAATTCTGGTATTTAGAAGAGGGAATCAATGATATTTGCATCCCTTATCATAAGTTAATGCCCCGCCTAAAAGAGCTTGGATACCGCGGATATGTTGCCAGTGAATACGAAGGACATCATTTTAATTCCAACGAAGAAGCGGCGGTGCAGCTAAGGCGCTTTGTAACAATGTGCGACCGTATTTTAAATTATACATTTTAAAAAGAGGTAAGAATATGAGAAAATTGAAAATTGGAATTATTGGCTGTGGCGGCATTGCCAATCAAAAACATATGCCCGCTCTTTCAAAATTCCCCGATATTTCTGAGATGTCATCGTTTTGTGACATTATTGAGGACAGGGCATTAGCTGCGGCTCAAGAATACGGAGCTTTGGGTGCGAAGGTTTATACCGATTACAAGGAACTGCTAAAGAGTGAGGAAATAGATGTAGCCTATGTCCTGACCCCCAATGTGACACACTGCCCTATCACGGTGGCGGCATTTGAAGCCGGAAAGCATGTGCTATGTGAAAAACCAATGGCTCATACTAGTGAAGATGCCTCAATGATAATGGAGGCTTGGAAGAAGAGCGGAAAGCAGTTTACTATTGGATATCAAAATCGTTTCCGTCCTGAGGTTCAGTCTTTGCACGCATCCTGTGCTGCGGGTGAACTGGGGGATATTTATTTCGCTAAGGCTCACGCTATTCGGCGCAGAGCGGTTCCAACATGGGGAGTATTCCCCAATAAAGCGCTTCAGGGAGGTGGGCCACTCATTGATATTGGAACACATGCCCTTGATATCACCCTGTGGATGATGGACAATTATGAACCGCTGTCGGTGTCCGGAAGTGTGTTCTATGAAATGGGGAATTTACCGGAATCCGTTGAGGGTAACCTGTTTGGACCATGGGATCCGAAAACCTATGAAGTGGAGGACTCCGCATTTGGGCTTGTGAAAATGAAGAATGGGGCTACTATTTTTTTGGAGACAGCTTGGGTAATCAATATGCTCGACTCTCGTGAGGCGGCAACTACCGTCTGTGGAACCAAAGCCGGTGCGGAAATCCGATCAGGCATGAGCTATATAGAGGACGAACTCATATATAATCGCAGCTATCACGGCTTGCTGACAGAGGAGCACTTAACCCCAAGTGGAAATGTTGCCTATTTTGAAGGGGCATCCGGAGAGCCGGGATATCTGGAGGCAAAGCAATGGTTGAGTGCAATCATTAATAACGCTTCTCCCCTAGTGCGACCGGAGCAGGCATTTGTTGTGACTCAAATTCTTGAAGGAATCTACCATTCTGCTCAAGAGGGAAGAGAAATATATTTTTGAAGAAGTTATATGTAACAATAGGAGGAAAAATATGGGACACTCAATTAAGCTTGGAATATTGGGCTATGGATTTATGGGGCACACTCATGCAAAGATGCTTAAAGAGTTTGATGATATAAGGCTTATGGCAGTGTGCGACAACAACCCCGAGCAAACTGTTGACGTGGGTAGTTCCGATTTAGTGATTTACAGGAATTCAGAAGAAATCATTGCAGATCCTGAAATCAATACACTGATTATTTCAACGCCAAACCAACTGCACAAGGATATGGCTATCCAGGCGGCAAAAGCGGGTAAGCATATTATTTGCGAAAAACCTGCCGCAATGGATTCAAAGGAATTTGAAAAAATGGTCAAAGTCGCCGAAGCCAACAATATAATTTTTACGGTGCATCAACAGCGGAGATTTGACAAGGATTTTCAGATCGTCAAAGCGGTAATGGATAATAAAATGCTTGGGATGCCGTACCTTGTAAAATCACAACTTTATGGCATTAATGGAAATATGCACGACTGGCATGTTTATAAAAAGTACGGCGGCGGTATGCTCCTTGACTGGGGTGTACATCTTTTGGACCAAATTCTTTTCATGATACCGGGAAAAATAACAAGCCTTTACGCAGATGTTAAAAATGTGATTAACAAAGAGGTAGATGATTATTTTAAAATAATTTTGAAATTTGAGAGCGGAATATTGGCAGAAATTGAATTAGGTACTTATTACTTGACACCGAAGCGGGCATGGTTTGTCGGTGGAAATCAAGGGAGTGCGATTATTGAAGGTTTTGAATCGGAGGGTACAATTGTCCGGACAACGAGGTTGTTGGAAAATGTGCCCGGCAAGATAACTATAACGGCGGCAGGACCTACCCGCTCTTTTGGTCCACCGGAGCCGGATGTTCTGGCTTATGAGCCATTGCCAGAAGTTGATGTAAACCATGGAATGTTTTTTGAGAACTTTATTAACGCATTTCATGGGAAGGAGGAATTATTAGTTAAACCTAAAGAGATTCTGCGTGTGCTTAAGCTCATTGAGGCTGTGCATGAATCGGCATTGACCAGTAATTCGATTGCGTTCGAAGCATAATAATCAAAAAATTAATAAAAATCATGAGGAGTGTATAGTATGTCTTATGAAAATCTGTCTTTGGAAGATAAGGTTCAGAGGTTGCTGGATATCCATGAAATCCGCAACTTAATGGGAAAATATGAGTATTACGGCTTTAACAACGATCCTGAAAGCATCGTCGAGATGTTCTCATCCCGCCCCGATGTCTATGTTGATTGTGAAGGAATAGGTGTTATGGAGGGGCCGGACGGTGTACGTAAATTCTTTGTGGATTGGCATAAATCTCTTAATGGCGATGTGAACGGTGTTTTCGCTATCCATGCTGTAACAACCGAAGTCATCGAAGTGGCGGAAGATGGAAAAACAGCCAGAGGCATCTGGATATCTCCAGGTGCAGAGACGAAGCACTCCGTTAATGGGAAATTAGAGGCGTATTGGATTTGGGGAAAATATCCAGTTGACTTTATCAAAGAAGATGATCAATGGAAGTTCTGGAAGTTTCGCATCCCCCATGATCTACTCTGCGATTTCTATCACTCATGGGTGGAGCTTGCCGATGTGCCGTTGGGTGGAAATATGGCAAGTGAGGAAGCCAAGCCGGTTGGTGACCGTCCCTCTGTCTATCCACCAAACTTTTATAGCACAAAGCGGCCTTCCTCAGGCTTCTTTGTGCCGCCCGTAAAGTACAAAACCGAAAAAGATTTGGATGGTTTTTGGGGCGAACCCTATATGCTATAACTTATAACCGCAGAGACTGCAGAAGAATTTGTAAAGGAGAAGGTATATTTATGAAACTTGGTTTTATTACATCAATTTGTGATGGTATGAGTTTTGAAGAGGTTGTGGATTTTGCTTCCGAGAATGGATTGGAATGCTTGGAAGTGGCATGCTGGCCGCAAGGGGAAGCCCAGAGAAGGTATGCGGGAGTCAGCCATATTAACGTGGCAAATATGACAGAACAGAAAGCAGATGAAATCAAAACTTATTGCAATAAGAAAGGCATAGATATTTCTTCACTTGCTTATTATCCAAATACGATGGATCCCGATGTTGAAAAAAGAACATTATATATTAATCACATCTATAAACTGATAGATGCAGCTGCGATGCTGGATGTAAATATGATTACAACTTTTTTAGGAAGAATTCCTAATAAGAATACAGAGGAAAATATTGAAATTGTGGAAAAGGTTTGGCCACCCATTGTAAAATATGCAGAAGAAGCAGGAGTAAAAATAGCCATAGAAAATTGTCCGATGTTATTTACAAATGACGAATGGCCGGGAGGACAAAATCTTATGACTACCCCAGCTATATGGAAAAAAGTATTTAAAATAATTAACAGTGAATATTTTGGTATCAATTATGATCCTTCTCATTTCGTATGGCAACAAATTGATTATTTGAAACCGTTATACGAGTTTAAAGATAAGATTTTTCACATTCATTTTAAGGATATCAAATTATATCAGGACAAATTGAATGACGTAGGTATCATGGCGACTCCATTGCAATATATGTCACCAAAACTTCCGGGACTCGGAGATATTGATTGGGGAAAATATGTATCAACGTTAACCGATATAGGATATAAAGGATACAGTTGCATTGAAGTAGAAGATAAAGCATTTGAAAATAGCTTGGATAATGCGAAAAAAGCAGTAATATTAAGTGCAAAATTTTTACGAAACTTCGTTATATAATTAATAAATAGGCTGCTTATCTACTTTCCTATTTGTGGTGTTTGGCATAAATCCCATAGCAACGACCTCATCCGCATTAACATTGATTTTAAACACTAGTTGTAAAGCGATAAACGATAATATATAATGAACTAAAACATCCTACATATGGAGGGTATATATGGAACTACTTCAATTAGAGTATTTTTTGGCTGTCGCCCGCTTAGGGAGTATGACGGCTGCTGCCCAAAAACTTAGTGTGGCGCAATCCTCCGTAAGCAGGAGTATTGCCCGGTTAGAGCGTGACCTGGGAATTGCTCTGTTCGAGCGGAGCGGACGCAATGTGTATCTAAACAAATATGGCTCCGCTTATTATGCACGGGTCGAACGTGCTTTAGCCGAACTCTCAGGCGGAGAAATAGAGCTTGAAGACATGGTCGGGGAATTGCATGGTCAGGTATCTTTCTCAGTTCCTACCAACGATATGATAACTAAGCCGATTGTTGAATACATGAAGTGCTATCCTGATGTGATTTTTTATGAAAGAATACTTTCACATGAA
>Ga0153994_1000205_pt1 | contig 19782 bp, 18 predicted proteins | sample TSNC078MetaG_FD_104735 | JGI IMG/M metagenome (GOLD analysis project Ga0153994, IMG submission 104735) | Attine ant fungus gardens microbial communities from North Carolina, USA - TSNC078 MetaG | ecosystem: Host-associated > Fungi > Mycelium > Unclassified | place: USA: North Carolina, Lumber...
ACATGCCTCATTGATTGGCAGCTTTTCTATTTTGATGCTTATGATTCTTATTGTAATAGCATTCATTAAAAAAGGGGAGTTATCAATATATATAACATCTCTCGGTTATATAAGTTTCATTGCCTCGATTATCGGGTACACAATGGCTGGCCGAGTTAAAAAGAATGATGATATCTATGGGAAACTTATACAGACTGGTGTGAATATTAATACGATTGCCATCACATTACATTTGATTGTGATACTTATTGGCTTATCGTCTATTATTATGTAGATTTTGGAGGATAGAATGGATAGATTAGAACGGCAAATGAATTTTATTATGGAAGCAGATCAACTTAAGAACATTAATCGACAAACTTATATAGCCGATGGGACAAGAAAAGAAAACGACAGCGAACATTCCTGGCATCTGGCACTAATGGCAATGCTGCTTTCAGAGCATGCCAATGAAGAGATAGATGTTTTAAAGGCTATGTCAATGGTATTAATTCATGATATCGTCGAGATTGATGCCGGAGATACATATGCTTACGACGAGGAAGGAAAAGCAACGCAAAGAGAAAGGGAAGAAAAAGCGGCTGACCGCCTTTTTAATATTCTGCCAAAGGACCAGGCGGAAAAATGTATTAACTTATGGCATGAGTTTGAAGCCAATGAAACGGCAGAAGCCCGCTTTGCAACTACCTTGGATCATTGCCAGCCGACGTTGCTTAATCACATGTCTGATGGAAAGTCATGGGTAGAGCATGGTGTTAAGTTGAGTCAGATTTTAAAACGTAATGAAGAAACCCACCTTGGTTCAGAGCGTATATGGGACTATCAAAAGCACATCCTTGAAGAAAATATTGATAAAGGAAAAATAATAAAAGATTGCTGAGGTATTTATGAAGGACATTGAATTAGTACAAGAAAGATATCGTTTGGTGATGGAAAGAATCGGTGGGATGATTTCGGAAAAGGACGTATCAGAAGAGTTCAGAGATTATTTTCATACAATGGCGAAGTTTATCCAAATGATAGACAAGTTAAGAATTCATCTGGAGAAAAACTGGCATAAACAGGCATTACTTAAACAGCTGCAGGAATTGAACAATCAGTTATATGAAGATGTTTTGCCGGCAAACTACCATCAAAGTTATGGCAATCCTGATTTTGCAGTCAAACGGACCGGGGATACTTACGGCCGGCTGCTCTCTTTTTTGTATACAGAGATTAGAGGATTGATTGTATATGCCTATGAAAACAGACTTTGGGATATGACAATCGTTTGTGAACTGTTTATTCAAATATATAATTATTTTGAAGAGATGCAATCTCCCGATTTAAAACAGTTGAAAGATATTATTTACTGGTATATCAGCGATTATAGTGACATGAAGCTAGACGACAGATTCAGGGAGCGATTTGATCCTGAATGGTCTTTCAATACAGACATTATTTTGAATTCCAATTTAGATGATTTACGTTATCTTTATCATTTTGGAGAATACATCTCAGAGAATGAAATCAGGACAGCTAAGTATTTGAACCAATTATCCGAAGATGAGATTGATAATATGGCGAAAACCTTCGTTGACGGTTATATTCGTGGCTTCAAAGCGGCAAAGATTGATTTATCCGAGAAGAAAACAGTTGTGATTCGCACTTATATCGGTTTCGAAAGGATTATTAAAGCGGCTATCGGCAAGTTTGAAGCCATAGGTTTAGCTTCCTGTGTCAGCTTAAAAAGTACAAGTCCCAATAATCAGTATGATTATGACCACCGCCACGACCAGGCCTTGTATTTAGATAAGGCTCTTGGTGAAAGGAATTTGGCAGTGACTAAAACTGTCTATGAAAAATATAAAGAGTTGGCAGGAGGTTATGCCGGACCGGCGTGTCTGGAGGTTTTTGGGGAAACACCTTTTGTTCCGGAAAGTAAAGACAGTGTCTTAAAGCTCAGTGACAAGCAGCAGAAGCTGGTGATTCAATATACAAATCAAAGCGCTATACTGAGCAATGAATACATGGACCGTTCCCAAATAAGTTTTACAATCATTGCTTATCCGGTTGCGGCTATCGGTCCTGACTATGAAGCCGTTTTTAAGGAAACAGTGAAGGTGAACACCTTGGATAACAGGTTATATGAAAGTATCCAACAGACGATTATCAATGTGCTGGATAGAGCGGATTGTGTATATATTAAAGGTAATAATGGCAATACCACAGATTTAACTGTAAAACTTGCCGATTTAAAGGAGTCCGATAGGGAAAGTAAATTTGAAAATTGTGTTGCTGATGTGAATATCCCTGTCGGTGAAGTATTTACAAGTCCGGTACTAAAGGGGACAACAGGGTTTTTAAATGTCAGCAAGGTTTATTTGAATGGCTTGAATTACGTCAATTTCTCCATGACATTTGAGGATGGCATGGTCAGGGATTATTCCTGTGATAACTTTAAAACAGAGGAAGCGAACAAAAAATATATCAAAGATAATGTTTTGATGAATCACGATGCTCTGCCAATGGGGGAATTTGCCATAGGTACCAACACAACAGCTTATGTCATGGCAAGAAAATTTAAGATTATGGAAAAACTTCCGATACTTATCATAGAAAAAATGGGTCCGCATTTTGCCGTGGGTGATACTTGCTTCTCAAGAAGTGAAGATAATCCTACTTACAATCCTGATGGTAAAGAAATGATTGCTAAGGATAACGAAGTTTCTGTTCTGAGAAAAACAAATCCCGAAAAGGCATATTTTAATTGCCATACAGATATAACGATACCTTATGATGAGATTGGCGAAATTACAGCCATAACATCTGAGGGTCACAGAATTTGCATCATTGCTAACGGAAGGTTCTGTTTAAAAGGCACTGAAAAACTTAATGAAGTTTTTGACTGATTGATAAGTTGTGCTTATCAAAAAAATTAGATAAAATGATATCAGAAAAAGACCATGAAATTCATGGTCTTTTTCTATTGACGAAAAAACAACAGAATTGTACAATAGAGACAGACAATCTAAAAAAGATGTTATTTATAAGATATATTAATATATCGCTAACACATTCAGGAGGAATGAAAGATGAGTAAAGTTGGAATAGTCATGGGGAGTGATTCGGATTTAAAGATTATGAGTAAAGCCGCTGATGTCTTAGAAGAGTTAGGAGTGGCATACGAAATTACCGTTATTTCTGCTCACAGAGAGCCGGATGTATTCTTCGAATATGCAAAATCCGCAGAAAAGAAAGGTTTTAAAGTCATTATTGCAGGTGCCGGCATGGCAGCTCATTTGCCGGGGATGTGTGCGGCTATTTTTCCAATGCCGGTCATTGGCGTGCCAATGCATACGACATCTTTAGGCGGCCGAGATTCGTTATATTCAATAGTCCAGATGCCTTCAGGTATCCCTGTTGCGACTGTGGCGATTAATGGTGGAGCCAATGCCGGTATTTTAGCCGCTAAAATATTGGCCACTTCAGACACACAGTTATTGGAAAAACTTAAAGCGTATTCCGGAAAGATGAAGAATCAAGTTGTAGAGAAAGCGGATAAACTAAATCGTCTGGGATATAAAGAGTACTTGAAGCAGATGTAACTTTGGGAAAGGCATGGTATTTATGGATAAGGTAAAGGATAGATGCGGATTATTCGGGATATATAATAATGATGATTTTAACACATCTCACATGATTTATTATGGATTATTTTCGCTTCAGCACAGAGGTGTGGAAGCCGCAGGTATTTGTGTTAATGATGAGGGCAAGTTTGCCTATAAACGGGACAGTGGCATGGTGACCAACGTTTTTGATAAGATATCCTTAGATAATATTAAGGGTCACTCAGGAATCGGTCATGTGTTGAGATATCCGGGAACGGATGCTGTTTTGAATGCCCAACCCATAGTTCTTAGATATACCCAGGGACATATGGCAGTTGCCATTAATGGCGGACTGAGTAATGAAGAAGAGCTGCGCCGGGATTTAGAATTTCAAGGTGCGGTTTTCCAGACGCTTGAAATTGCCGAATTAATTTCGGTACTCATCTCCAGAGCCCGTAATAAGGTGGGAACCATTGAGGAGGCTATTGCCGATATAATGCCGATGCTTAAAGGTGGGTATGCCATGCTTGTTATGACACCCAGAAAGATTATTGGAGTTCGTGATCCCCTTGGAATCAGACCATTAACTTTAGGTAAAAAGAAAAATTCATGGTTTCTGTCATCGGAAACCTGTGCATTTGATGAATTAGGTGTTAAACCGGTGCGTGATGTAAAGCCGGGAGAAATACTTGTCATTCATAAAGAAGGCTTAAGCTCTATTGAAACGGCAAGAGATCATAAAACTGCTTTGTGTGCTTTTGAGTACATTTATCATTCCCGGCCGGATAGTGTCTTATGCGGTCAGGAAGTTTATCAGGCGAGATTCAATATGGGAAAAGAATTGGCTAAAACATCAAAATGCCATCTGGATTGTGTGACGTGGGTTCCCGATTCCGGACTGGCGGCGGCGGAAGGCTATGCAAAACAGTTTAAAGCACCTTTAGTCGATGCCTTTATAAAAAACAGATATTTTGGACGCGCATTGATAAACCCAGAAAAAGAGGTGGGTGCAGAGGACATTAATATGAAGCTTTCCGTTATTAAAAGTCAGGTTTTAGGGAAAAGAATGGCGGTTGTAGATGACTCGATGATTAGGGGAACAACTGCCAGGATACTGGTAGATTCGCTGAAAAAAGCAGGTGCAGAAGAGGTCCATTTAAGAATATGTTCACCCCTGGTTAAATATGCCTGTCACTACGGCTCCGGAGAACCGGAAGCTGAGACACCATTTTTAGTTGAGAAGAATGCAGAAGCATTATGCCGGGAAATAGGTGCCGATTCTCTGGAGTTTTTAACAAAAGAAGGATTGCTTAAAGCTTGCAAGCCGGCTGACTGTGATTTCTGTACAGCTTGCTTTGATGGGAATTATCCGGTTTAAACACTGAATATAGGGAGGAAGAAAGATGGATTATAAAAAAGCCGGGGTTGATATTGAAGCCGGATATGAATCGGTTAAATTGATAAATAATCTTGTAAAAGGAACCATGCGGCCGGGTGTTTTGTCAGATATCGGAGGTTTTTCAGGTGCCTTTTCATTAAATGCTTTTAAAGATATGGAGGAACCCACTCTCGTATCAGGTACCGATGGTGTCGGGACGAAGTTAAAATTAGCATTCTTACTGGATAAACATGACACAATCGGTATTGACTGTGTGGCTATGTGTGTCAATGATATTGCCTGTGCCGGAGGAGAACCTTTGTTTTTTCTTGACTATATTGCCTGTGGAAAAAATTTCCCTGAAAAAATTGCAAAGATTGTAAAAGGTGTTTCTGATGGCTGCATACAGGCAGGCGCTGCCTTAATTGGCGGCGAAACTGCGGAAATGCCTGGATTTTATCCGGAAGATGAATATGATTTGGCGGGATTTGCTGTTGGTATTGTGGATAAAAAAGAATTGATTTCGGGAAAAAACCTGATACCAGGTGATGTATTGATAGGCATAGCTTCTTCAGGATTACATAGCAACGGATTTTCCTTGGTACGAAATGTATTTGAAATGACAAATGCGGCACTATCTGTCTATCATGAGGAATTAGGCGTGACGCTGGGGGAAGAATTATTAAAACCGACCAAAATATATGTCAAAGCATTACAAGCGATTAAGGCATCAGGAATAGCGATTAAAGCGTGCAGTCATATTACCGGCGGCGGCTTTTATGAAAATATCCCAAGAATGCTGCCGGAAGGATTACATGCATTGATTCATAAAGACAGCTATGATGTCCCCGTGATTTTTAAAATGCTTCAAGAAAAAGGAAGTGTAGAAGAAGCAGTCATGTATAATACTTTCAACATGGGCATTGGAATGGTAGCAGCAGTAGCTTCTGGCGATGTAAATCAGGTGCTTAAGCAATTAAGAGATGTCGGTGAAAAAGCCTATATAATTGGGGAGATTAAAAAGGGGAATAAAGGAGTAACTTTATGTTAAAAATAGCAGTTCTGGTTTCCGGAGGAGGCACAAATCTTCAGGCGGTTATCGACCATATTGAAAGTGGGGAGCTAACCGATACAAAGATAGAGATTGTTATTAGCAACAATAAGAACGCCTATGCCTTAAAGCGGGCAGCAGTTCATGGCATCGATTACATATGCATTTCGCCAAAAGATTACAGTGACCGGGAATTATATTATCAGGCCATGGAAGCGTGTCTTTTAGAGCATCATGTTGAACTAATTGTATTAGCCGGCTTTATGGTAGTCATACCTGAGAGAATTATCAAAAAATATCCCGGCAGAATTATTAATATTCACCCTTCTTTGATTCCTGCATTTTGCGGAACCGGGTATTATGGATTAAAGGTTCATGAGGCGGCATTAAAAAAGGGAGTAAAGGTTAGTGGAGCCACGGTTCATTTTGTGGATGAAGGGACTGATACAGGCCCTATTATTTTTCAAAAGGCGGTTGAAGTCCATCAGGATGATACACCGGAAAGCTTGCAGAAAAGAATTATGGAAGAAGCAGAATGGGTTCTGCTTTCAAAAGCGATTAATATGATTTCTCATGATAAAGTCAGGATAGCTGATGGAAAAGTCTATATAAAATAATGGAGGAAACAAGCATGAAAGTTCTAATCGTAGGCGGTGGCGGAAGGGAACACGCGATAGCATTAAGTGTAGCTAAAAGTTCGAGAGTAGAAAAAATATATTGTGCACCGGGCAATGCCGGTATCGGGATGATTGCAGAATGCATAGATATCGGAGCGATGGAGATAAACAAGCTTGTAGAGTTTGCAAGCAGGAGGCAAATCGATTTAACAATTATAGGGATGGATGATCCACTGGTGGCCGGAGTGGTTGATGCCTTTGAATCTGCCGGTCTTAAAGTATTCGGGCCCAGAAAGAATGCCGCTATTATCGAAGGCTCAAAGGCATTTTCAAAGGATTTAATGAAAAAGTATAAAATTCCTACTGCCGGATATGAAACCTTTGATGAAGCAGACAAGGCCATGGCTTATTTGCAAGATGCGAAATTTCCAATAGTTTTGAAAGCTGATGGACTGGCTCTTGGGAAAGGCGTGCTTATTTGTCAGACCCTTGAAGATGCCCGGGCGGGTGTGCGGACCATTATGCTTGATAAACAATTTGGTGAGGCAGGGAATCGTTTGGTCATTGAAGAGTTCATGACAGGCAGGGAAGTTTCGGTGTTGTGCTTCTGTGATGGAACACATATTTTACCGATGACATCGGCGCAAGACCATAAGCGGGCAGGGGATGGTGATAAGGGACCGAATACCGGTGGGATGGGAACGTTTTCTCCAAGTCCTTTTTATACGGAGGATGTAAAAGCATTTTGCGAGACACATATTTATCAGCCGACAATGGATGCGATGAAGGCAGAGGGGAGACCCTTTACAGGTATTTTATTTGTCGGTCTGATGCTGACAGAAGACGGACCAAAAGTATTGGAATATAATGCCCGTTTTGGAGACCCGGAAGCGCAGGTTGTATTACCCAGAATGAAGAATGATCTGATTGAGGTCATGGAAGCGTGTATAGATGGAAAGCTAGATAAAATCCACCTTGAATTTGAAGATAACGCCGCAGTTTGCGTTGTACTTGCCTCATTAGGTTATCCCGGGAAATATGAAAAAGGTTATCCCATTGAAGGCTTTGATCATTTTAAAGAAGAGGAAGGATATTATTGTTTCCATGCCGGAACTAAAACAGATGGCAGCCAAATTATAACCAATGGCGGACGGATATTGGGAATCACGGCAAAAGGCAAAGACTTAAAATCGGCAAGGGAAAATGCTTATAAAGCTGTTGACTGGATAGACTTCGATAATAAGTATATGCGCAATGACATTGGGAAAGCGATTGATGAGGTTTAAAGGTACACTTAATGAAAAAAATAATTTCAGTGTTGTTTTTTGTTATCAATACACTACTGTTCTTCGGTATTATGACTGTCTATGAAAATAAAGACTCAAATTATGTATACCAGATTGAAACTGAGCAATCGGGTGTCTTTCATGAGTGGATTGCACTTGACAACAGCAATAGAGAGATTGACAGTCAATCTATGTTTGACTTATTTAAAGAATTAACGGAACGTTATGAATTGCTTATTTCGGTCAGCTTGGGAGACTTTAGTAGGAATCAATTTAATTTTTATATGGCATCACATACGAATATTGACCAACGCTTGGGATTGGTCACAGATGTTTCAATTGATTTCAATGAATCAGACGCGTATTTTTATACCAGTAGAAAGGATAATCCAGAGGGAATTTACTTTTATTTATTAAATACTGATTTGGATGTAAATATTTATCCAATAACATACTTAGGTGAAATGCCCAGTACAATGATTTCCTTTGTTGCTAATTCTCAGAAAGAACTGGATGAGAGCATAGCAATCCTTTTGAATCACTTTGGGGATTATTTGACACGTATTGGCGAACCCACAGCGGAGCCTTATGTTGTTCAGGATGAGATTAATACTTTTTTACCGACGACAATTATAATGTCAATGATTTGTGCATTTCTTTTATTGATGATGTATGTTCATGCGGAATCCAAGAAAATTGCTATTTTTAAGACAATGGGGATGTCACTTTTGGTGACGGCTTTTAAGATGTTTTTTTCGTTGTTTGTTATCATTGCCTTGGTAATCTTAATTACAAATTCACTTTTATTTGCTATATTTGTTGGCACTGTTAATGCCAGAACAATTCCGATGATTATTGATTTGGTCAAATCTGGAACTTACCAGCTAATAGGTACTTTTTTTACGATTGTACTTAGTTGTCTTTTATTAACTTTTATTCCGAGTTATTCGTTACTTAAGAATAGCCGTCTGAACCACCAATTGATGAAAGTGAACTATGTTTTGAAAATCCTGGTTCTCATAACTCTTTTACCATTGATAACAGATAAAATCAATAATATTATGCAAGAATTCGCAGTTATACAATATGCAACAAACCGTGAAATAGATGGATTTCAGTTTGTACCGCGATATAAAACGGAATATGAAAATGACGGTTATGACCTTTTTAAATACTGGGAGGAGTTTAGCCAAAGTCGTGATATTGATATTGTTAATCATGATGACCTATTATATGAATACCATCAGGCGTACCAGATTTTAAATGAGGCAGGTGCGATTTTCTGTAAAAGTTATGAACTTTATGGTAATGATTCAGGAATCATGGTAAATGAAAACTATATTAAAAAGCATCCCATAAAAGACATTGACGGCAATTGGATAGATATTGACCGGATAGATGCAGATGTGATTTATTTAATTCCGGAATTCTATTTTGAGTATCATACCGGAGAGTTCTATTTATCTGATCCATTTGATAATGCAAATTATGAGATGATCGTTATAGACAATAAACAAGAGATATTCAATTATAGTCCGTTTTGGGAATATGAGTTTATACAACGCCCGCTCATGATCACATTGTATAAAGATACCGCTTTTCGTTTAGATGCGTCTATTTTTAGAGATGTCTATATTGATACTGACATCAAAGAACTATTAAAAAGCACACCATTTAATGACAAAATCGTTGTTTCATCATTGGGAGAAGAATTCGCTTATCAACGCGAGAGGATGATTAAAAATATTTTAGACGAAGTAAGGTTCGTACTTCCCACGTTTGCATTGATTTTAGTCATTACTATTCAATATGCGTATTTATACTTAAAGGAATTTTCACAACGAATTTTTATCCGAAAATTATTGGGACATAATCCATTTCGTATTTATGGCGGATTGGTACTTGAATCGGGCTTTGCAGTGATTGTTGCTGCTTTCATTACTCTGCTTAGAAAAAACGATATTCGATTATTTGTTTTTTTAATGGGTGTGGAAGTTCTGGTTTACTTGCTTATTGTATTGTTTTTGCGAAATATACCCATAAAGGTTTCCGATGCAAATGGATCATAAGCGTGACCACATATATGAGGAGTGATTAATATGGTAATGGTAAAGTTAACTAATGTAACAAAAAAATTTGGTGAAAAGGTAGTGATTGATAATTTCTCCATGCAAATAGAAGAAGGAAGGATATATGCCATTACCGGAAAATCGGGTTGTGGAAAATCAACGCTGCTAAATATCATAGGAGGAATTGAAAAAGCCAGCGAAGGCGAAGTGATGATTTTGGGAAATAAAAATATTTCCGTTCGCAGTGGTAAGTTAAGAAAGTTGCTCAGATACAAGATTTCGTATTTATTTCAAAATTATGCTTTATCTGATAATGATACAGTGAAGTATAATTTGGAAATGGCATTACATTATAGTGGTGTGAAAAATAAACGGCAGGCAATCACAGATTCATTGCAGAGAGTGAATTTAGAAGGGCTTGAAAAGCAGAAAGTCTATACCTTAAGCGGTGGCGAGCAACAGCGTGTGGCAATTGCCAGATTGCTCTTAAAGCCGACCGAAATGATTTTAGCAGATGAACCGACCGGGAATCTGGATTCTAAGAATAGAGATAGTATTTTTAATCTTTTACTGGAGTTAAATAAAGAAGGAAAAACTATTGTAATTGTAACACATGATATCGAGCTTGCGAAGATGTGTGACCAGATTATAGCTTTAACATCTTGAGGTTAGATGATAATTAATTTTATGATACCACTTCCCATGCGTAGGCAATCAGTATCATTTGATAGTTGGCATTTGAAATATATCGCAATCCTTTGCAAGTCAAAGAGTTGCGATTTTTAAGTTTAATAATCTTTCAGGAGGGTATTGACAAAATATATAAAACTGTTATAATATATATATAACAACTATAACGAGATGATATGGGGGTGAGATATGTGATACTTAAAATTGATTTCAATAGCGATGAAGCGTTATATATTCAATTACGGAACCAGATCGTTATCGGAATAGCTACTTCTCAGATTGAAATCGGTACAACCTTACCTTCTGTCAGAGTGTTGGCAGACAATATCGGAATTAACATGCATACAGTCAATAAAGCCTATGCGGTGTTGAAACAAGAGGGATTTGTTAAGCTAGATCGCAGAAAAGGGGCAGTTGTGGCAATCGATTATGATAAATGTATTGCGAAAAATCAGCTAATGCAGACATTAGAGATTGTACTAGCGGAAGCAATGTGCAAGGATATCGGTCGTAATGAGGTTCATGATATTGTCGATAAGATTTATACTATCTATGAGAAAAAGGAATATAAAGAATAAGATTCGATTATAGTAAGAATAGGAGGGTATGCTTTATGTTATGCCAGGTCTGCCAAAAAAATGATGCAGTAGTAACCTACACCGAAATTGTTAATGGTGTGAAAAATGAAAAACATATATGTCAGGAATGTGCTAACAAATATAGTGGTTTTGGAGGCGCTCCCTTTATTATCGGAAATAGTAATCTGCTCAGTAGTTTGATTGAAAGTGTTCTTGGGTATAATGGCAATAATATGAGTGATTCCGACACTAAGAAAACGAATATTGTTTGCCCCAGCTGTGGAATGACTTATAATGAGTTTTTAAAATACAGTAAATATGGCTGCATAGACTGCTTTAAAACCTTTAGTCCGGGACTGGAATCATATCTGAAGAAGATACAGGGCAGTTGTGAACATACAGGGAAAGTTCCTTATCAAATGAAGGAGACGGTTGTGCTTCCAACGACGGAAACGCCATCGGATACGATATCTGAATCTAAGCAAATGAAGGAACCGGGTCTGCCAAGGATTGAGCTTTTAAAGCAGCAGCTTTTACAGGCCATCTCCGATGAGGCTTATGAGGAAGCTGCCAGGCTGAGAGACCAGATTAAAGAGTTAAAGGAGGAGGCGAAGTAAGATGAGAAAATGGTTTGATGATACGGAAAACATGAATGATATTGTTATTTCCAGCAGAGTGCGTCTGGCCAGGAATTTATATAATTATCCCTTCTCCTTGAAAATTAACGATGAGCAGACAAAACGCTTAGTGAACGATGTTAAAGAGAGCTTCTTTGGTCAATCGGAACAAGTCCCGCAGGATTATGATTTTTATGAAGTGAACCGGCTTAACCGAGTTAATAAACTGTATTTTGTGGAGACCCATTCAGTCAGTCCCCTGCTTATTAAGAAAAACCAAAGCACTGGCGTTATTTTGTCAAAAGATGCTTCTATAAGTATCATGATTAATGAAGAGGACCATCTTCGGATACAAGCTGTCAGCGCAGGAGAGAACATGGCAAAGGTTTTCAAAGAGGCTAACCGCATTGATGACTTATTTAGTGAGCGCTTAATTTACGCATTTAATCAGAAATATGGTTATATTACGTCGTGTCCCACTAACTTAGGGACAGGGCTTCGGGCATCCTATATGGTACATTTACCTTTTCTTGAGAATGAAGAATTGATTAAAACGTTATCAGATGAAATGAACCGGTTTGGATTTACAATCCGTGGCATTTATGGTGAAGGGACTCAGGCCTTGGGTAGCATATATCAGATTTCAAATCAAAAAACCTTAGGCCAATCTGAAGAAGAAATTATTTCATCCTTAGATAATATTGTACAGCAAGTGATTAAACAGGAACAACTGCTAAGAGAAAATACAAAAAAGAAGAATCCTTTAGGGATGGATGACATGGTGTTTAAGGCTTACGGTATTTTAAAATATGCAAGACGTCTGACTTCACAGGATGCGATGACATACCTATCGCGTATTCGGATGGGATTGTGTGAAGATTTAATGCATCCGAAAGATGAGAAGGGATTTAATATTTATCATTTGATGATACAAATACAACCGGCGAATTTGCAAAAAGCCTTTGGGAAAATCATGACATCAGATGAACGAGATAAATTTCGGGCAGAAGTGATTCGCCGGGAATTACCAGAAATGATATAGGAGGAGATTCATATGCAATATAGATTTACAGCCAATGCAGCCAATGCTATCCAACTTTCGGCCAATGCTGCAGAAGAATTAAAACATAATTACATCGGTACAGAGCATATTCTTCTGGGCCTTTTACAAGAGGAAGAAGGGATTGCCAGAAAAGTACTCAATCAACATGGAGTTACTGCCCAAAAAGTCGAAAAACTTGTCAGCCAATTAATTGGCAGCGGCAATGTAGAAGTGGCAGATGTGGTAGATTACACACCGAGAAGTAAACGTATTTTAGAATTAAGTCATCGAGAAGCTTTAAGATTCCAGGCTCAGGCGATAGGAACAGAGCATCTGCTTATTGCTCTGTTAAGAGAGAGTGACTGCGTCGCGGTACGTCTTTTAACAACGCTTGGTGTTAATATTCAAAAATTATATGCCGACATTATTGCGGCCATGGGACTTGATTCTGCTTCGGCTAAAAATGAATTTAACGGGAAAGGTGCCAAAGGAAAGTCTGGGAATGGGACTGAGACTTTGGATCAGTACAGCAGAGACTTAACACAGTTGGCCAAAGAAGGAAAGCTTGATCCGGTTATAGGGCGGCAGGAAGAAATACAACGTGTTGTCCAAATTTTAAGCCGAAGAACTAAAAACAATCCGTGCTTGATAGGCGAACCGGGAGTAGGTAAGACGGCCATTGCAGAAGGGCTGGCAAGTAAAATCGTCGAAGGTAACATTCCGGAAACCATAAAAGATAAACGTGTAGTGACTCTGGATTTATCAGGAATGGTTGCCGGTTCAAAATATCGAGGAGAATTTGAAGAGCGTATTAAAAAAGTGATTAATGAAGTTAAAGAAGATGGAAACGTCTTATTATTCATTGATGAAATTCACACAATTATTGGTGCCGGTGGTGCAGAAGGAGCAATTGATGCATCGAATATATTAAAACCTTCGCTGGCCAGGGGAGAACTTCAAATTATCGGTGCCACGACTTTGGAAGAATATCGAAAATATATTGAAAAAGATGCCGCCTTAGAGCGTCGTTTCCAACCGGTCGTTATCGATGAGCCTTCTGAAGAAGAAGCCATTGAAATCTTAAAAGGATTGCGCAGCGCTTACGAGGGGCATCATCATGTAAGAATAACAGATGCCGCCTTAGAAGCCGCAGTAAAAATGTCGGCACGTTATATTAATGATAGATTCCTGCCGGATAAAGCAATTGATTTAATTGACGAGGCATCTTCAAAGGTCAGATTAAGTACATTTAGTGCTTCTCCTGAGATGAAAGAGATAGAAAACCAACTTCATGAACTGGAGGAAGAAAAAGAGGCTGCCATTAAGCAAGAGGCATATGAGAAAGCCGGTGAAATTAAAAAGAAACAGCAGGATCTTCAGGAAAGATTGATTTCATTAAACAGCGAATGGGAAAGAAATAAAAAGGAAGTCCAATTAATTGTAGATGAAAATGAAATTGCTGATATTGTTTCCAATTGGACTAAGATTCCTGTCAGAAAGTTAGAGGAAGAAGAATCACAGCGTTTAATGAATTTGGAAAATATTTTACATCAACGAGTCGTTGGTCAGGATGAAGCTGTTGTTGCCGTATCAAAGGCTATCCGAAGGGGTCGAGTGGGTCTTAAAGATCCAAAACGGCCAATAGGTTCATTTCTTTTCCTAGGTCCAACCGGTGTTGGAAAGACGGAGTTGTCCAAAGCTTTAGCTGAAGCAATGTTCGGAAGAGAAGATGCCATGATTCGCGTTGACATGTCGGAGTATATGGAAAAACACAGTGTTTCCAAATTAATTGGCTCACCGCCAGGGTATGTCGGATATGATGAAGGCGGGCAGCTCAGTGAAAAGATACGCCGGAACCCTTATTCGGTAATTCTCTTCGATGAAGTTGAGAAAGCTCATCCTGACGTATTCAATATTTTATTGCAGGTTTTAGATGACGGTCATATCACAGATGCTCAGGGGCGAAAGATTGATTTTAAAAACACCGTGATTATTATGACTTCCAATGCAGGTGCGGCAAATATTATTTCACCTAAAAAATTAGGCTTCACAACAAGGGAGGACGAAGGGGAAAATTACAAGCGGATGAAAGAAGGCGTCATGGAGGAAGTGAAACGCATCTTTAGACCGGAATTCCTCAACCGTATTGACGATATCATTGTATTCCATACATTAACAAAGGATAACATTAAGCAAATTGTCAAAATTATGCTGGAATCCATATCTAAACGCACAAAAAGTCAGTTGGGTATAAATATCAATGCCGATGAAGATGTCTTAAATTATTTATTGGAAAACGGATTCGATCAAAAGTATGGAGCCAGACCATTGCGCCGAGCAATTCAAACGGAAGTGGAAGATAAAGTAGCCGAAGAAATCCTAGATGGGAAGATTAAAAAAGGGGATAACGTTAATCTGACATTAAATGACAAGCAAATTATTTTTTCCGTGAATTAACTCTTTTATACTAGCATAAAAAGGTTAAATAAGATATACTATTGAATATAAACTTAATTACCCTAAGTTGACCATGCTGAGCGTGTACTACATTATCAGTTTAGGGTATTGTGTGCTATGAAAATATTAGGAGGACTATGAAATGGCAGTTGTTGAAGGATTAATCAGTACGGGGGAAGATGGTAGTCTGCGTTTTGGCAACTATAAACTGGATACTAAATCTAAGATGTCAGGTTATGAGCATTTCGGAGATAGTTATAAGGTCAAAACATTTAAAGAAATTACAAAACTTGAATGTAATGATTCATTTGTATATGAATCAGTTCCCGGTACATTTGTCAGTGATTTTTCTGTAAGCGAGACAAAAGTTGAATTTAACGTTGAAGGTTTTAGCGATACTCAGATTGCCTTAGGATTAGAACCTGAACAAGAGTATCATGTGTACGCCATTACTGCCGGGAGTACAGGCACTGCCAATGACGGAAGCGCCAAAACAAATTTGGGCGGTAAATTGATTTTTAGTGTTGAGCTTGGAGAAGGTGCCAAGCATATTAAAGTGGTCAGAGTTTAATTTAAAGCAGCAATTAACTGCACTGGCAAGTATACTTGGCATCAGTCCCCATTTTGCCCTCAGTTGACCGTGTATTACTTTGTCAACTGGGGGCATATATTGTAAATTTCTGGAGGGAGTGTATAAATGGCAAAAGCTAGAAGTGTATTTTTTTGTCAGGAGTGTGGATATGAAAGTGGAAAATGGCTTGGACAGTGCCCGGCATGTAAAACCTGGAACTCTTTTGCGGAAGAATTTGTTGTAAAGAAGGGGAATTCAAGTGTTAGGAAAAGTCTGATATCCAATGAACCCAAAAGCCTTTCCCGGGTGTCCTCTCAGGCAGAAGAAAGAATATTGACAGGAATTGAAGAATTGGATCGTGTTTTAGGCGGTGGGATTGTTAAAGACTCATTAGTTTTAGTGGGCGGTGATCCGGGGATTGGAAAATCAACACTTTTGCTGCAGATGTGCCGCATTCTTGCCGGAAAAGGTATCAGTATATTGTATATTTCAGGCGAAGAATCCTTGCAGCAGATTAAAATGCGCTCAGATAGGCTTGGTAAGTTTGAAAACGACATTTTAATATTGTGTGAAACCAATTTAGATCAAATAGAAGAAATTATTAAAAAAAGTAAGCCCGGAGTTGTCATTATTGATTCAATTCAGACAATGCATAAGGAAGAGGTATCATCAGCTCCGGGAAGTGTAAGTCAGGTTAGAGAAACGACGGGAACCCTTATGCATATGGCAAAGAACGAAGGTGTAGCCATATTTATTGTAGGTCATGTCACCAAGGAAGGCGTCGTAGCCGGACCACGTGTTCTTGAACATATGGTAGATACGGTACTTTATTTTGAAGGAGAACGTCATGCCTCCTACCGTTTGCTCAGAGCAGTGAAAAACCGCTTTGGTTCAACCAATGAAATCGGAGTTTTCGAGATGAGACAAACTGGTTTAGAGGAGGTGAAAAATCCCTCTGAGTATATGCTCAGCGGAAGACCTGAAGGAGCCAGTGGCTCTGTCGTTTCCTGCGTTATGGAAGGGACACGTCCTATTTTGGTAGAGGTTCAGGCTCTAATATGCCAGACAAATTTCAACATGCCAAGAAGGACAGCAGCAGGGATTGACTACAACAGAGTTAATTTGTTAATGGCAGTTCTCGAAAAAAGATTGGGTTTATCACTAGCTGGTTGTGATGCCTATGTTAATATAGCCGGGGGAATGAAACCCAATGAACCCGGAATAGATTTGGCAGTTGTCACGGCGATAATGTCCAGTTATAAAAACTTTCCGATAAGTGAAAAAACAATTGTTTTCGGAGAGGTTGGTCTGACAGGAGAAGTCAGAGCTATTAATATGGTTGAGCAAAGGGTAACTGAAGCTGCCAAGCTTGGTTTTTCCGTATGCATCCTACCGGAAGCCAATATGAAATCAGTTAAAAACATTAAAGGAATCGATACCATCGGAGTTAAGACCATAAAAGATGTATTAGGGTATTTTAAATAGAGGTTACCCTTCATTGACAATGTACAACTGAATAATGAAACAGAAAGCACTTGTTACGGACCGATTACTATGATCAGGTGGCAGGTGCTTTTTCTAGCTTGATGTTATGATGGACTTTGAAAGCAATCAAAAAATTGTTGCAAAGATGACAGAGCGTTATGATTTAGAATCAGAAATATGCAAGGATATATTGCTCCGTAGCTGTTTATTTCTTATAGGAATAGGTACGATGATTTGTGTAAACCATATGGACTTTAATGATGAACAGATTGCCGAGATGATGAAGCAGACGGTTTCCGACATGGTACAAGGTGCGAAACGAGGTGGGTTATGAAGAAAATTGGATTATTAAAAGCTATGGCTCTTATCCGTAAAGCAGACAGAATGACCGACCAAGAGCGTTTGGTTTTACAACAGAATCGCTTAAAGGAACTCATTGCTTATGTGAAAGAAAACAGTCCATACTTTTCAGAACTTTACAAAGGAATAGATAAAAATGCCACCTTATCCGCTTTACCCACCACGAACAAAGCAGATATGAAAGCACACTTCGATGAATGGTTAACAGATAGGACTATAACAAAAGAAAAAGTCGATAGCTTTATGTCCGACCTATCAAATGTAGGCAGAAAACTGGACGGAAAATATTTGGTTTATACCACCTCTGGCTCGACGGGAAATCCCTGCATTGTCCTTTACAACGATACTACTATCAATGTTTCGTCTGCTATCGGTGTATCCCGCAGTTTTGCCAGAAAGCAGGATATGAAAAGGTTTATGCGGCACGGAGGAAAAACGATTGCCTTATTTGCAGACAACGGCTTCTACCTTGGTTGTGGCTCTGTCAGATATAATCTTCGCAAAATGCCATGGAAGAAAAATAAAATGAAAACATGTGATGTTCGAAAACCGATGCAGGATATTGTGAGTATGCTGAACGAATTTCAGCCATCTATGATTGGCTCTTATCCTACTACATTAGAATTGGTGACTCTCGAGCAGGAAAAAGGAAATCTAAATATTCATCCTGCCATCATAATGACCGCAGGCGAGCATTTGAATAATGATGTACGGGAACGATTATCCCGTGTGTTCGGCTGTTATGTCCAGACAAATTACTCCTGTACGGAGGGCGGAACGGTAGCCTGTGAGTGTACCGAACGACATTTTCACATCAACGATGATTGGGTTATTTTAGAAGCGGTAGATGAAAATAATCAACCTGTTCCATTTGGCACACAGTCTGCAAAGGTGCTGCTTACAAACCTTGCTAACAAGGTATGTCCCTTTATACGCTTTGAAATCACAGACAGAATTGTGCTGCACAATGAGCCTTGTCTATGTGGCAATACAAAGCCTTGGCTTACTTTAGAGGGCAGGACGGATGATATCTTAACCTTTGAAAATGGCATCAGGATTGCTCCGCTTTCACTTTATGCGGTACTAAAAGAGGTAGATGGCATACAACGATTTCAGCTTATCCAAAGGAACGGTAACTGTTTGGAACTGCGTCTGATAGTAGAAAACAGACAGCAGACATTCACGGAAGCAAAGCAGACAGTAGAAACCTTTTTGAAACAAAATGGCATAAATGTCCAAGTGTGTTTATCGGAAAAGCTCCCCCAAGCAAATTCTATCAGCGGAAAGTACAAACACATTATTGTGAATAAGCAGTGACGAAAATGAGGTGGCAAAATGAATAAAACGGAATGGATACGCTGCCCTGCTTGCAGCAATGTATATATCTTGACGAGATTGCAGAAAGTGAGTAGCAAATCGAAATAAAAACGGTTGAGGATTTCCTTGACAGCATTGAGGATGACGGGCTGTATCAAGTATTACTCACGACGGAAAGGCTTAGAAAAAATGAAAAGGCTTTAACATTGCGGGGGATTTTATGCGCTCCTGTCGGCTACTGGGTGGAAAATCAAAACCTTCCACCTATTTTGTAGCTGATTTGGATGTCAAAAATGAATATTTTAAGGGATAAGGTTTATAAACTTCGTGAGGAAAAATTTGTAGCCAAAATACTTAGAAATGTGTTGACATTTGTAAGAATAGATGATAGTATAGAAAAGCACTTGTGAAACAGAACAAACAGGTCAAAATAAAAGTAAAAAAATGTTGACAAAAGATAAGAGCTGTGAGATACTTATAAAGTTGCACGATATTCAAGTCAACACTCGAACCTTGACAACTAAACAATAAAACAATCCCGAAAATTCGATAAGAATTTTTGTAAGAACAAATCCCATGATAGGGGACACCCCCTCATGATGGGAAAACAAACCAAACAGTAATAAACGGGAAAGATAACACTGTAACGGAATCGTTACAGAGTCAGTTGTCAT
>Ga0153994_1000206_pt1 | contig 19764 bp, 18 predicted proteins | sample TSNC078MetaG_FD_104735 | JGI IMG/M metagenome (GOLD analysis project Ga0153994, IMG submission 104735) | Attine ant fungus gardens microbial communities from North Carolina, USA - TSNC078 MetaG | ecosystem: Host-associated > Fungi > Mycelium > Unclassified | place: USA: North Carolina, Lumber...
CGCGCGGTGCGACGAACGCCGACACGAGCATCCCCGCCCCGATCACCACCCCGGCCACGAGCGCCATCAGGAAATACCCGGCGAAGCTGTCGTCGCCGCCGAGGGAACGAAGCGCAGGGCCGCCGGCGCCGAACAGCAGGATCGCGAAGGTGAGGACCACGACGCGCCAGGTCAGCAGCCTGGTCCGCTGGTCGTAGCCGGACGCCAGCTCCGCCGGGAGCGCGATGTACGGCACCTGGAACAGGCTGAACGCCGTCGCCGTGAGCAGGAACGCCAGGAACACCCACACGACGGCCAGCGGCTGCGGCGTACCGACAGGCACGGCGAAGGTCAGCAGGAAGAAGACGGGGAGCGACACGGCGCCGAGCAGCATCATCGGGCGGCGGGACCCCCCGACGGCGAGCATCCGGTCGGACCGGGCGCCGATCGCAGGGTCGATCACCACATCCCACACCTTGGCGAGCGTCACCACTAGGCCGGCGACGATCGCTGCGACCCCCAGAGAGTCTGTGAGGTAGTAGACGAGGACGAGGCCGGGGAGGGTGGAGAAGCCACCCGTGCCAAGCGAGCCGATGGCGTAGCGGGTGACCGTCGCGCGCGCGACCGTCTGCTCCGTTGCGATCATTCCCGCATCGTATTGGATGCGGGAGCCGCCAGGTGGATTCGGCTCAGGTGGATTCGGTGTCGAACGGCGGGACGGAGCCGGCCTCGAGCTTGCGCTTGCGCTGCGCGTACGCCGACTCTGTCACCGGCTTGATGGCGCTCTCGGTGACCGTTGCTGCGGCGGCGGGGTCGTCGAGCAGTGCCTCACGGATGATCCGGCGCGGGTCGTACTGGCGCGGGTCGAGCTTCTTCCAGTCGACCTCGTCGAACTCCGGGCCCATCTCGTCGCGCATCCTGGACTTGGCGCCGTTGGCGAAATCGCGGAGCGACCTGGTGAACTTGCCGAGCTTGGCAGCGTAGGTCGGAAGACGTTCGGGACCAAGCAGAAACGCAGCGATCACCGCCACGATGAGCAACTTGTCGAAAGTCAGACCGAACACGAGACAAGGGTATCGCGGTCGCGCCTGCGGTGACGCTGTGCGTCGGAGCCGTATCCTGGGTCGAGAGAGCATCGGGAGCACTGTGTCTGACAAAGATTCGAATTGGAAGTTCGCCGACGACGTCATCGTCGAGAGCGACGTCATCGCGCGCGCACGCCAGCAGTCGCTCGAACTGGGCATCGAGCCGATCGCACCGAGCATCGGAGCGCAGGCCGCGATCGTGGTCGCAGCGACGGCGGCGGAGAGCATCGTGGAGATCGGCACCGGCGTCGGCGTCTCCGGCCTGTGGCTTCTCACAGGAGGGACGGACGCGCAGCTCACCTCGATCGACGCGGAGGTCGACCACCAGCAGCACGCGCGCGGCTTCTTCACCGAGGCCGGCATCGCATCCAACCGCGTCCGCCTGATCACCGGCAGGGCACTGGAGGTGCTCCCCCGGATGAACGAGAACTCCTACGACATCGTCTTCGTCGACGCCGATCCCGCTTCGGTGATCGAGTACGTCGAGCACGGGCTGCGGCTCGCCCGCCCAGGCGGCACCGTGCTCGTGGCGCACGCCCTGTGGAAGGGACGCGTCGCAGACCCCGCCGCCCGCGACGACGTCGCGACCGGCTTTCGCACGCTCATCACAGAGACCGCGGCGTCCGGCGCCGTCATCGCCGCCCTCTCACCGGCCGGAGACGGCCTGCTCCAGCTCACCAAGCTGACGCCGTAGCGCCGTAGCGCCGTAGCCGTTCGGCCGCTTCGGAGCGCCGCGCTGCCCCGGAAACGCAGAACGGGCCCCATCGGGGGCCCGTTCTTCGGGTAGTCGTTCGTGTGCGCTAGGAGGTCGTCACGACGCTCGCGAGAGCATCGTGAAGTTCTTTGGCTTCCGCGTCGTTGACGGAGACGACGAGCCGTCCCCCACCTTCGAGCGGCACCCGCACGATAATGAGCCGACCCTCCTTCACAGCCTCCATTGGCCCGTCCCCGGTCCTCGGCTTCATGGCCGCCATGCAGCTCCCCTTTCGTGGATGTTTGTCTATTATCTGTCATCGGGGCGGACGGGTGGAAATCGAATCCACCCGCGTTCGGGGCGAACAGCCGATCACGGCGGCGACCAGTCCGCTCCGTCGACACCCCACGCCACCGCCAGCCAGCCCACCTGCAGCGCGACGAACAGCACCACCATGCCCACGCGGTACACCCTGCTTCGCGGCAGCGCCATCGCGCCGAGCAGCGGGAAGAGGGGCATCAGCAGCCGGAACGTGCTCGACTGCGGGAAGAACACCGCGAGCAGGTAGAGCGCGTACGCCACGATCCAGAACCGCAGGTCGACTCCGAGCCTGCGCACCCCTGGCGAGAACAGGGCGACCGCGAACAGGGCGAGCACGATGACGAGCACCGCGATGCCGAGCCACCCGGGCAGCCCGAGCATCGTGTTCGACCACCAGTACGCCCCCTGGAACCACGACGAGAACGGCACGAGGTGCTGGTAGCCGATGTACGGTGCGCGCCAGGCGAGCTCGGTGTCGGTGTATGCCGTGATCGAGCCGGTGGCGAGAGCAGCGATGGCCGGCCACGCCAGCCCTGCCAGCCCGCTGAACACCGTCAGCGACACGCTCAGGATTCGGTCTCGTACCGGGAAGGGATCGCGTCGGCGCACCACCCAGCGGTAGATCACGTGCATCCCGAGCGCCAGGGCGACGGCGAGCCCGCTCGGCCTGGTGAAGGCCATGACGGTGACGACGGGGAACAGCCAGCCGTAACGGCGCTCCACCAGGAGCAGCAGCGCGGCAGCGAGCAGCAGCAGGTACAGCGACTCTGCGTACGCGAGCTGGAACAGCGGCGAGACGGGCGAGACGCAGAACAGTACGACGGCGAACAGACTGGTCGACGCCGACAGGCCGACCCGCAGCATCAGCCGGTAGAACACGAGCGCCGCCCCTGCGCCGCAGAGCACGGACACAGTGACCGCGGCGGGCGCCCAGGGCATCCTGGTCAGGAACATGACAACGTTCACCAGGCCGGGATAGCCCGGCATGAACGCCCAGGCGTTCTCCGTGACGTGGATGCCGTCGACGGTCGGCAGGCTGGACGGGTAGCCGGAGACGGCGACGATGTTGTACCAGAGGCCGTCCCAGATCGTCGCGAACGAGAAGTAGTCGGGATGCGCGCCCGTCCAGGGGTTCTGCCCCTGCACGCTCGCGAAGATCAGCAGCAGAACGGTCGAGACGACCCTGCTGGCCGCGTACACGGCCAGGACGGGCACCCACCACCGCGCCCAGGCGCGCCGGACCGGCCCCGCCTGCTGCGGCGCGTCCAGCTCAGCGGCGGGGAGCACCGGTGAGCCAGGCGCGGAGTCCCGCCTCGACGGCCGTGATCTGGTCGACGGCGACGCGCTCGTCGTCGGCGTGCGCCTTCAGAGGGTCGCCTGGGCCGTAGTTGACGGCGGGGATGCCCATGGCACTGAACCGCGCCACATCCGTCCAGCCGTACTTCGGCTTGGCCACCCCGCCGACCGCGGCGAGGAACTCCTGCGCGAGCGGGGCATCCAGCCCAGGGCGGGCGCCGTCGGCGCGGTCGACGACGGTGATCTCGTAGTCGCCGAACAGCTCGTGCATGTGCGCGATGGCGTCCTCCGAGCTGCGCGACGGCGCGAAGCGGTAGTTGATGTGCACCATGCACTCGTCGGGGATGATGTTGCCTGCCACCCCGCCGCTGATGCCCACGGCGTTGAGGCCTTCGCGGTACACCAGCCCGTCGACCTCGACCTCGCGCGCCTGGTACGCAGCCAGGGTGTCCAGGATGGGCGTCGCCTTGTGGATGGCGTTCTCGCCGATCCAGCCGCGTGCGGAGTGCGCGCGCAGGCCGTAGGTGCGGACCTCGACGCGAAGATTGCCGTTGCAGCCGCCCTCGACGACGCCGTTGCTCGGCTCGCCCAGGATGGCGAAGTCGCCCTCGAACAGGTCCGGCCGGTTGCGGGCGAGGCGGCCGAGGCCGTTGAGGTCGGCGGAGACCTCCTCGTGGTCGTACCACATCCAGGTGATGTCGATGGCGGGGTCGGTGAGCTCCGCGGCGAGCTTGAGCTGCACGGCGGTGCCCGACTTCATGTCCACGGTGCCGCGACCCCAGAGGTACTGGATGCCGTCGATGGTCTCGAACCTGGTGGGGAGGTTGTCGTTCAGCGGGACGGTGTCGATGTGACCGGCGATCACCGCTCGACGGTCCCTGCCGAGGGTGGTGCGGGCGACGACCGTGTCGCCGTCCCTGATGATCTCCAGATGGCCGAGGCCGCTGAGGGCCTCCACGATGGCGTCTGCCAGTTCCTTCTCGTTTCCGGACACCGACTCGATGTCGCAGATCTGGCGGGTGATGTCGATGGACGAGGCGCTGAGGTCGAGGGGCACCCTACTAATCTAGAGCCATGCCCTCCGACGTTTCCTCCGAATCCGCCGCGCCAGCATGCCCCCGCACCGCCTGGGGCTACGGCCTCGCGACCGTCGCGGGCGACGGCACCGTGCTCGACACCTGGTTCCCGGAGCCGCGCCTCGGCTCGATCCCGGCAGGGCGCGACCGCTGGATCGCACCGGCGGAACTCGAGGCGCTGGCGGTCGAGGACGCCCGCCGCAACGTTCGCGTGGACATCGTGACCGTGGAGATCGACCTGGATGCTGCCCCGGCGTCGACCCCGGATGCGTACCTCCGCCTCCACCTGCTCTCCCACCTCCTCGCCGCCCCGAACACGCTCAACCTCGACGGCGTCTTCGGCCACCTGCCGATCGTGGCGTGGACGAACGCCGGCCCGGTGCATCCCGCTGACTTCTCCCGCCTGCGCCCGCAACTGCAGCGTGCAGGCATCCACGTGACGGGCATCGACAAGTTCCCTCGCCTGCTCGACTACGTGACGCCGGACCGCGTGCGCATCGCCGACGCGTCGCGCGTGCGCCTCGGCGCGCACCTCGCGCCCGGCACGACGGTGATGCACGAGGGCTTCGTGAACTTCAACGCCGGCACGCTCGGCGCCTCGATGGTCGAGGGCCGCATCTCGCAGGGCGTCGTGGTCGGCGACGGCTCGGACATCGGCGGCGGCGCATCCATCATGGGGACGCTGAGCGGCGGAGGCACGCAGCGCGTGGCGATCGGCGAGCGCGCCCTGCTCGGAGCGAACTCCGGCATCGGCATCTCGATCGGCGACGACACGGTGGTCGAGGCAGGGCTCTACGTGACGGCGGGAACCAAGGTGGTCGTCGTCGGCGACGCCCCCACCGCGGACGGCGCGCCGCGCATGGTCAAGGCGGTCGAGCTGTCCGGCGTGCCCGGCCTGCTCTTCCGCCGCAACTCCCTCACCGGCGCCGTCGAGGTCCTCCGCCGCGCCGGCGGCGGTATCGAGCTCAACGCCGCCCTGCACGCCTAGCCCCCACGCTCCCGCTCTTCCGCTCTCCCGCTCTCCCCTCCTCACTCCCACTCCCCCTCCCGAATCTCCTTCCGAACGGAGATCGGGCGAAACACCCCAGGAATCTCCTTCCGAACGGAGTTCTCGGCGGCGTGTCGCCCGAGATCTCCTGCGTTTGCTTTGAGCGGGAACTCCGGCGCAACACGCCGCCGGTTCGTCCTTCCAAACGGAGAACCCGGCGCCGCAAGCCGTTTCTCCTTCCGAACGGAGAAACCCGGCGCAGCGAGCCGTTTCTCCTTCTGAACGGAGTTCTCGGCGGCGTGTCGCCCGAGATCTCCTGCGTTGGGTTCGAGCAGGAACTCCGGCGCAACACGCCGCCGGTTCGTCCGTCCGAACGGAGTAACCCGGCGCAGCGAGCGGGTTCTCCTTCCGAACGGAGAACCGGGCGCGCGGCACGGTTCTCCGTTCGGACGGAACCTCGGGACGGGTCAGACCAGGGCGATGACGGAGGCGGGATCGGCGACGATCCTGCCGATGTCTGCGATGAAGCGGGCGGCCTGCTCCCCGTCGACCACGCGGTGGTCGAACGAGAGGGCGAGCGTCAGCACGTCGCGCAGCGCGATGTCGCCGCGGTGCTCCCACGGCTGGCGTCGCACGGCGCCGACCGCGAGGATCGCCGCCTCGCCCGGCGTCAGGATCGGCGTGCCGGCGTCCACTCCGAACACGCCGACGTTGGTGATGGTGATCGTTCCGCCCGACATCGCCTCCGGACTGGTGCGTCCCGCCCGCGCCGTCTCCGCCAGGCTCCGGATGCTCGCGGCCAGGTCGCCGAGGCCGAGTGCGTCCGCATCCCGGATCGTCGGCACGACCAGCCCGCGCGGCGTGGCCGCGGCGATCCCGAGATTCACGTAGCCGAACTGCACGATCTCCTGCGCAGCGTCGTCCCAGCTGGCGTTGACCTCCGGCGTTCGGTGCACGGCGATGCAGAGCGCCTTCGCGATCACCGTGAGCAGGCCGGGGCGGCGCTCCTGGGTGTCCGTCCCAGCACGGAGCCGGTCGAGCAGCTCCATCGTCGGGGTTGCGTCGACCGTCAGGAAGACGGTGGCCTGCGGCGCGGTGAAGGCGCTCCGCACCATCGCGTCTGCCGTCGCCTTGCGCACGCCTTTGATCGGGATGCGCGTCTCCCGCGCCCCCGCCACCGCAGAGGGCGCCTCCCCGGCCGCTGCCAGGTGCGCGGCGGGCGCGGCGGGCGCGGCGGGCTCCGCCAGGAACGCCTCCACGTCGTGGCGGGTCACCAGCCCCCGCTCGCCCGTCCCAGGGATGCTCGCCAGGTCGACGCCGCGCTCGCGAGCGAGCTTGCGCACGGGAGGCGTCGCCCGTGGGCGCTCACCAGCGACCGTGTGCCGTTTCGTCTCCGTCTGAACGGAGACGGTCACGATTCCGGGACGGGCGCGTCGCTGCGGCCTCGTGGCCGAGTCTGCCTTCGCCCCGTAGCCGACGAGGTTCGGTTCCGGCGCGTCGGCCGCAGCAGCCGCATCCGCTGCCGGCGCGACCTCTGGCCGCTCGGCCGCAGGCTCCTCCGCCGGCTCCTCCGCCGTCTCCTCCGCCGCTCCGACCTCGAACGCCACGATCCGCTCGCCGACAGCGACGGTCACGCCGGGCTCCACGAACAGCTGCGACACCCGGCCCTCGTACGGCGCAGGCAGCTCGACGAGCGCCTTCGCGGTCTCCACCTCTGCGATGATCTGGTTCAGCTGCACGGTGTCGCCGACCGCAACCTTCCAGCTCACCAGCTCCGACTCTGTCAGTCCCTCGCCCAGGTCGGGCAGGGCGAATTCCTTGACGGTCACAGCTCCTCCACCCCGGTCAGCGAGTTCGGGCGATCCATCGCGCGGTCGACACCGTCCAGGATGCGGTCGAGGTCGGGCAGGTGCGCACCCTCCAGCTTCGCGGCGGGGTACGGGATGTCGTGCCCTGTCACGCGCACAGGGGCGTGCTCCAGGTAGTAGAAGCAGCGCTCGGTGATGGAGGCGGCGATCTCCGCGCCCATCCCGCCGGACAGCGCAGCCTCGTGCGAGATCACCAGGCGGCCGGTCTTCCGCACGGACTCTGCGACCGTGTCGACGTCGAGCGGCGAGAGCGAGCGCAGGTCGATCACCTCGACGGACAGCCCGTCGTCGGAGGCCGCAGCGGCCGCATCCCGTGCCGTCTGCACCAGCCCGCCGTACGTGACGAGCGTCAGGTCGTCGCCGGGGACGACGACGCGCGCCGTGCCCATCGGGCGGGCGTCCGCCAGGGCTGCGGTCTCGTCGACCTCGCCCTTGACGTGGTAGCGACGCTTCGGCTCGAAGTAGAGCACGGGGTCGTCGGACGCGATGGCCTGCTGGATGAGGGTGTACGCGTCCTCCGGGCTCGACGGGCTCACGACGCGCAGGCCGGCGGCGTGCGCGAAGTATGCCTCCGGCGAGTCGGAGTGGTGCTCAGCAGCCCCGATCCCGCCGGCGAACGGCACGCGGATCGTGATCGGCATCCGGACGGCGCCTGCCGTGCGGTAGTGCATCCGCGCCACCTGGCTGACGATCTGGTCGAACGCCGGGTAGATGAACCCGTCGAACTGGATCTCCACCACCGGGCGGTAGCCGCGGTACGCCATGCCGACGGCTGTGCCCAGGATGCCGGACTCCGCCAGCGGCGAGTCCATCACCCTGCGCGGGCCGAACTCGGTCTGCAGGCCGTCCGTCACGCGGTAGACGCCGCCGAGGGTTCCGATGTCCTCGCCCATCAGCACCACGTGCTCGTCGCCTGCCAGCGCGGCGCGGAGACCGGCGTTGATGGCTTTCGCCATCGTGAGGGTGGTCATCGCCCGTCACCTCCGACGAACGTTCTGAGGTAACGCGAGTAGTGGTCGCGCTGGCGGGCGATGCCGGTGTGCGCTTCCGCATACACGTTGTCGAACACGGTCATCGGGTCGGGGTCGGGAAGCGAGACGCAGCCGGCGCGTAGCTCGGCGGCGACACGGTCCGCCTTCGCGGCGACCTGCTCCTCCCGGTCGGCGGAGAGCGCACCCTGCCTGCTGAGGTACGCGCCGACGCGGGCGATCGGGTCTTTCACCTTCCACTGCTCCAGCTCGGCCGGGTCGCGGTAGCGGGTGGGGTCGTCAGCGGTGGTGTGCGGGCCCATCCGGTATGTGACGGCCTCGATGAAGGTCGGGCCGCCGCCGGTCCGCGCCCGCTCGAGGGCCGACCGCATCACCGCGAGCACCGCGAGCACGTCGTTGCCGTCCACCCGCACGCTCGGGATGCCGAAGCCGGGAGCGCGCTCGGCGATCGGCCGCTGCGCCTGCAGGGAGACAGGCTCGGAGATCGCGTACTGGTTGTTCTGGCAGAAGAAGATGACGGGAGCGGCGTATGTTGCGGCGAAGATCATGGCCTCGTTCACGTCGCCCTCGCTGGTCGCGCCATCCCCGAAGTAGGCGACGGCGACCGCGTCCGTTCCGTCCGCCTGGATCCCGAGGGCGTATCCGGTGGCGTGCAGCGTCTGAGCGCCGATGATGACCTGCGGGGTCGCCATGTTGATGTCGTACGGGTTCCAGCCGGACTGCGCTGTGCCGCGCCAGACCCGCACCAGGTCGGTGAGTTGAGCGCCGCGGCAGTATGCGACGCCGTTCTCCCGGTAGCTGGAGAACACGAAGTCGTCGGAGCGGAGGGCGCGACCGGAGCCGATCTGCGCGGCCTCCTGACCGAGCAGCGGCGGCCACAGGCCGAGCTCACCCTGACGCTGCAGGGCGGTGGCCTCTGTGTCGATGCGGCGGATGACGACCATGTCCTCGTAGAACGAGAGGAGCTGCTCGTCGCCGATGTCGGAGATCCAGGCGTCGTACCGATCGTCGCTCAACCGCATCCCGTCGGGAGTCAGGAGCTGTACGGTGTCGATGCCGCCGAGACGGAGCTCGCCGAGGTGCACATCGTCCATCCGTCCGTCGTCGTCGGACATCCGGATGCCGGGTTGATTGTCGATCGTCACGGTTCACGCAACCTTCACTCTCACGTCCGGCCCTCGCGCTTGTGGCACCATGAACCGGCTTCCGGCCTCCTTGCCGGAATTACCGGGAACGTTACGCTTTCGGATCACCCCGCACAACCATCGGCGTGTCGACCGTGCACAGTGCACTATCCGGGCGTGTCGCCGCGTGCTAGCTTTCACACTATGCGCACTATCGACAGCACCGACCGACGCATCCTCGTGGCCATCGCAGAGGACCCGAGGGCGACCAATGTCTCCCTCGCCGACCGGCTCGGGCTGAGCCGCAACACGGTGCAGTCCCGCGTGGCAGAACTGGAGCGCTCCGGGGTGTTCCTGTCGTTCGACAGGCGCATCAGCGCGCTTGCCGCCGGCTATCCGCTCGCGGCGTTCGTGACGGTGCACGTGCACCAGCAGAAGCTCGCGTCGATCGTCGAACAGCTCGCCACCATCCCGGAGATCGTGTCGGCGCACGGGTTGTCCGGGCCGTCCGATCTGCTCGTGCGGGTGGTCTGCACGGATGCGGAGGACCTGTTCCGCATCACCGGCGCCATCCAGGCCGCGGACGGCGTCGAGCGTGCGGAGACCGCCCTCGACATGGGCGAGCTCATCCCGTACCGCCTGCACCCCCTCCTCGCCCGCGACGCCGCCAAATAATCGAGTCCGAAGTTGTTCACGCCCTGACCCGGCGTGTCGCCTGAATAACTTCGGACTCGATTTTTTGGGGGCGGGGACGACGAAGGCCGCCCCGACGGAGTCGGGACGGCCTTCGTGTGGAACGGGACTACTCGCCTTCGGCGGGAGCCGTTGGGCCCTCGCTGGCGGCGTCGCGGCCGTGCGTGTCCGCGTCGTCGGCCTCGGCGAGCACCGGGGCGAGCGACAGCTTGCCCCGGTCGTCGATCTTGGTGATCTCCACCAGGATCTTCTGGCCGACCCCGAGTACGTCCTCGACGTTCTCGACGCGCTTGCCACCGGCGAGCTTGCGCACCTCGGAGATGTGCAGCAGGCCGTCCTTGCCAGGAAGGAGCGAGACGAACGCACCGAACGCGGCGATCTTGACGACGGTTCCGAGGAACTGCTCGCCGACCTCCGGGTTGGTGGGGTTCGCGATCGCGTTCACCTGGGCACGGGCTGCCTCGGCCGACGGGCCGTCGACGGCGCCGATGTAGACGGTGCCGTCCTCCTCGATGGAGATGTCGGCGCCGGTCTCGTCCTGGATGGCGTTGATCGTCTTGCCCTTCGGGCCGATCAGCTCGCCGATCTTGTCGACGGGGATCTGGACCGAGATCACGCGGGGCGCGGTCGGGGCCATCTCGTCCGGCTGATCGATAGCGGCGTTCAGCACGCTCAGGATGGTCGTGCGAGCATCCTTCGCCTGCTTCAGCGCGCCGGCGAGCACCGCGGAGGGGATGCCGTCGAGCTTGGTGTCGAGCTGGATCGCCGTGACGAACTCGCTCGTGCCTGCGACCTTGAAGTCCATGTCGCCGAGGGCGTCTTCCGCACCGAGGATGTCGGTGAGGGCCGCGTACCTGGTCTCACCGTCGACCGTGTCGGAGATGAGGCCCATCGCGATGCCTGCGACAGGGGCGCGCAGCGGCACACCGGCGTTCAGCAGCGACAGGGTGGATGCGCAGACGGAGCCCATCGACGTCGAGCCGTTGGAGCCGAGAGCCTCGGACACCTGACGGATCGCGTACGGGAACTCGTCGCGGCTCGGCAGCACCGGCACGAGCGCGCGCTCGGCGAGGAAGCCGTGCCCGATCTCGCGACGCTTCGGCGAACCGACCCGGCCGGTCTCACCGGTCGAGTACGGCGGGAAGTTGTAGTGGTGCAGGTAGCGCTTCTTGGTGACGGGCGACAGCGAGTCGATCTGCTGCTCCATCTTGAGCATGTTCAGCGTGGTGACGCCCAGGATCTGGGTCTCTCCGCGCTGGAAGATCGCCGAACCGTGGACGCGCGGGATGACCTGCACCTCTGCGTCGAGCGGACGGATGTCGGTCAGGCCGCGGCCGTCGATGCGGATGCCCTCGCGGAGGACGCGTCCGCGCATGACGACCTTGGACACCGACTTGTACGCCGCGGAGAACTGCGTGAGCGTCTCTGCGGGGAGCGCACCGGCTTCGACCTTCTCGGTCAGGGCGACCTTGACGCGCTCCTTGAGGGCGTCGTCGGCGTTCTGGCGCTGGATCTTGTCGGCGATCTGGTAGACGTTGACGAGCTCGTCGTATGCGAGGCCGGCGACGTTGTCGTAGGTCTCCTGCGTGTACGGCAGGAACACCGGGTAGTCTGCGATGTCCTTCGCCGCCTGCTCCGCGACGACGTTCTGCGCGGCGACGAGCTGCTTGAGGAACGGCTTCGCGGCCTCGAGGCCCTGTGCGACGACCTCTTCGTTCGGCTTGGTGGCGCCGCCCTGGATGAGGTTCCAGCTGCCCTCGGTGGCCTCGGCCTCGACCATCATGATCGCGACGTCTTCCTGGCCGTTCTTGTCGGTGATCACGCGACCGGCGACGACGATGTCGAAGACGGCCTCCTCGAGCTGCGACGCCTTCGGGAACGCGATCCACTGGTCTTCAGCTGCGCCGTTGCCGGGGATGAGCGCGAGGCGCACCGCGGCGATCGGGCCGCTGAACGGCAGGCCGGAGATCTGGGTCGACATGGATGCGGCGTTGATCGCCAGAGCGTCGTAGAACTCGTCGGGGGCGATGCTCAGGACGGTGATGACGATCTGGACCTCGTTGCGCAGGCCGTCGACGAACGACGGACGCAGAGGCCGGTCGATCAGACGGCAGACGAGGATCGCCTCGGTGGAGGGGCGACCCTCACGACGGAAGAACGAGCCGGGGATCTTGCCTGCCGCGTACGAACGCTCTTCGACGTCGACGGTCAGCGGGAAGAAGTCGAAGTTGTCCTTCGGGTGCTTGCTGGCGCTGGTCGCGCTCAGCAGCATGGTCTCCTCGTCGAGGTAGGCGGCGACGGCGCCCTGTGCCTGCTGTGCGAGGCGTCCGGTTTCGAACCGGACCGTGCGGGTGCCGAAGCGTCCATTGTCCAGGACTGCTTCGGCGAACTTGATTTCGGGACCTTCCAAGAGGTCTTTCTCCTTTGTTTTACGTCGTCGCCCCGTATGGGCGGCGACTCCTCCATCGGAGCAGGGGAACAGGCAGATCGACACGGAAGTCCTCCGTGTACGTGCGGCTTCCTGCGCACAGGTGGCATCGGCTGTCGTGTGACGTCGAGTGCCTGTGCGCGGTTCTGTGCCCGTCTGGCCATCAGTAGAAATACACGGTTGCGCGATGCGCGCATCCGGATACCACCACCGAGGACCAGCTCCTGCCAGCCTGCTCCGTTTGGTACTCAGTATTGAGTTGCGGTCGGCATACAGCCAACCGCAAGAATCCTAGCAGGTCAGCCCGTCAATCCGGCGGGAAGCGCGAGTGTGGCGCGCGCGGCGTCCGCGAGGGCGTCGCCGTACGACGGCCCGTACGACGCCGCGTGCACCGCCAATGGATGCAGCTGGTGCAGCGGGATGCGGTCCCGCCAGCCGGCGCGCAGCGGGGCGGCGGCGTCGTAGCCCGCGGTGATCTCGTCCAGGTGCGGGGCGCCGAAGAGGGCGAGCATCGCGAGGTCGGTCTCGCGGTGACCCCCGTGGGCGGCCGGGTCGATGAGGATGCCGCCGCGCGCATCCCACAGCAGGTTGCCGTTCCACAGATCGCCGTGGATGCGCGCAGGCGGCTCCCCGTCGTCCAGCTCGCCGGAGGAGATCCGATCGACGGCCGCACTGATCACCGGGAGCTGCGATGCCGCGACCCCTCCCGCGTCCACCGCGATGTCGAGGTACGGCTGGATGCGGTCGCGGGCATAGAACCGTCCCCACGACGTCTCCTCCGCAGAGGGCAGCGAACGCTTGCCGATGTAGAGCGGGCCGTCCCAGCCGTCCGGTGGTGCGCCGAACGCCGCAGCGCCCGCCGCGTGCGTCACGGCGAGCGCCGCGCCGAACGCGCGGGCAGCATCCCCGGACGGGCGGCCGCCGCCGACGCGCTCCAGCACGATCCGGCCGGGGGCGACCTCCACGACGGCGACCACTCGTGCGCCTCCGGATGCTGTCGCGTCGCCCAGCCAGCGCAGCCCTGCCGCCTCTGCCTCGAAGAACTGCTCAGGGGCATCCGGTCTGGACTTCTCGACGGTCTCGCGGCTCATCCCCCGAACATACTCGCGGGTCGCGACGGGGATCGGGACCCGGTCGCGACCCGCGAACCTGCGGCGGCTCAGTCGCCCTGGAACCCGCCGATCATGGAGGCGAAGTCGCCGTCGAGTGCGAACGGGTCCTTCAGCTGCGCCGACCGGTCCGAGGCGCTGACCAGCGCCGCGAGCTCCCCCGCCGCGCGCTCGATGCGGTCCGGCAGAGCCTTCACGGTGTCCGCCCCGCTCCCCCAGTCCGCCGACGCCGCATAGACGGAGGTCGGCACGACCACGCTGTGCAGGTAGGTGAACATCGGGCGCATGGCGTAGTCGAGTGCGAGCGAGTGGCGGTCGGTGCCGCCTGTCGCGCCGATCAGCACGGGCATCCCGTCCAACGCGGTCGGGTCGAGGATGTCGAAGAACGACTTGAACATCCCGCTGTAGCTCGTGGTAAAGATCGGCGTCACCGCGATCAGGCCGTCCGCTCCCGTCACCGTCTCGATGACGTCGGCGAGGGCGGGGCTGGGGAATCCGGCGAGCAGGTTGTTGGTCACGTCCTTCGCAACATCGCGCAGCTCGATCGTGGTCACCTCGACCTCGATGCCCTGCTCTTCGAGCCTGCGCACCGTCGCCTCCGCGAGCCGGTCGGCCAGGAGCCGGGACGACGACGGCTGGCTGAGGCCGGCGGAGACGACGGCGAGCTTACGGGTGGTCATCACTTCACCCCCGAAACAGTGGATGCGCCGTCGGCGGCTGCCGCGTCCGCGTCGGCGACGAGCTCAGCGGCGTCGCGGTCTGCGACCATCGCGGCGTGGGTGGGGCCGTCCGGCACGTGCGCAGGGCGGTCCTTCGCGAACTCCGTGCGGAGCACGGGCACGACCTCGCCGCCGAGGATGTCGAGCTGCTCCAGGACGGTCTTCAGCGGGAGACCGGCGTGGTCGAGCAGCCAGAGCTGGCGCTGGTAGTCGCCGACGTAGTCGCGGAAGCCGAGCGTGCGGTCGATGACCTCCTGCGGGCTGCCGACGGTCAGCGGCGTCTGCGAGGTGAACTCCTCCAGAGTCGGGCCGTGGCCGTACACCGGCGCGTTGTCGAAGTACGGACGGAACTCGGCCACCGCATCCTGCGAGTTCTTGCGCATGAAGACCTGACCGCCGAGGCCGACGATCGCCTGGTCGGCCGTGCCGTGACCGTAGTGCTCGAAGCGCTGGCGGTAGAGCGCCACCATCTGCTGGGTGTGCGATGCCGGCCAGAAGATGTGGTTCGCGAAGAAGCCGTCGCCGTAGTACGCGGCCTGCTCGGCGATCTCCGGGCTGCGGATGCTGCCGTGCCAGACGAACGGGGGCACGTCGTCGAGCGGACGCGGGGTGGACTGGAAGCCCTGGAGCGGGGTGCGGAACTTGCCATCCCAGTCCACGAAGTCCTCTGTCCACAGCCGGCGCAGCAGCGCGTACTTCTCGAGTGCGAGCGGGATGCCCTGGCGGATGTCCTCGCCGAACCACGGGTACACGGGGCCGGTGTTGCCTCGGCCGAGCGTGAGGTCCATCCTGCCGCCGGACAGGTGCTGCAGCATCGCGTACTCCTCGGCGATGCGCACAGGGTCGTTGGTGGTGATCAGCGTTGTGGCGGTCGACAGGATGATGCGGCTGGTCTTGGCGGCGAGGTAGCTGTTGATGGCGACAGGGCTCGACGGGAAGAACGGCGGGTTGTGGTGCTCGCCCATCGCGAAGACGTCGAGGCCGACCTCTTCCGCGTGCTGGGCGATCGTGAGGACGTCCTGCAGACGCGAGGCGTCGGTCGGCGTCTGACCGGTGGTGGGGTCGGTGGTGATGTCGCCGACACTGAAGATTCCGAACTGCATTTCCGCTGCTCCTATTTCAATGCGTTTGCATGGATATCGTGATCAACGGACGGGGTGGCCCTCCTATTCCCGCGCCGTCTCTGCCAGACGACGAGCGCGACGATCCCGATGCCGATCACCGTCCCTGCGGTGTTCGCGACGATGTCGTGCACGTCGCTGTACCTGGTCGGCAGGAAGAGCTGGACGAACTCGATCGTGCAGGTCGCCGCGAAACCGATGATGAGGGCGATCCACCACCTGCGCATCCCGAGCAGCAGCGTGAACAGCACGCCCATCGGTACGAACATCGCGATGTTCGCGGTGAACTCGACGCCGCTGTACGTGACCCACGAGGTGGGAGGGAAGCGGCCGATCTGGGCGATGACGTCGCGGATGAAATGGTTCTGCGCAGAGTCCTGCGGCTGCGGCGACATGGTGATCCAGGCGACGGCGAGCAGATACACCACCGTGACGGCGATGAGGACGGGATGGCGGCGGAGCATACCCCTATGCTGGCGCACGCCGACGGGCGGCGCACACCAGGGGCCTCCGCGCCAGAATGAGTGCATGACCAGCGCCTTCCGCATCCCGATGACCGGCCGCGCCACGAACGAGCCCCACCGCGTCTCGAGTCCGCTCGAACTGCTCTTCGACCTGACGTTCGTGGTCGCCATCGCCCAGGTCGCAGCCCAGCTCGCGGAGGCGACGCTGGGCGGGCATCTCTCCAGTGACATCGGGCCGTATCTGATGGTGTTCTTCGCGATCTGGTGGGCGTGGATGAACTTCACCTGGTTCGCCTCCGCGTACGACACCGACGATGTGCCGTACCGGATCACGACGCTCGTGCAGATGGGCGGCGTCCTCGTGCTCGCTGCCGGTGTGCCGAGCGCGTTCGGCGGCGGCGACTTCACGGCCATCACGATCGGCTACCTGATCATGCGCGTCGGGCTGGTGAGCCAGTGGATCAGGGCCGGGATCGAGCATCCGCAGGGCAGGGCGACGGCGTTCCGCTACGCAGCCGGCGTGGCTGCGGTGCAGGTGCTGTGGGTGTCCAGGCTGTTCCTGCCGCCGGAGACCGGAGTATGGACCTTCCTGATCGCGGCGGCGCTCGACCTCTCCGTGCCGATCTGGGCGGAGCGGACGGGAAAGACCTCGTGGCACCCGCACCACATCGCCGAGCGCTACGGGCTGTTCACGATCATCGTGCTCGGCGAGTCGGTGTCGGCGTCGGCGATCGGAGTGCAGCACGCGCTGGAGGCCAACGGCGTCTCCGTCACACTGGTGGTGATCGCCTCGGCCGGACTGGTGCTGCTGTTCGCGCTGTGGTGGCTGTACTTCCTGGAGCCGGCGGCGGAAGGGCTGAGCACGCGGCGCGGCCGATCGTTCTACTGGGGCTACGGGCACTATCTGGTGTTCGCCTCGCTCGCAGCGCTCGGTGCCGGCCTGGAGGTGGCGGTGCAGCGCGGCTCGGAGGGAGGCGCTGCGGTGTCGGACGCGGTGGTGGAGTACGCGGTCGCGGTGCCGGTCGCGGTGTTCCTGCTGCTGCTGTACGTGCTGCACAAGCCGCTGGTGGACGAGGTGGTGGTGCGGCCGTTGAAGACCGGCATCGCCGTGGTGCTGCTGCTCGCGCTGCCGCTGGCGTCGCCGCTGATCGGCCTGCTCGGTGTGGTGATCGGCGTCGCCGTCGTCGCGTCTGCGCTCGTCGCCGCGACCCTCGTCGACCGCGCGGTCGTCGCGCGCACCGCCTAGCCGCTTCCCCGCCTTCGCCGCCTTCGCCGCACGACTCGTGCGAACCGTGCGGTCACCGCCTCCGCGACCGCGCTTACGGCACGAGGCGTGCGGCCGACGCGACAGCGGATGCGGCAGGCAGCCGCGAGCGCGCCGCGCGCACGATGCCGACACAGATTAGTCCCTGCGCGGCCAGATAGCTGAGCATGATGAGGAAGTCGATCTGCCACAGCGCGAACCCCGGGAGGAACCGGTCGAGGCCGAGCAGGCTGTCCGAGACGACGAAGCAGGCAGCCCCCACCGAAATCCAGCGGTTGCACGCGCTCCCGGATGCGCCGAGCGCCACGAGGGCGAGCCCGTACGCCGCAAGGGGCGCCAGCAGGGCGCCGGCGTGCGGGGCAAGCACGGCGAGCAGGGCCGCGAACCAGGCCAGGTAGACGACGCTCCACCAGGGCGGACGGCGGAACCGCATCCGCCGCCAGAACAGCACGACGTATGCGAGGTGCCCGAGCAGGAAGAAGCCGAGGCCGATCACGAAACCGGGGCCGGCATCCATCAGCGAGACGTCGCCCAGCCAGCCGAACAGCACTGCGAGCGACCCGAGGAGTGCCACCTCGCCGCGCCGGACGGGAAGCGCCCAGAGCAGGCACACCAGCAGCACGGGCATCAGCAGCGGCTTCGTGACGGCGACGAGTGTCGCCGCGCCCGCGAGCACACAGACGAGATGGACGACGCTGACGACGATGTACGGCACGAACCGAGAGGCCACGCGACGACTCTAGCGGCCGCGACTCGCCCAGGAACGACGAAACGGGCCGCCACCCCGGAGGGTGACGGCCCGTTCGTAAGAAGCTCGCGGTTTCAGCGATGAGCTGCTACGCGCGCGACTCCTGCGTTATCGACGGAGGCCGAGACGCTCGATCAGCGAGCGGTAACGGGCGATGTCGATGTCCGACAGGTAGCCGAGCAGGCGGCGACGCTGACCGACCAGGAGGAGCAGGCCACGACGCGAGTGGTGGTCGTGCTTGTGCTCCTTGAGGTGCTCGGTGAGGTCCTTGATCCGCTTGGTCAGGATTGCAACCTGAACCTCGGGGGATCCGGTGTCACCGGGGTGGGTCGCGTACTCTTCGATGATCGCCTTCTTGACGTCTGCATCAAGTGCCATAGAGGTGATCCCCTTTCTCTCGTTGCGCGGTGCCCGATGGCCGAATGCCTGGGCTCTCTTTATCCGCGGCCGTTAGACGGCAACCTGGAAAGCTTACCAGACCAGCGGGATGCGCCCCACGCGCGAACGGGACCGACGGCCTGTCGTGAGGACACCCGCCCGGAGTAACGTGCGGCATATGAAGGCACTCCAATATCGTGAGATCGGTTCCCGCCCAGAGGTCGTCGAGATCCCCGACCCGCAGATCGGCCCAGGCCAGGTGCTGCTGAAGGTCACCGCCGCCGGAGTCTGCCACTCCGACGAGTTCATCATGGGCCTGCCGGCCGACCAGTACGTCTACGGCCTCCCGCTCACCCTCGGCCACGAGGGCGCCGGCGTCGTCGAGGCTGTCGGCGACGGGGTCACCGGCGTGAAGAAGGGCGATGCGGTCGCGGTCTACGGTCCGTGGGGCTGCGGCCGCTGCCTGATGTGCGCCCAGGGCAAGGAGAACTACTGCCTCAACGCGCAGGCGGAGGGCATCCGCCCTCCGGGGCTCGGTTCCCCTGGCTCGATGGCCGAGTACCTGGTGGTCGACAGCGAGCGCCACCTGGTTCCGCTCGACGGCCTCGACCCCGTGGCGAACGTGTCGCTCACCGACGCCGGGCTGACCCCGTACCACGCGATCAAGAACTCGCTGCCGAAGCTCGGCGCGGGCACGACGGCCGTCGTGATCGGCACCGGTGGGCTCGGCCATGTGGGCATCCAGATCCTCCGCGCGATCTCCGGAGCGACCGTGATCGCCCTGGACGTCAACCAGGAGAAGCTCGACCTGGCGATGGCGGTCGGCGCCCACCACGCGCTGCTGTCCAACCAGGATGCGGTGGCGAGAGTCCGCGAACTCACCGACGGACGCGGTGCGAACGCGGTCTTCGACTTCGTCGGCGTCCAGCCGACCGTCGAGCTCGCCGGAGCGATGGCGGCGACAGAGGGCGACGTGACCATCGTCGGCATCGGCGGAGGAGCGCTGGCGGTCGGATTCGGACGCATCGCATACGACGTCGCCGTCCGCACCCCGTACTGGGGTTCTCGCGCTGAGCTGATCGAAGTGCTCGACCTGGCCCGCGCGGGGTCCATCGAGGTGGAGATCGAGACGTACTCCCTGGACGAGGCGCCGAAGGCGTACGAGCGGCTGCACGAGGGGAAGATCCGCGGCAGGGCGGTGATCCTGCCGAACGGCTGAGCGACAGAACCCGAGCGCGTCGCCTGGGGTCAGCCGCCGATGGCGGCCAGCGCCTCTGCGACGACGGAAGCGGGCTCCTGGTCGCTGTTGGCCGCCCACCAGAGGAGGGCGGAGAACGACGCGGCGGAAAGCGCGTCGGCGAGCACGCTCGCGTGCAGGCCGCCGGGCTCCGACGCCGTGCGGCGGGCGATGAAGGCCGCG
>Ga0153994_1000208_pt1 | contig 19680 bp, 21 predicted proteins | sample TSNC078MetaG_FD_104735 | JGI IMG/M metagenome (GOLD analysis project Ga0153994, IMG submission 104735) | Attine ant fungus gardens microbial communities from North Carolina, USA - TSNC078 MetaG | ecosystem: Host-associated > Fungi > Mycelium > Unclassified | place: USA: North Carolina, Lumber...
GCACTGGTCGGGGTCCGCGACGCCGGACGGTTTCGCTGACCCTTGGCTGTCGTTCTGGATGTTCGCCGCGATCGTCGCCGGTCTCACCGTCGGCGCGGTGGCGCTCGTCGTCTCCTCGCGCACCTCAGCTCCCGCTCGACTCTGGGCGGGCATCGTCGTCGCTCTCGCTGGTCTCTCCGCGCTCGCCTGGACGGCGCCAGCTGAGGCAACGGCGGCGGTGACGACGCCGGAGGAGGCCGTACTCGGCGTCCGCCTCCTTCTCCTGATCCCCGTCGCCGCGCTGGGGGCACTGGTGGCCATCGTGCTTCCATCGGCCGACCCCGCGCCGCTCGACGAGGACGATGATGCCCAGGCGCGACCGACCCCGCCGCTCCGCTCCGGTGACAGGCTCGTCTGGTCCGGAACGACCGGCAGCGTGTGGTTCGGCGCTCCAGCCATCGCCCTCGTGGCAGGCGGTGTCTGCTGCCTTGTGGTCTCGATCGCGACCGCGGCGCCCGGGCTGATCGCCCCCGCGGTCGTCCTGCTCCTGGTGGGATGCACGCTGCTTCTCCTGGCGCGCGTGCGCCTCTCCGTCGACGCCCGCGGCATCCGGCTGGTCTCCACGGTCTTCCTGGTTCCGCTGATCCGGGTGCGGCTGGACGACATCGAGCGGGTGAGCGCGGAGCAGATCAGCCTGCTGCGCTGGGGTGGGTGGGGCTATCGCATCTCGACCAGAGGCATCGCATACGTCACGAGGCGGAGCGAGGGACTGGTGATCACGCGGCGGCGCGGCGTCGATATCGCGATCACGATCGACGGCGCCGAGCAGGCGAGCGCGGCAGCCGAGCTTCTGGTCGACCAGCGCAGGGAGAGTGTCCGCCGTACGGCGTGACGCTCAGGACGCGGCCGGCACCAGCTCTGCGAGCAGGGCCCGCACGCGCCGCTTGATCTCGTCGCGGATGGGACGGACCTCTTCTGCCGGGCGCCCGGCAGGATCGGTGAGGTCCCAGTCCTCGTAGCGCTTGCCCGGGAAGATCGGGCAGGTGTCGCCGCATCCCATCGTGATGACGACGTCGGACTCCTGGACCGCCTCGGTCGTGAGCACCTTGGGCTGCTGGCCCGCGATGTCGATGCCGTCCTCCGCCATCACCTGCACCGCGACGGGGTTGAGCTGATCTTTCGGCTCCGAGCCCGCGGAGAACACGTCGACGCGCCCTCCGGCGAGCGCCCGCAGATAGCCTGCGGCCATCTGGGAGCGACCGGCGTTGTGGACGCAGACGAACAGGACGATGGGGGTGGAGCCGGTCACGGTGGTCTCGCCTTCCACATCCATAGCTGTCAGTCTAAGCGCGACGATTATCTGAATTTCTTCCGCGCGCTGTCGAAAGGATCGCGCGGCGTTCGTTGCAGGAGTGAGGGCACCCCGGCCGGGGCTGCCACGGACGAAAGGAAGCATCACGATGAGCACCACACTGACGGTCGACTTCTTCTGCACGGTCGACGGCTTCGGCATGACAGACGGCTGGCCGGGATACTGGGGCAAAGAAGGGCCGGAGCTGATCGCGGACCGCGTTGCCACCTTCGAGCGGGAGCAGGTGCTCGTCTTCGGTGCGACCACGTTCCGCCAGTTCCGGAAGTTCGTGACGATCTTCGACGAACCGTACTACGGCAGCCTCAACCGGCTGCCGAAGATCGTCTTCTCGCACACCCTCGAAGAGCCGCTCGGTTGGGAGAACTCGACGGTGCTCGCCGAGGACGCGGTGACCGCGATCGAGCGGCTGAAGCGCACCACCGACGTCCCGATGCGGTCGCACGGCAGCGTCGAACTGAACCGAGCCCTTCTCGCAGCAGGGCTCGTCGACAGGGTCGAGCTGATGATGTTCCCGGTGATCTCCGGCGACGCAGGACGCGCCGCCCTGTTCCACGGGGGCCCGGAGTTCGATCTGGACCTCGTCGAGTCGACCGGGCTCGACGGGCGCACGCTTAAGCTCGTGTACGCCCCGCACCTGCACCAGCATGGCGAGGTTCCGGAGGGTGTCGGCCCGAAGCGCAGGATCGCCGAGTAGGCGCAGGATCGCCGAAGTAGGGGAGAGGACCTGATCATGCAGTACCTGGTGAATGTGATCGACGGACGCAGCAACTCGGGAACGGCCGAGGAGGGCGCAGCGATCGACGTGTTCAACGACAAGCTCCGCGCGGGAGGGCACTGGGTGTTCGCCGCGGGGCTCGCGGATCCAACGGTATCGACCGTCGTGGACGGCAGAGGCGACGAGCCGGTCTTCACCGATGGCCCGTTCGTCGAGGCGAAGGAGTGGGCGGCCGGTCTCTGGATCATCGAGGCGCCCGACCTCGACGTCGCCCTGGAGCTGATGGCAGAGGGCTCGAAAGCCTGCAACCGCCGTCTCGAAGTGCGACCGCTGCTCCAGGAGTGATCGGCAGGCGTGACGGATATCCAGGATGCGCTGACCCGCGCCCACCGCGACGAGTGGGCGCGGGTGGTGGCGACGCTCGCCAAGCGGTTCGGGAGCCTCGATACGGCTGAAGACGCGGCCGCGGACGCTTACGCAACCGCTGCGGAACGCTGGCCGCGAGATGGCGTTCCGCCCAACCCGGGCGCGTGGCTCACCACGACCGCGACCCGGAAGGCGATCGACCGCATCCGGCGGGAGAGCACCAGGGATGCGCGGCACAGAGAGGCGCTGCTCGTGTACGACATGGAATCGGAGCATGAGCAGCTCGGCGCCATCGACGACGACCGGCTGCGGCTGCTCTTCATCTGCTGCCACCCGGCGCTCGCGATGGAGGCGCGGGTGGCCCTGACGCTCCGGATGGTCGGCGGACTGAGCGTGCCGGAGATCGCCAGCGCCTTCCTGGTGCAGGACACCACGATGGGCGCCCGTATCACCCGCGCCAAGGCCAAGATCGCGGCTGCGGGCATCCCGTTCCGGGTGCCGACCGCCGCCGACCTGCCCCGTCGCGTCTCCGGCGTGCTCACCGTGCTGTTCCTGATCTTCAACGAGGGCTACCTCGCGTCCGGCTCGGTGTCGGCGCCGGTGCGCGGCGACCTCACCGGCGAGGCGATCCGTCTCACCCGGCTGCTGCACGCACTGCTCCCCGGCGACGGCGAGACGACCGGGATGCTCGGGCTGATGCTGCTGATCGAGGCGCGGCGCACAGCCCGGGTGTCGTCGACCGGTGCGCTGGTCCCTCTGCCGGAGCAGGACAGGGGCCAGTGGGACGAGACGTTGATCGCCGAGGGCCACGCGCTGGTGCGCGAACGCCTCGCCACCGGCGTCGCACCCGGTCGCTACCAGCTCCTCGCCGCGATCAACGCCGTGCACACCGACGGCGACGCACCGGACTGGGCGCAGGTGGTGGCCCTCTACGACCAGCTGGTGGGGCTCGACCCGTCGCCGATCGTCCGCCTCAACCGGGCGATAGCGGTGGGGGAGCGCGACGGCCTCGACGCCGGCCTGGCGATCATCGACACGCTCGAGCCCGAGCTGTCTGCCTACCACCCGTTTCATGCCGCCCGCGCGGACGCGTTGCGGAGGTTGGGGCGCGCATCTGAGGCGCGGGACGCGTACGACGCGGCGATCGCCCGCGCGGACAACACGGCCGAACTCGCGTACCTCCGGCGTCGGCGCGACGAGCTCGACGCGTTGTGAAGGGAATATTGACAGGTGCCTGTCAATCGACGATCATGCCTCTATGACCTCGACTCCTGTGACTTCTGGTCCGACCCTTCATCGCATCGTCCTCTCGGCCGCGTCGCTGGCCGCCGCCGTCGACCTATACGGCGGGGTGCTCGGCCTCTCCGTCGAACGCCGGATCGACGGATTCGCGTGGCTGCGCACCGCGGACGGCACCGAGCTCATGGTGCACGAGCGCCCGACGGAGTCATCGGATGCAGCGGTGGCGTTGACCTTCGCCGTGACCGGCCTCGACGCGGTCGTCGCAGACTGGGTCGGCGCCGGGGGAGCGGTGGTGAATGCGCCTGCCGTCCAGCCGTGGGGCGAGCGCATGGCCGTCGTGCGCGACAGGGACGGCCACATCGTCTGCCTGGTCGAGCGACCGTGAACGCCGAGGGTGCGCGCCTGACCGAACTCGTCGACGAGGTCTTCCGGCTCGCCGACGCGCTCACCAGAGTGGGTGACGGCATCGTGGCGGGGGAAGGGCTGACCGCCGCGCGCTGGCTCACCCTCGGCGCCGTCGCTCACGGACCAGTGAGCGTCGCAGGGATCGCCCGTCGACGGGGGATGCGCAGGCAGTCCGCCGCCGAGAGCGTCGCCGCCCTGGAGCGAGCCGGCCTGGTGGCGCGCATCCAGAATCCCGACGATGCCAGGGCGCCGCTCGTCTCGCTGACGGAGCAGGGGAGGGCGACTCTCGAACGCATCCGCCCCTTGCGGACGGAGTGGGCAGAACGGACGGCTCGGTTCGCGGAGCCGGAGGAGCTGTCCGCGGCGCTCGACGTGGCACGGCGATTGCGGGCGGAGCTGGAGCGGGGGCAGTGATGCGCGGCTGCTGCCCCTGGGCGGCGCTGCCGCGAGATCGCTGGCGTTCGGAGACTCAGCGGCCGGTGTTACTGTTGCGTTCGGTCCAGGCCGCGCAGCGCGATCGTGGCCCGATCATTGAGCTCTGAACGGGGGAGAGGGAGGTAGCGCGTGCCAGTCCGCCGATCGCGTGACCGCTCCGGAGGGCCTGAAGAGACCATCCCCGCCGGTCTATCGAGGCGCGGCTGGCTTCTGCTCGTCGCGATCACCGCCGGCATCGGTGTCGTGCTTCTGGTGGTCGGGGTCGTCGCGACGGGCATCCCGGGCAGCGGCGCACGAGCGGCTACGTCACCAACACCCGCGGCTCTCGCACCGCACACGTTCGATCCGCGCTCGGCGCCGACTCCGCTCGGCCTGCCGCCGCGTCCCACTACGACACATGTCGCCACCGTCCCTGCCGTACCCGTCGCATCCATCAGCCGCGGCGACTGCCTTCAGACCTACGACTCGAAGTGGGCGGACGGCTACCCGGTGATCGACTGCTCCCAGCAGCACATCGCACAGCTCCTGACGAAAGGCGAGCTGCCGCAGCCCGCCGGGTCGGCGTTCCCTGGCACGGCCGCACTCGACTCCCAGATCAGCGACCTCTGCGAGCCGTTCCTGAACTGGCACTGGGTCGCCATCTGGGGCGAAGACGTCCAGCTGGACCTGCGCTACCCGGACACGGATGCGACGTGGGCGACGGGCGACCGCTCGTACTACTGCATCGTGTACACGTTCTCCCGCCACGAGCTCACGGGGAGCGCGCTGGCCGGCGAGTGACCCGGGCGACGGACAGCCGTCGACCCGCGGCGTACACTCCCGGCCATGACCGCCGCGAAGATCATCCTCGTCCGCCACGGCGAGAGCATAGCCAACGTGGCCGCGACTGCTGCCGAGGCTGCCGGAGCGGAGGTGATCGACGTCACAGCGCGTGACGCCGACGTGCCGCTCTCCGCACTCGGCGAGCAGCAGGCCGCGGCATTGCGACCACGCCTCGACGCTGAACTCGGCGTTGACGGGAATGGTGCGCGGGTGTGGAGCTCGCCGTATCTGCGTGCGGTGAGCACGGCCCACCTGGCGCTGGGTGACCGCCCGTTCGTCACCGACGAGCGCCTCCGGGACCGCGAACTGGGCATCCTGGATGCACTCACCGCTCGCGGTGTGGATGCTCGGCTGCCCGATGAGGCAGCCCGCCGAAGGTGGCTCGGCAAGTTCTATTACCGGCCACCGGGAGGGGAGGCATGGACGGACGTGGCGCTCCGCCTGCGATCCTTCGTGTCGGAGCTCGCTGCCTCCGATGGTCGCACCGTGCTGCTGTTCACCCACGATGCGGTGGTCAGCCTGTTCCTCTATATCCTCCTCGGCTGGACGGAGGCGCAGCTGAACGACTTCCTCATCGACAGAGTGGTCGGCAATGCCACGGTGACCACGCTCGTCGCGGATGGAGCTGGCTGGCAGGTTGAGTCATTCTCGGACGACGCCCATCTGGAGGCGGCTGGTCTCCCGACCACAGAGCATCCAGGAGCAGCCCGTGTCACCGAGTAACCCTGCGCCCGTCGAAGTCGATGCCAACCTGCTGCGCGGCTGGCCACTTCCTGAGCCCGGCGAGTCGAAACGGTCACGCGGTGAGCTCGTGGTGGTCGGGGGAGCGGCCAGGTCGCCCGGCGCTGCGCTGCTGGCAGGGACAGCGGCCCTCCGCGTCGGCGCCGGACGGCTCACGCTGGCGATCGGGGAGTCCTCTGCCACTGCAGCGGCCGTCGCCTTTCCGGAGTGCGGGGTCGTGCCGCTGCGGGAGCGCGGTGGGCGCGGCAGGGGCAGCGGTAGCGTCCTTGGCCGGTCGATCGACTCTGCCGCCTCAGATCTGGGCTCGGCGGACGCCGTGCTGCTCGGCCCCGGCCTGGACGACATCCGGGAGACGAAGATCATGCTGCGGCGCCTGGATGGTTCCGTCGGGCGGGACGGCACGATCGTGCTCGACGCGTACGCCCTCGGCGCCCTCGCCGGGACGCCGCGTCACGGCGGAGGACGGCGCATCCTCACCCCGAACAAGGAGGAGGCTGCGGTGCTGCTCGGTCGGCCGCTGCGCGACGATCGCGCAGACATCATGGCGATCGCCCAACGCTACCGCGCTGTGGTGACCTGCCACGGCGTCGTCGCCGATCAGAACGGCGGCGTCTATCTCATCGCCGAGGGCGGGCCGGGTCTCGGCACGTCCGGGAGCGGGGATGCGCTGGCCGGCGCCATCGCCGGTCTCTCCGCGCGCGGCTCTACGCCGATCCAGGCGGCGGTGTGGGGGACCTTCCTGCACTCGGCGGCGGGGGAGTCGCTCGCTCGCACCATCGCGCCGCTGGGGTTCCTCGCGAGCGAGATCGTCGACCGGCTGCCGTACGAGCTGGATGCGGTGGCGGGCGCGTAGCCTTCAGTCAGCCGTCCCACTCGAGAAGCGCGGGTTCCCTGGACCGTGGAGGCGGCGGGTCACGGGGTCGACCCAGTTGCCGGAGCCGGTGACCCGGTGCCAGCGCTTGTGGAACGCGAGATCCGTTCCCTCGGCTTCGACGACGGCGGCACCGCACAGATCGCAGATGCGCAGGATGACGATGTCACCGTTCGCGGTCGTAATCGAGACGGTGTCCGCCGGGAATGCGACGCCCATCGAGTTTCTCCTCGCTCTGTAACCGATCGTCGCGGTCAGGTTCCGAGACTGCCATCAGAGTAAGCGATGCGCGCTGTTCAGGGGACCGGTGACGTGACGCTCGCTCCTGCGGCGGGGCGAATCGAGAGGACGCCACACAAATCGCGTTCTGACATAATGTGCATTATCGGCTAGAGAACGGAAGGGCCTGCGCGTCCTGCAGCAATGTGAACTGTGTTTCGCACGAATACATTCTTATCGCTAACAATTCCTATTGGCTTAAGCTTCACGACTGGCTACCATGTCGTCTGGCGCAGTAGTGGCATCGATGCCATTCCGCCTCCGCCGGACGGAGCGTACCTATGAGAATCCGCAATTCACTGACCGGAGGTGCCGTCGTCGGCGCGCTGGCCCTCACCTTCGGAGCGATCGCGCCGGCGGCACCGCCAGCGGTTGCCGCTGCGACGACATACACCGTCTCCACAGGAGCAGTCACCCAGGATGGCCACGCGACGGATACGCCTGCCAACCCGTTCATCGACAAGAACGGCACCTTCTACTTTCAGCAGTCCGCAGCGTTGTACGGCGCCACCGATACCCGCAACTGGTCGTTCTACATGGGAACGACCTTCGACAATGCGACCCGCTCTCCTCTCAGCGACGCCGTCAACCCAGCCAACTCCAGCGACTCGAACGCCAACACCACCTGGCGTTGCAACAACAGCCCCACCGGTCTCACGGCGACGGCCGCACCGGCGGGCAGCAACTACGCGCAGCGCAACTACTGCGACCTGTCGAGCACGTGGGTCGACCCGGACACCGGCAACTGGTACGGCCTCGTGCACAATGAGTTCACCCCCCAGCCGTTCGGCGACGGGCTTCACTTCGACGCGATCGACTATGCCGTATCGACCGACCAGGGCTCCACCTGGACGATCAAAGACCAGGTGATCACGTCCCCATACAGCACGGCCCGCGGCAATACGGCCGCCTTCCCGAATCAGACATATTACTACGGCGACGGCGACCAGCGGCTGATGGTCGACACTGCCTCCGGATATTTCTATGTCTTCTACGGGTCGCGCGTGATCGACAAGAGTGGCGGGTGGGCTGCCGCCGGCTTCGGTGAGCACGTCGCCCGCGCCCCGATCTCCCAGAAGATGGCAAAAGGCTCCTGGCAGAAGTACCTGAACGGCGCATGGCAGTCGCCCGGAATCGGCGGCGCGGAGAGCAACATCACCTCAGTGTCGCCCGCAGCGCCGGCTGGCTATGTCCCGGCGGCGTCGGATTACAACCCGCAGAACACCGGCACGATCGCGCAGCAGGTCGCCGCGGGGAAGCTCCCCCAGAACGGATCCGACCTGTTCGTGATGAACGTGTCGTACGACGCATACCTCGGCCTCTACATCGGCACCCCGCAGACCGACCTCGGCGACGGCGCGAACCGTCCACTGCACTTCTACGCGACCGCCGACCTCGCGACCCAGAAGTGGGCGGATATCGGCAGCACCGCCAACTACACCCAACAGTCCTGGTACCGGTGGATGGTCGACGCGGCGACAGCTACGACGGGGACGATCATGGGCAAGACGTTCCGCTCGTACTGCTACTTCGCGTGCTCCAGCGCATCCGGTTCGGTTTCGAGCTCCGAGCACGTGAACGTCACGATCGACTCATCCAACCCGGCCGCTCCCGTCGTCGACCCGTCGAAGGCGTACCTGATCGCCTCGGGTTCTGGTCAGATGCTCACCCAGTCGGGCAGCGGCCTCGCGGTTGCGAGCTCGCCCGCGGCGTCCGGCTCGTCCGGATGGCGTTTCACCGGCACCGGGGATGGCGCATACACCATCACGAACGCCGTCTCCGGTCTGGCCCTCGGCGTCGACTCCACGACGACGGCAGGCCGCGCCTGGGCCGCGAAGCCGACCCTGACCTCCCTCTCCGGAACCGGAACGACAGGGCAGCAGTGGTTCATCCAGTCCGACGTGATCACGCCGACGAGCGGTGGGACGACCCCCGCGGCGACGTTCCGCCTCACCAACCGGTACAGCGGCCTCGTGATCAGCCTGGCCGCTTCCGGCGCGCAGACCAGTCCGTACCGGAACTGGACGAACACCACGACCGGCACGGCCGATATTACGACGCCGCAGGCGCAAGCGATCAGCCTGACTGCGGCGCCGACCGTCCACGGCCTGGTGGGCGCCGAGTCGCACCGCTGCCTCGACGTCCAAGGGGGCACCGTCACCAATGGCGTCCTCGTCGACATCGCCGACTGCGCCGGCAGCACCAGCCAACAGTGGACCGCGAGCGCGGCGAGCGAACTCCGCGTGTCAGGAACGAAGTGCCTCGACCTGCTGAATCACGCTTCCTCGGCTGGTTCGCCTGTGGGCGTGTGGGACTGCAACGGCGGCACCAACCAGCAGTGGACCATCAACGCAGACGGGACGATCCGATCGGTCTCGTCCGGCCTGTGCCTCGACGTGACGAACCACGCCACCGCATCCGGCTCCCCCGTGGAGGTCTGGACCTGCAACACGGGCGCGAATCAGAAATGGACCGCTGACTAGCGACGGCAGACACAGAGGTGCTGGCGGCCAGGCAGAGTGGTCGCCAGCACCAGTGCAGTCGTGCCGCTCCGGCCGTCGGCCGCCTAACGTCGCTTCTCGGCCTCTCGATACGCCGTGACCAATGCCGGTGCGCCTTTCGTCCACGCTGGTCCGTGGCCGGGGATCACGAAGTCGACGTCGAGGGTGGCGAGCTTCTCGAGCGAGACGGACGACTCCGCCTGATCGTCGGTGAACGGCGCAGGCTGCGGTCCCGCCTCGCCGGTCAGCACGCTCCGTGTCGTGAGCTCGTCACCCACGAACACCGCCCGCACCGCAGGAACATGGATCGCGACGCTCCCGGGCGAATGACCGGGCATCGCGATGATCACCGGCGCGCCCGGCAGCTCGAGAACCTCGCCGTCCGAGACCGGCACGACCTCCTTGACGGCGGGCATACGCACACCGCCCTTGCGAATCGCGTACGCGAAGAAGCCGAGCACCGGGCCGAGCCTGCGGCGATCCTTCGGCGGCGAAGGAGGCTTCTCCCCCATCGCCCGTGCCGCATCGCCCGCACCGACATAGACCGGGATGCCGAGCTCCGCACGCAGGCGCTCGGCGAAGCCGGTGTGGTCGCTGTCGCCGTGCGTCAGGACGACGCCCTTGATGTCGGACAGCGGACGCCCCAGGGCGGCGAGCTCCTTCTTCAGGTCGTTGTAGTGGCCGGGAAGACCCGTGTCGACGAGGGTCATTCCGTCGTCGGTCACGATGAGATGGACGGCGATGATGTCGTTGCCGATACGGCGAAGACCGGGTGCGAGTTCCATGATGGCTATGCTAGTTAGCTATGGAGAGGAGATGCAAGCATGCCGACCCCCGAGAAGACCTCGCTCGCTGCGATCGTGGCCGCGGGGCGTGAACTCATCGAGCGCAACGGCCTGGACGGTCTCACCATGCAGGCGGTCGCCCAGAGCGTCGGAGTGCGCGCCCCATCCCTGTACAAGCGGGTCCGCGATCGGCGCGAGCTGCTGGCGCTCGTCGTCGCGGCCACCCTCGACGACCTGACCGATCGCATCGCCGCGACGGGCACCGAGCCGGACCCCACCCGACGACTCACGGCGCAGGCGGATGCCCTTCGCCTGTTCGCGCACGAGCATCCCGTTGGCTTCGGCCTCGTCTTCGCCGCGCACGGCACACCGCGGCCGGAGCCGACGGCCGTGGCGCGCAGCGCAGCCCCGCTGCTCGACGCCGTGGCGGCGCTCACCGGACCGGAACACGCCCTGGAGGGTGCGCGTCTCGTCACGGCGTGGGCGAACGGGTTCATCACCATGGAGCTCGGCGGGATGTTCGGCCTCGGCGGCGACGTCGAGCGCGCCTGGCGATGGGGTCTCGCCCGGATCGTCGCGTCGCTCACCGCCGTCGACCCGTGATCGGCGCAGGGACGTCGATCGTTCGGGCTGGCCGCACCTCCCGCGTTCCGTCGATCCCCCGTTCGCCGCCGCTACCGCACAGAAACGCCGTCATACGCCGGTGGGCGCCGCCGCCGGAGCGATAGGGTCAGCAGCAGAGCCGCAGCATGACGCGGCACCGAAGGATCAAGGGGATCATCATGTCGACACCAGGCTCCACCTCAGCTCCGTTCCAGGAGTTCGCCCTCAACGCTGCGGACCTCACCCGCGGCGCCATCAACGGCGTGCGCGCCGCCCTCGGCATCAGCGGCGCTGTAGCGGTCATCCTCGGCGTCGTTCTGCTGTTCTGGCCGGTGAAGACGCTCGCGGTGGTCGCGTTCTTCCTCGGGATCTACTTCATCGTCGCCGGCGTCATGCGGCTAGCCATCGGCATCTTCAGCAAGGGGATCACCGGCGGCATCCGTGCGATGCACATCGTGTTCGGCGCACTGCTCGTCTTCGCCGGCATCATCGCCCTCAAGAACGTGACCGTCGCCGCCGCGACGCTCGTGATCCTCGCCATCGCTTTCGTCGGCGTCGCGTGGATCATCGAGGGCATCATGTCCATCGCGGAGGCAGGCCGCGCCGCATCGTCCGGCTGGGCGATCACCTTCGGCGTCATCAGCATCCTGGCCGGCATCGTTGTGCTGTTCCTCCCGGCGTCGTCAGCGCTGTTCCTGCTGATCTTCGCCGCGATCGCGCTGATCGTGCTCGGCATCATCGGCATCGTCCGCGCCTTCACGTTCGGCAAGGACGTGCTCGCGGCCACGTCGGCGCCCGCCGCCGCCTGATCGGTTCACCCACAGCGAAGGGCCCCGCGCGAGCGGGGCCCTTCGTCGTTCCGTTCCGTACCGGTCGGCTCCGTATCGGTCGGCTCCGTACCGGTCGGCTCCGTACCGGTCGGCTCAGCCGCGATTCTGCGCGCTCGGCAGGTGCCGCGCCCACCAGTCGAGGATCGCATCGAAGCGCTGGGCGCGGTGGCGAGGACGCCCTCCGCGGCTCAGCTCGTGGTCCTCTCCTGGGAAGATGAGCAGCTCTGCGTCCACACCGTTGCGCTTGAGCGCAGCGTAGTAGCGCTCCGCCTGGCCGAGCGGGCAGCGCAGGTCGTTGGCCGAGTGCAGCACCAGCGTCGGGGTGCGGACGTCGCCGACCGCCGCCTGCGGGCTCTGCGACCGCATCAGCTCCGGATCGGTGCCGACGTACTCGTCGCCGAAGAAGCTGCCGATGTCGCTCGTGCCGACGAAACCTTCCGGATCGAGGAAACCGCGCTCCACGATGGCCGCCGCGAAACGGTGCTCGTGCGCGATGGTCCACGCCGTGAGGTAGCCGCCGTACGACCCGCCCATGATGCCGACCCTGGAGGCGTCGAAGCTCGCGTTCTCCGCGAGGGCCCCGTCGAGGAAGTCGAGCACATCGGTCAGGTCCACGGTGCCCATCGCCTGGCGGATCACGCGCCCGTGCTCCTGGCCGTAGCCTGCCGAGCCGCGCGGGTTGCACATCACGACCGCGTAGCCGGCGGCCGCGTACACCTGAGCCTCGTCGAACAGGCTGCCGGTGTACGCCGCGAACGGCCCTCCGTGGATGTTCAGCAGCACGGGATGCGGTCCATCCCCCTCCGGCGCGACCACCCAGCCGTGCACGGGATAGCCGTCCCGCGCCGTCACGGTCAGCTCCCGGATCGGGAGCACCCCGGCCGAACGCAGCTCAGCAGAGAAGTCGGTGAGCTTACGCAGTGCTCCGTCCCCGCCTGCGTCCCCGACGATGGCGACCTCGCCAGCCGTCTCCGCGTCCGCCACCGACGCCACGACCACGTCTCCGGCCACGGCGACTCCCCCGACCACGGTTGCCGGATCAGTCAGGCGGCGCACCTCACCGCTCGACGTCACGGCCGTGAGCACGAGCGCTCCCCTGCTGCGGTCGGTCACCAGCACGGAGTCGTCCTGGTATGCCACGATGGCACTCTCGGTGAGGTCGACCGTCTCCGGGTCGGTGAGGCGCCTCGGCGCATCGCCCTGCTGGTCGATGGCGTAGAGCGCGGTGTTGCGGCCGACGAAGTCCCTGCCGCTCTCCCCCACGTCCTGCGCAGAGAAGTAGAGCACGCCGTTCAGGCCGTACGCCAGGTCGACGATGGAGAAGCTGCCGTGCTCCGACGTGACGTCGCGCGGGTCGCCCGATCCGTCAGCAGCGAGCAGGAACACGCTGGAACGCAGGTCGTCGTCGCGGCTGTCGTGGCGGGCGGAGACGAACGCGATCGTCGCGCCGTCCGGCGAGAACGCGATGGAGCCGTCGTCCCAGTCCCCCGTCGTCAACTGCCGGGGCTCCTCGACCAGCGGGGTCGATGCGGTGGTCCCGTCGGTCTCCGGCGCCGCCTTCGGCACCGGCTCGCTCCACACATCCGGCACAGGGACGCTGAACACGTGTGCGCGACGGTCGTTCGTGTATCCGAGGCCGTTTGCCTGATATTTCAGAGTGCGGATGTGGCGAGGCGGCTCGGCGTTCGCCTCCAGCCCGTCCACGGTGCCGTAGCGACCCTGCTCAGGCTCGCGGCTGACGAACGCCAGCGAGCGCGCATCCGGAGCCCAGGCGAACTCGGACACGCCGAGCTTCCTGTCCGTGACCTGCACGGGCTCTCCTCCCGCCGCATCCACCACGTAGAGCTGCGGGGCGGCCTTCGGAGCGGAACGCAGGAACGCGATCAGCCGTCCGTCCGGCGAGAACCGCGGAGCGGTGTCGCGGAAGCCGCGGGTGAACCGCTTGGGAGCTGCGTGCCCGGTGAGCGGCACGGTCCAGAGCTGACCGACCGTCGCGTCGGCCTCCAGCGACGGATGCGTGACCGACACGACGGCGCGCGTTCCGCCCGGATGCACGGTGGGCGTTGAGACGCCCGTCAGCAGCCCGAGGTCGGCGGCCTTCATTCGGCGACCGGCACGAAGTCGGAGACGTCGCCGACCAGGCGCGTGTGATCGGCCGGGATGGGGTCGACGACCGCCTGCGCGATCTCGGCAGCGAACTCGCTCACGTTGTAGAGCTTGCCTGCCGCCTCCTTGCGCGCGTCGATCGCGCCGGGGTTCAGCCGGTTGAGCAGGGTCGCCGTGATGGTGCCCTCGATCATGTCGCCGGAAACGACGACGAACTCGACGCCCTTCTCGGTCAGCGCCGGGATGAGCGCGCGCAGGGCGTCCTCTCCGGCGCGCTTGCTGATGGCGACGGCCTCGTACTCCGGCATCGTCGGCGTCGTGTTGATGAAGTGTGCCTGGTGGCTCGTCACGAACACGACGCGCGATCCGGCGTCGAGCAGTGGAAGGGCGGCGGTCAGCGCGTTGACCTGCGCGTCGCGATTCAGCTGCATCGCGTAGTCCTCCGCCATGCCGGACTCCATGCCGCCTGAGGCGTTCAGCACAAGGATGTCGAGGCCGCCCCACTCGGAGCGGACGGTGTCGAACATCCCGGCGACGGACGCGGGATCGGTGAGGTCGGCGCCCACCGTGATCGCCGTGCCTCCCGCCTCCCTGATGCTGTCCGCGAGCTTGACGGCGCGGGCCTCCTTGTTGCGGAAGTTGATGACGACACTGGCACCGGCGGCGGCGAGGTACTGAGCGGTGTCTGCACCGATTCCGCGGGACGATCCGGTGATGAGCGCACGCTTCCCTGCGAGGGAACCAGCTGCGAGAGGGTTGGACACGAAGACTCCTAGAAAGATGGGTTTCTCGTCCCTGAGACTACCAAGTGGGTTCCGCGCCGCCGGTTCGCCACCTGCTACGGTCGGAGTACGACAGTGAAGGGAGTCGCCGTGGACATCGCATCCTTCGCCTGGATCGTCTGGCTCGTCCTCATCCTCGTGTTCATCATCATCGAGATGCTGACGCTCGACTTCGTCTTCCTGATGATCGCCGTCGGAAGCGTCGGCGGCCTCGTCTCCGGCCTGGTCGGCGCGCCGTGGTGGCTGCAGCTCCTCATCGCCGCCGCACTCTCCGTCATCCTCATCTTCTTCATCCGGCCTCCTCTCCTGCACGCGCTCAAACGCGGCGGCGATCCGGCGAAGAGCAATGTGGATGCGCTGATCGGCATGTCCGGCACCGTCGTCGACACCGTCTCGCGCACGACCGGCCAGGTCAAGCTGGCGGTCGGAGAGACCTGGACGGCGCGCCTCGCGACCGGCCTCACGTCAGGACCGCCGCAGCTGGTCCCCGGCGAGCACGTCGTCGTCGTCTCGATCGAGGGGGCGACCGCCGTCGTGGCGCCCGCCCCCGTCTCGGCGGGCGCTGACGACTTCACAGAAAGGAGCGCGTCGTGACAGACGCCAGCCAATTGGTCGTGGGAATCGTGGTGACGGTCATCATCGTCATCATCGTGGTCTTCGTCCTGGTCACCCTGTTCCGGGCGATCCGCATCATCCCGCAGGCACGCGCCGGTGTGGTGGAGCGCCTGGGCAAGTACCACAAGACCCTGAACCCGGGACTCAACGTGGTGGTGCCGTTCGTCGACAAGGTGCGGCCGCTCCTCGACATGCGCGAGCAGGTGGTGTCGTTCCCGCCGCAGCCGGTCATCACCGAGGACAACCTGGTCGTGTCGATCGACACGGTCGTCTACTTCCAGGTGACGGATGCGCGGGCCGCCACCTACGAGATCGCCAACTACCTCGGCGCGGTCGAGCAGCTCACCACCACGACGCTCCGTAACGTGGTCGGCGGCCTCAACCTCGAAGAGGCGCTCACCAGCCGAGACAACATCAACGGCCAGCTCCGCATCGTGCTAGACGAAGCCACCGGCAAGTGGGGCATCCGAGTATCGCGCGTCGAGCTGAAGGCGATCGACCCGCCCCTCTCCATCCAGGACTCGATGGAGAAGCAGATGCGCGCAGAGCGTGACCGCCGAGCGGTCATCCTCACCGCGGAGGGCACGAAGCAGTCCGAGATCCTCAACGCGGAGGGAATGCGGCAGGCCGCCATCCTCAAGGCCGAGGGTGACGCGAAGGCCGCAGTGCTCCGAGCGGAGGGCGAGGCGAAGGCGATCACGACGGTCTTCGGCGCCATCCACCAGGGAAACCCGGACAACATGCTGCTGGCGTACCAGTACCTGCAGACGCTGCCGAAGCTGGCGGAGGGTCCGGCGAACAAGCTGTGGATCATCCCGAGCGAGCTCACGCAGGCGCTGCAGGGCATCGGGAAGGCGTTCGGAGACAAGGGGATCCCCGGCGTGCCCGGCTCCCCCGCGATCCCCGATCCCGCCGTGGCCGAGGCAGCGGAGGCCGCCCAGGCCGAAGCTGCAGCGGCCGCCGAGGACGCACACGCCGAGGTCGCCGCTGCGCTGGAGGCGGCAGCCGCCGCCGCAGCCCAGGCAGCGCCGGGCGCACCGGGCGTCGGCATCCCCGACGCCGGGATCCCCGAGGTGGACATTCCCGAGGTGGACATTCCCGACGTGCCGGACACCAGCGCTCCGACCGCAGAGGAGCCGCCCGGAGAGCAGACTCCACCGGCGTGACGTACCTGAGCGGTCCTCTCCCCCGGATCATCGCCCACCGGGGCCTCGCCATCGAGGCCCCGGAGAACACCCTCCTCGCGTTCCTGCGCGCGCTGAACGCCGGAGCGACGCACCTCGAGACGGACGTGCACGCGAGCGCGGACGGCGTCGCCGTGATCAGCCACGACCCGGATCTGACGCGGGTAGCAGGGCGTTCCGTGCGCGTCGATCAGCTGACGATGGCCGAGCTGCGGCGCATCCAGCTGGGCGACGGCCAGACGTTCTGCTCGCTCACGGAGGCGCTCGACGCCTTCCCTCAGGCGCGATTCAACATCGACATCAAGGACACGGCGTCCGCTGCCCCGGCGGCGGCTGCGATCCTCAAGGCCAGGGCGACCGATCGCGTGCTCATCACGAGCTTCGACGAGAAGCGCAGGAGGGCAGCTGTGGATGCGCTCCCCGGCGTCGCCAGCTCGGCCTCTGTCAGCCGGTTCCTCCCCGCCATCGCGGCGGCGAAGGCCGGTTCCGTGTCCGCTGTGCGCCGCGCGCTCCGCGGTCTCGTGGCCGTGCAGGTCCCAGAGCGGCAGAGCGGCGTGCGACTCGTTTCGCGGCGCACCGTGCGCATCCTGCACGCCGCCGGGGTGGAGGTGCACGTCTGGACGGTGAACGATCCGGCGGACATGACACGCCTACTCGATCTCGGAGTCGACGGACTGGTCACGGACCGCTGTGACGTACTGAAAGCGCTTGTCCACGCACGAATCTGACCTGAAAGGGCCCTGAGAGTACCCCCTCGACGGAAAGAGAACCCCCAGCTTGTGGGTTTATAACTGTGCAGTACGCGCGCACAGAGGAGAACCACACAATGGCAGATCGCAGTTTGCGCGGAATGAGGCTTGGCGCCCAGAGCTTACAGAGCGAAGAAGGCGTCGTGTACTCCCCGCGTTCCCGTTACATTTACCTTTGCCCCGAATGCGGTAAGGAGACCGACATGGTCTTCTCCGCCGAGGCCGATGCACCCCAGACCTGGGAGTGCAAGCACTGCGGCCACGAGGCCACCCTGCTGGTCGGCGACACCCCCGTCGAGGTCGACCGCTCGGACGTGAAGGTGCCCCGCAGCCACTGGGACATGCTGCTCGAACGTCGCACCCGCGACGAACTCGAGGAGCTCCTGGAGGAGCGGCTCACCTACCTGCGCTCTCGCCGCGGCACGGGCGAGCACAAGATCGGCGCCTGACCGCCACGTCACGCCAGGCCGTTCTCACCTCACCGGTGAGGGCGGCCTCTTCTCTGCGCTCCGAAGGCGACGAGGAGGCCGAAGAGGCCGAGCCCGGCGACGAGGAACTCGATGCCCCGGCTGAGCAGCGTCGCGGGGGTTGTGGTCGCGCCGAGCGGCACGTCCGCGACCATGTGGCCCGGCTTGAACGGCGGGATCTCCGCGATCGTGCGCCCGCTCGGGCCGATGATCTGACTGCTCCCGACCGTGGAGATGTTCACCAGTGAGCGGCCGGACTCGATGGCCCGCAGCCTGGCGATGGCGAGCTGCTGCTCGTTCTCGTCCGTCTGCCCGAAGTCGGCGTTGTTCGTCTGGGCGAGGATGACCTGTGCGCCGCCCTGCATCATGTCGGTGAGCAGCTGGTCGTCGACGATGTCGAAGCAGATCGAGATGCCGGCGCGCACGCCGTTCACGTCGAACACGTTGTCCCTGGTGCCCGGCGTGTAGTCGCGGCCGATCAGGTCGATCAGGTCGGGCGCGAACGGCCGCCAGAACGCCCGGTCCGGCACGTACTCGCCGAACGGCACCGGATGCTTCTTGTCGTAGTAGTCGACCGCGCCCTGACCGCTCTTCCAGAGCAGCGAGGTGTTGAAGAACTTGCCGTCGCGCGCGGTGATCGTGCCGACGATGAACGGGGCGTCCATCCGCTTGCTGAGCGCATCCAGGATGGCCGCCGTCTGCGGATCGCGCGTCGGGTCCGGCTGGGCAGCTCCCTCCGGCCAGACGACCATGTCGGCCTTCTCGTCCTCGATCTTCTCCGTCTCGGCGATCTGGGAGTTGAGCACCGCATCCGGTGGCGCGTTGTCGAAGTAGCCGGCAGGGCCGTTGCCCTGCACGGCAGCGATCCTGGTCGTTCCGTGCGTCGTCGCCGGCCAGGCAGGAACAACGAGCACGACGGCGATCGCGCCCACCGCGATGGATGCACGCCACGCGCCGCGCAGGTCCACCTCCACGCACACCTGGATCAGCAGCGCGACCAGCCACACCATCACGAAGCTCAGCCCGGAGATGCCCAGCCACGCCACCAGCGGAGCGAACGGGCTCTCCGACTGCGACTCGGCGACCCTGCCCCACGAGAACCCGCCGTACGGCCAATTGCCGGACACGTATTCGCGCAGCGTCCACAGGCCGCCGACGATCACCGGCAGCAGCCCGAGGCGGCCGAGTCTGGTCGGCCAGGCGCGCGGCACCCAGCGATACGCGAGAGCGATGAGCATCCCGCCCAGGCCGTAGAAGATCGCCTCCAGGGTGGACAGCGCCACCCACGGCAGCGGCCCAAGGTACAGCGCTGTCCAGGCCACGTGGAACAGGAAGAACGACTCTCCAGCCAGCCAGGCGACCAGGAAGGCGGACCCGGCGCGTCGCCCGCGCACCGCGAGCAGCACCATCGCGATGCCGACGAAGGTGAGCGGCCACCAGCTGCGGTCTGGGAACCCCGCATCCAGCACGGGCCCTGCCCCCGCCGCGAGGAGGAGTGCCAGCCAGAAGGGCAGCACGGCGCGCGGGGTGGGGGTCACGAGTGGAGAGCTTAGAGGACGCCGTTCGGCGTTCGCCGCAGAAATGCTAGGCGACGGATGAGTATGCAACGATGCCGCGCCTGATCGAGTCGAGTGCCTGCCGCGCCGTGCGCCCGACCGGCCCCTGGGCCACGAGAGAGAGCTGATCGAGCAGGTCGATGGTCTGCTTGGTCCAGCGCACGAAGTCGCCGGCTGCCATGTCCGCCTCCTGCAGCACCGTGTTCAAGCTGGTGCCCTTCGCCCAGGCGTGCATCGCCATCGCGAGACTGGTCGACGGCGGCTCGCTGCCCGCC
>Ga0153994_1000209_pt1 | contig 19643 bp, 24 predicted proteins | sample TSNC078MetaG_FD_104735 | JGI IMG/M metagenome (GOLD analysis project Ga0153994, IMG submission 104735) | Attine ant fungus gardens microbial communities from North Carolina, USA - TSNC078 MetaG | ecosystem: Host-associated > Fungi > Mycelium > Unclassified | place: USA: North Carolina, Lumber...
ATACCATCAGAGTAGCAACAATGACTTGACAAGGCTTCAGCTGTCGCTTCGAGAAAGATAATATGAGAAACAGCATACCCTGGCAGTAACGTTCATTTGACAGCCTCTTCAGGTCAAAAACATAATCTTCTGGTGTTAGTCCGTACTGATCGGCCATTTGAGTGGAATATGCAGGAGAGAGGTATTTTTCGCGAAACTCGATGACCATTAACCGACTATATATTCATTAGTATTCGACTGCGCGCAGACCAAAAAACTTGATCAAGGTCAATCATCTGATATCATCAGTATGATGGATCAGTCCATTGCAGCTGTGATGAAACTTGATCTCAATCGATACTGATGAGCCGTTTCCAGCATCTAAACTTTGACGATGGGTGGTGAAAAATTGTGATAATTGAAGGAACTCGGCTGTGGCTCACATTATTCTCCAGGGTCTTCCATTCAATTGACAGTTATTAACAAACGGGTTATGAAAAGTCTCGAGTTCAAAATTCAAGACCTCTGTTCTATGTCAATCAGTGGGTACTTGGCGGTGTAATGCTCATTCCGTCCTGATGACACATCTTCAGGCCTCTCCTTGAAGCGTTTGCGTAGCGCCTTCGATTTGCATAACACAGCCACCACGACATGAGGCCCTTTCCTTTTTCTCACTATTTCTCTGGGCCTCATTTTATTGCAGTGAGATGAATAAGCGACCTATTAGAACACGAAGTCTAACTACATCAGCACGATATATAGGATAGAATGATAAAAGTGTTTACCCCAGTCTGAAGTGTGCAGAACTGAGGTGTAGGAAAAGTCTGCGTTGGCAGACATACTCATTGCTTACTAATCAATCAGAATCTAATAATGCAAAATAATAGTCCACAGAGGACATATTCGACACCTCATACCAGAGTGCTGTCCTGTTTCTACCTTGATAGGACGGTGACAGCTTTTTGTGCCTGAACAGAGATTGACCTCTTCACCGGTGTCGACCACCCCAACATTGTCTATTTTTCTCTTTGCTGACTTAACTGATCAGGCTTTGCTTCACTACCTCTGCTTTGAGCTTGCAATCTGAGGAGATCTCTTTGACTGCGTCCTCACAGAAGGCAAGTTTATCAAGCACGACGCGCTCACCGTTATCTGCTCCATCCTCAATGCCATCGACTATGTCCACCAGCACGCCTTTCACCCACTTTGCGAACCTGAAAGAAATCTATCGCTTCAACTTCCCCGACAGTGATATCGTCATAGTCAGCTTTGGCGTGCAAGCCCATTTCCCACTTTTGACCCCCTTCAACAGAGAAAAACTTCCCCACTCTCCCGACAAGCAACTCACCTCTTTCGTCGATTCTTTCAGCTATGCTGCCCCTGAAGTCATCAAAAATACAGGCTATAGGGAAAGCCGTTGACGTCTGGTCGACAGGTATGATCGCTTCCACACGCATACACAAACGAAACACGAGCTCATTACTCTCTCTCTGCATAGACATCATCATCTACGCTCTCCTCTGCAACTACCCCTCTTTTCATGCCAACAACACCACTGCCCTCGCCCAGCATAATGTCAACCCCAGAATCAAGTTTGAGAGTCCGTACTGGAATCCCACTTCTGATCATGCCAAGTCCTTTATCCGACGTCTCGCCGCCCTCGATCCATCCTCCCTCCGTTCAGGAGACTTTCCCCAGCACTTGGCTTACCACCATCACCGTGACACCATTTCCATGCCGTCAATTTCTTCCCCACTCTCAGACAAAACTGGAGTCCCAGAGCACAGTGGCACAGCGCCTTGACTGTCATCAGGGCCGGTAACAGCTCCAGCTACTTTGCTGCTTCTGCGAGTCGCTTGAACACTCAAAGTAGCGGGGGATGGTACGGTCTCGATCCAAATCATCGCGTCATCACTCAAGCGCCGTTGAAGGAGGGGGAAAACCATGACCTTGGTCAAGGCGACCTTGCCTAGTCATCAGGAACCATCACTTGCTTGGACAGATCATATCTGCACTCTTGGAAGATTCAAAAATGAGGGTAGTCACTGGAGGGTGAGTGGGATATACAAATAGGGTTGAAATTAAGAATAAAAAGGATCAAGGGTGGGGAAATGGACTTTCCTGCGTCAGAAATTTGAGAGACTAGATGGCTGGCCGAGTTCTCCTGCAGAAAGACAAAGAGCTTTCATGCAAGCTGTTTTTTTAGTAAGTCATCCATGAGATATGAGTAGGATACAAAGCCAAATAAAACACTTAGAGTTCCGCTCGGTCACTTGAAATGCTTTCCACCATATGTCAACGACTCGGCTCCTCCCCAACACTCAGAGTCAAATGCGTGGGAACCCAGGAGATAATTACCAAGAACGACGCTTTACAACCACACTTTCTTCAGCAGAGCCCGTGACTTCCACCCCTCCAATTATCAGGCCCACCCCCCTTATGCAGGCAACCCAGAAAGCCCAGAGCTCTCAAATAACTCTAAAGTCGGCCCCAAGAAGAGTTCAGTTCGTCTGGACCACGAGAAAATTGACCCTGGCCATCGCCAGCGGTCCTGTGGCAGCCATGAGCAGGAGGGGAATGCCCGAGTGCGCGTGATGCCGTCAAGTGTGTCTGGGGTAATGTTCACTCAAGTTCACTTCATTGATTTTTTTCTATGCATATAGCAATGGGAAGCCTCCTACAGTAAGACATCCTTCAAAGGAGATAGTCACTGTTCGGCTCTGAAGAGGATGTGTGTGAATTAGGCATCGCAATCTTCAAACATGGGACCTTGAGACGGAAGTCAGGCGGTGGGCATCAGTCAGCATCCTTTGCCAGACAGAAAGCGAGGTTGTTGGCCTCAGTGGCCTATGGATGATTTACTGCTGCATCATTACGATCTGGGTTCCGACTTTTCTCATGCGTCAATGCGGTGGATTATGATGCCGTTGTTATCTGTCATCTCACCTTGACAATCCTCTCGCTTTAGGTCTTTGCAGTCCAGAGCAGCAACATGCATGGCGAGAGAAGATGGGCCTTCTCAGTTTTATCCTCACCCTAATGGCAGGCGTCGGTTTCACTGAGGCTGTGCGTGGGACACTCGCAACAAGGTTTCATGGTGTCCTCAGCTCGTGGGACAGTGTTTCGAGTATGCCCATTGCCATTCACGGCTATAGTTATGACTTTAAACCCCTGCCGCAGTGGGATTCAATGGCAATACCAATCCCATTACGACGGTTTGAATCTCGCTCAAATGATTCCCTTTCCAAAAGGTCAACCAGCATGGCGTTGTCACAAGAGCCTCTGGTTCAACTATGACTGGTGCAAGCAATTTTCTCGATTGGAATATGCCCTCCAACATCCATAGCCGTATACAAGGGAGTGGCACCAACTCGATGGCCAGGTTTACTATACCTGGGATGATGTCAAGGATACTAATCGAAACTTGGCAATCTTCGGGTTTGTATGTATTCATGCTTGATTTTATATTGTTTAAACCAATGTTCCCTTGCCAGTTATGTTCTCGACCTCCGGACTCGCTCAGCTACAAATTTTCGAGAAGTGTTCTTTCCTGGCAATGCTTTTTCTGATAATCCCTGTCCCTTCTCTCTCATCAATGTCGTTCCTCAGCCTCCTCCCAAATATGAGCCCTTCAATTTCCCCCTCGCTCATTCAATATGTTTAGTCACTGCCTATTCCAAATCGGTGGGGGTTTACGGATTATCTGAACACCCACAAGCTTATTATGGTCATCGCTGATGATATGGCTAAGGGCGCAAGAGATACGACTCCTGAAATCTGTTTGTCCGCGATGACTGACTTTGTTGTTGTTCCTCAAGGCGTTGAACTTCACTCTTACGTCGTCATCGCAGATGGTCACAAAGGTCACAAGATGGCCTAAGTTTACGCTGATTTCACAATTATGATGACATTACTGTGGAATGCTCGGAGCAACAACACGTGCCCATTGTCTATGTCGCTCAATCTGGCAGCCCTCTCAAAGCTGATGACGCGAAACTGGACAATCGTGGCAAGCGCGACAGCCAGATTGTGTTGATGGCATCCTTGCAGAAGGTGATGTTCGATGGGAGGATGACGACGAATTTTTCAACATGACTTGGAGGGTAACTGGTGTTTGTCCAGATCGACACGAGTTGGTTTTACATTTGTGCGTGTGGATGTTGATACCAAGGGTTTTCCGGATTCCTTATTGATGATGGTCAGTTGTATGAAGCATGACGAGCAATTGCGGCGAAACAAAGATTGCGAACAAAGTGGAGACCTTCGTGACGATGATGCCGGGTGGGTCATGAGCTGTTCATTTCTGACCTCCTTTACTCGTTTCCGTTTAGCCTTTGAGTACTAGATTTTCACCACATGACTAAAGCCTTCGAGTCCATTTCCGGTGGTGTTGTTTTTTTTCCTGGTTTTTTCAGTATGTATCATATCAAAACACCAAAGGGAGGGGTTCCTGTCCTCGCAAATCTCAACATCGTGTAGTACGATTCTGGAAGTGTTATCTATTCCCTTCACAAGAAAAACCTCCACCTTGGTGAAGATCAGTATCTCACTATGCTCATGTTGAAGACATTTCCTAAGTGTAAAAATGTCTTCTGCCCTAAAGCGGTTTGCAAAACCATTGTCCCCGATACCTTCCGCGTTTTACTTTCTCAGAAACGTCATTGGATTAATTTCACCATTCACAGCCCCGCAGAACCTGTGTTGGTTCGAGATGTAGTGCTTTCTGCTCTCATTACTCAGCGGTGTGGCTAACAAGGAGTAACACAGTGACATAGTCTTACTAGGAACGAAAACCTTGAGCACGCACTCGTGGCGACGTCGTTTGCAGCATATACCCTGCAACATCTCAATAGGAATATACAGGTCTGCACTCTCCTCGTCTCAGCTCATGTTGTTCTCGTTGACCACCGACAAGGAATCTCATTTTTGGCATGACACATATGAGAAAGCGAGGTTTTTGGGGCTGCACAGTAACATAATGATGTAATGTTGTCCATCGCGTAGTCTTCAGCATGTCGATCACTACAGGAGTAGTGGAGGTAGGGAGGCTAGATATTGGAGAGATGTTTTGCAGAGGGGCAGCTTTCGTGAGTCATTTGGCATGTAGATTATCTGGGTACATAGCAGCACATTTTGGAAATTGAAGTGGAGATGGCTTAGACTTGGATAGGAACTCTGCAGTCACTACTGGTGCCCAGAACGGACTTGAAGTAAATTTTCCACTGGTAACTTTGAAACAGGCGACGGAAAATGTATGAGAATAAATCAAATTTACCTATATATTTACTGACTGAAGTCAACATTTGAACCTATTCATGTTTAAAATTTTCTTCATGCCTTGTTCAACACTATAAATGGTTTTTATACCCATGACTACTGCTCCACAAAGATCAAGATGTGTGAGACACAATATCCAGGGTCCAGGAATCGTCAATGGTGTAGATTTCCATTCTTGTTTTATTCTCAACTACGTGAATATAAATTGTGTCTCATACATCATGGTCTTTGTGGAGCAGTAGTCATGGGTAGAAAAACCATTGATAGGATCGAATGAGGCATGAAAAAAATTATTAAACATGAACAGGTTTAAATGTCGACTTTGGTCAGTAAATATATAGGTAAATTTGATTTACTCTCATACATTTTTGCGTAACCTGTTCCGAAGTTACCAGTGCAAAATTTACTTCAAGTCCGTTCTTGGAACCAGTATTGACTGCAGAGTTCCTATCCAAAACTAAGCCATCTCCACTTCAATTTCCAAAATGTGCTGCTATGTACCCAGATAATCTACATGTCAAATGAGTCGCGAAAACTGTCCCTCTGCAAAACATCTCTCCAACATCCGGTATTGACGAGTGACGAGTGCTTTGAATGCCTTGTCAGACTGCCGACTCCCTCAGGTGCAAAGGGTCGGGGCTTACCCTGGAGCATGTTGTGGGCCAACATCGGTCCGGTAGCTCGGTGGTAGAGCGTTTATCTTAGGTCACAGGTTCAATTCTTGTCCGGGTCACTCTCTTGTCGAGTTGCTTTGCTTGGGGTGTTATTCCCCATGATTGTTATTCCCTTATTTCATGTTTCGACAGGTATCCCTAGTTCCATTAGCCCCTGTGGTGATCGACATGCTTTCAACATCGTTGTTTATGGAATGACATCGAGTTGTCTTGAAAACTCCATTTGCCGGAGCATTTGTTTCGGATATTTACATATAGAAATGGGAATGTAGTTACATTTTAGTTAAATCTTTCCGTCTTTCCCTCTTTTCTCCTGCGTGCAATTTATTTTGCTGCGTCATATGATGAGGCTGAAGACTGCGAAAGGGACAACGTCATGATACCGTACAGCGCTATTTCCCCATATGTGTCATGCCCAAAATGAGATTCATTGTCGCTGTAAACATGTGCTGAGATGAAAGAGCACAGACTCAACCTGTACATCCCTATTGAGATATTGCAAGGCATATGCTGCAAACGACATTGTCATGCGTGCGAACTCAATGTTTTCAATGTCCCCAACAAGACTGTGCCACTGTGTTGCTCTTTATTAGTCATGCCACCGAGTAATGAAGGCAGAAAGTGTTACATATATTTGAAAATTCTGCGAGGTTGTGAATGGTCGAGTTGATACAACAACATCAGTGAGAAATAAAAACATGAAATGTATCGGGAACAATACTTTTGCAAACCACTTGAGGGTAGAATGCATTCCTATGCTTGTGAAATGTCTTCAACATGAGAGTAGTGAAATATCAATCTTCACTTAGGAAGGGATTTTTCTTGTGAAGGGTATCTACAACATTCTCAGAATAGCGCTCCACAGTGTCTGGATTCGTGAGTAGGAACCCAATAACTAGCATCGCCCTTTAGTGCTTTGATACTCTACATGCTGAAACAACCGGGTAAACAAGTAGCACCAACATAATTGAAAGCTTTAGTCTTGCGGGAAAATGCAGTGCTCAAAAGCTAGATGAAATGAGTAAATGAGGCCAGAAACGAAGAACTGATGACCTGTCCTGCATGAACGTCACAAAAGTCTCCGCTTTGTTTGCAATACTCGTTTCGCCGCAAAGACCCATGATTTGTTTGTCATTCACCATCAAAAAATTCGTCATTATCCTCTTATCGAACATCACTTTCTGCAACAATGCCATCAACACAATTTGTCTGTCGCATTTGCCACAATTGCTCGGTTTCACATCATCAGCTTCAAGAGGGTTGCCACATTTAGCAAAAAGGGCGATTGGCACGCGTTGTTGCTCCGAGCATTCGACGGTAGCGTCATCATAATCGTAGATCAGGAGTAAACTTTGGCCATATTGTGACGTTTTAGGTCATCCACGATGGCGACATAAGACTCAAGTTCAATGCCCTGAGAAGCGACAACAGGGTCAGTCATCGATAAATAGATTTCAAGAGGCGTCAATGTATCTCTGGCGCCCTCAAATATACCATTAGCAATGACCTATCAGCGATGACCAGAATAAGCTTGAGGCTGTTCGGATAATCCGTCATTGTCGAAGAATTAAGAGCGGTGTGAGGACTCTCGACGATCCGGAGCAGAGTTGACCAAACATATTGAGAGAATGAAATTGAAGAGTTCATATTCTGGAGGAGACTGATGAACGACGTTGATGAGAGAGAAGGGGCAGATGCTATCAACAAAAGCACTACCAGGTAAGGACACTGTGCTTCTCGAAAACTTATGGACGGGCTAGTCTGAAGGTGTGAAGACCCATACATGGTTGAGTGCTTCCAATTGGGATTGAGCGAGAAATAGAGCATGCCATATACTGTTTTTCGTCGTCCATCCGATCCTTTGAAGAAAGCCCCTGAGAATATGAACGTAAAAGTATTGGGAAAGAATATCTTGCAATTTTCCTTTTTTCGCAGGCCATCTTTGCCGATGCTGGGACAGTACCGGCTCCGGGTGGGGTGGTAGATATTGCTAAACAAGTTTTCAATTTCGGCGGAACGTTGCATGCACTGTTCGTAAGTCTCTCTCATGAAATCCCCTAATTTCCATTGGAACATGACGGCCACGACGAAACGAATGACAACAATACCGATATCCATCATAGGCTCAAGAGAAAGAGAGAAAGAGAGAGAGAAAGGGAGAGAAAGACACAACAACTTGGGTTGAGTCATGGCAAGACTGATGTGATTGGCTGGATATCTCAGATCCCGAGGACAACGATGATGAGCATGACACAGTGCATTATTCATTGATGGGTATTCTTATATCCCACTCATCCTCCAAGAAGTGATTTTTTCACAAGTGTAAGTATGATGTGACGATAATTGCATTTTTCTCTACTTTGCATGAAGAAGCGTCAGAAAATCGTCTATATTTTTTGTGATTACCTCTGTTTCAGGAAGTGACGATCCTCGATGAGCAGGTCCAAAAGAACCAGATGTAGTGTCGCCTTGACCAAGGTCCTCCTCCTCCTCCTCCTTCGACGGTACTTGAGTGACGACGCGTGAATTTCGATCTTGATCGTGCCATCTGCCACCACTTTGCATGCTCAACCAACTCGCAGCAGCAGCAAAGTAGGTAAACCTGTTGGTGGCCCTTGTACCGGTCAAGGTGCTGTGCCACTTTGCTCTAGCACTCCAATTTTGTCTGAGGGTAAGGGGATCGACAGCAGCCGTAGCAGCAGTGGTAGTGGTGAGCCAAGGGTCGTGTAAAGCTCCCTGGCGGTGGGATGATGGAGTGCATTGAGAGCGGCGTCTCGCCAGACAAAGGACTTGACTTGATCAAAAACAGGAGTCTGAAATTCAATTGGGGGGTCGACATTTTGCTGGACAAGAATGGTAGTGTTGTCGACGCGTAAAGGGAGATAGCTGCAGAAGAGAGCGTAGGTGACGATGGCTGTGCAAAGAGAGAGAGCTTGTCTTTCGCTTGTGTATGCGTGTGGAAGCGATTATACCTGTGGACCGGATTTTCCGTGGCCAAACAAAACACTCTGAAGTTCCGTTCAGCACTTGAAAATACCAGACTCAGTGCAAAATCAAACGCTTTTTATTTTCAGCGATTCAGTTCCTCCCAACATATTGTGGATGCAGAACCAAAAGCGTGGGAACCCAGGGGATGGATTCCGACCGAAAATCACAAAACGTTGACGCTGTATGACCACACTCTATTCAACAGAGCACATGATATCCGATCTCAACCGATGTCCAACCCTCTCGAACCTCTCTCGTACGTGCGGACAGCTTCACAAATGTTTCCTCCGAGTATACAGAGCACGGTGACCGCAATTTCCAGCTTGACGCTCTCTGATGTCTCTAAAGTCGACTGCAAGATTTTGGTTCGTTCAGACCACGGCCCCAGCCATCCTGTCCAAACCATGTCACCCAGCTTGACAGGAGGCGAATGCCTGAGTGGACGCGATGCCGTTGAGTGCGTTTGTGGAGAGTTTCACTCAGGCTCATGTGGTTGGTCCTTTTTCACGCATGCAGCAATGCAAAACTTCCCGCAGTAGGACACCCTCCAAATGGGACAGTCACTCCTTGGCCGTGAGGAGGATGCGCATGAATCAGGCCTCGCACTCTCATCGATACCCATCAGTCAACATCTTTTTCTAAACAGAAAGTGAGGTTGTCCGAAGGGCCTTGGACCCAGTGGCCCATGGATGGTCTACTACTACTACATCATCACGATCTGGCTTCCGACTTTTTTTATGTGTCAATGGGGTGGATTATGATGCCTTTGTTATCTGCCATCCAATCCCATCAGGTTTTCGCGGTCCAGAGCAGCAACGCGCAAGACGAGAGAAGATGAGCATTCTTATCATCACCCTAATGACAGGTGTCGGTTTCTTGACTTTCAGCTTTACTGAGGCTGTGTATGGGACATCCGCAACAAGGTTTCATGGTGTCTTTGGCTCATTGGGACAGTGTTTCGAATATGTCTCTTGTCATTGGTAGCTATACTTACGACTTTACCAACTTTAAACCACCTGCCGCAATAGGATTCGATGGCAGTACCAATCTCATTTCGACGGTTCGAATCTCGCTGAAAATAGTGTTCCAAAAGATCAACCAGCATTGCCATGGCCTTTTCACAAGAGCCTCTGCTTCAATTGTCACTACCGCAATCAATTTTCTCGATTAGTATATGCCCTACAATATCCATAGCCGTATAAGGGGGAGCGGCGCCAGCTTAACTGGATATGAGTTCAGGGCCAATTGGCACATCTCAGCAAAGGTTCACTCACTATATAGTCAGATGATGAGACCGTCTGGCCAGGTTTACTATACCCGGGATGATGTCAAGGATACTAATCGAAAATTGGCAATCTTCGAGTCTTTGTATTCTATATCGCTCAAACCAATGCCTCCTTGCTAATTCTGTTCTCGATGTCTGGACTCGCCTAGTTATAAGTTTTCGAGAAGCACTATGTCCGGCAATGCTTTTGCTGATAATTTTTGCCCCTTCTCTCTTATCATTGTCGTTCCTCAGTCTCCTTCAGACTATGAGCTCTTTGATTTCCCCCTCGTTTATTCAACATGTTTGGTCACTGCCTATTTCGAATCGTTAAGAGTCTTCGCACTGCCCTTGACTCTTTGACAATGACGGATGACCCGAACAGCCGAAAGTTTATTCTGGTCATTGCTGATGGTATGGTTGGGGCGCTGAAAATACATTGACGACTCCTGGAATCTGTTCGTCTATAATGACTGTTAATGCTCCTCAAAGCACTAAAACTCACTCTCACGTCGCCTTCGCAGATGGTCACAAATGTCACAATATGGCCAAAATTTACGCCGGATTTTACAATTATGATGACGCTACTGTCGAATGCTCGAAGCACCAATGCGTGCCCATCGTTTTTGTCACTACAACCCTCTCGAAGCTAATGACGCGAAACTGGGCAGTCATGGCAAGCACGACAGACAAATCGTGTTGATGGTATTCTTGCAGAAGGTGCTTTTCGATGAGAGGATAACGACAAATTTTTCACCTTGATTCGGAGGGTAACTGGTGTTAGTCCAGATCGATACGAGCTGGTTTATCTGTGGATGCTGATACCAAAGTTATCCCTTTTTGAGGGTGGTCAGTTGTATGGTGCTTGACGAGCAAATCATGGGTCTTTGCGGCGAAACTAGGATTGCGAACAAAGTAGAGACCTTTGCGACGATGGTTTCCACGACCAAAGCTTTCGAGTCCAGGTTCAGTGGTGTTACTTGCTTTCAGTATGTATCATACCCAAAGGGCAATCCTAGTATTTGGTTCCTATCCTGACATTGTGGAGCACTTATCTGAGAATGTTGTCGACACTCTTCACAAGAAAATCTTCTCGGTGAAGATTGATATATCTCGCTACTCTCATGCTGAAGACACTCCTCAAGCGTAAGAATGTGTTCTTCCATTAGATTGATTTGACCATCCACAGCCCTGTGTTAGCTCGAAATTTATGTAGTACTTTCTACTCTCATTGACAAAGAGCAACGTAGTGACAGTCTTACTAGGAACATTGAAAACGTTGAGTTCACACTCATGGCGATGTCGTTTGCAGCACATGCCTCACAATATCTCAATAGGAATGTATAGGTTGAGTCTGCGCTCTCCCCATGTTTTTCTCGTTTACCACCGACAAAAAATTGCATTTGGGCACGACACGTATGAGAAAGCGAGGTGAAATTGAAGTTGATAACGCTGCACAGTCTCGTGATGATGTCCCTCTCGCAGTCTTCAGCCTCATCATAACGATGTTGAATGTCGATCTCCGTGGGGGTAGTGGAGGTAGGGAGGCCGGATGTTGGAGAGATGTTTTGCACAGAGGCAGTTTTCTTGACTCCTTTGACATGTAGATCATCTGGGTATATAGCAGCGCATTTTGTAAATTGAAGTGGAGATGGCTTAGACAGGAACTCTGCAATCACTACTAATGCCCAGAGCGGACTTGAAAAATTTTTTCCATTGGTAACTTTGGAACAGGACAAAGACCACGATGCATGAGAGACGATATACATGGTCCATGAATTATCAATGGTGTAGATTTCCATTCTTGTTTTATTCTAAACTACATGAATATAACTAATGCATTGTCTCATTTCACTGTTGACTCGTGCAGATTCCTCAAGTCACTGTCATCCAGGAGTTATCTCCCTATTTTATTGGTATGAATTGTCTTGCCCAATTCATCATAACTCGCTAATAATGTGGTGCAAAACGAACAGAAACAATTGGTTATCATGTCGTCTACATCTGGCATCAACAACGCCGAATGATCTATCCATCATCTTGCCCCTTCGTAAATTTCTGTGCTCAGGGAGGTAACTCCTCTATCATCTCGCGAAATATCTGCTTCAGTGTCCCTATTGGACTCTGATTGGCGGAATATAATGGATTCCATTGTCATGGAATTTATGCTTTGTTCCAAAAAACAATTTGCTTCGAGTAAATTGAGTATCAACCGCGACACCTGGACAACACACAAATCAACACAGAGATACAAGGGAGAAGGACTTCAGCTTGCAATGAAGGGATAAATGAAGAATTGAGTGCTAATAATTATTGTCAGTAAGGGGAAGGCTAGCAATAATAGCAACATACTAGCCCAGGATACTGAAAATAAGAGCAGATGAACCTTTGAAAAAAGCAGCTTGCAGGCATGAGAGGACTTTTAAAAGAATGAGTTCTACCCCACTGGTTTTAAAGTCCAGGCTTACCGAAGAGACTGAATTAATAGGCAGTCAGTTAGATCAATAATATCTAGTTTTCGACTCACGGTATGAATAGCAAGATCCCATCGCGGTAGAACACATATAATAATAGAGTCGATGTCTGCATGTGAGAAATACGGCTGCGCATTCCATCACCAAAAACGACATGTATTTTATATGTCATGGTGAACCTGATAAATGTCAAGACGACTTCGATTGCGGTTGCTGTCGCCCTGACAATTCTTTTTCGTGTGAGAATAAACATGCAAGTCAGCAGAGCGAAATATGTTAGAACACATACTCGTAGGCACTAGCAACACTGGTGTATACATTATCAAGATGTGTTGCAGTCCTCCAGCAACCATGGAGAGGGGATAGCAATCCGGAAACTGAATCGAGATATGCGTTGAGTATTGTCGCAGACATCACAGTCTGAAATATACAATCAGTTGGTGGATTAAGTATCATATTCTCCCCAACACCTACCAGGACCTCAGCTAATTTCGACCAATAGTCATCTCTATTGACCAGAAATCAAATTCTACAGAACATACCTGCCGTCATGAAATATAAAATTAGTGTGACTAGAATTCAAAATGTCAAAACGAGTCCATAGGCCCATGTTTTTAGCCCTCCCACCAATTAAATCCTTGTTCCAAACTGCTCGAAGGCGCAGGACCAGCAGAATCTTCACTACCAATGAATTCAACGCTGTCATGAATCTGTTAACATCAGCTACTCTAGTCCTCAAGAGTCATGATAAACCTCACTCAGTAGTTAGTGAATAACCAAATGTACACCTAGCAAAGGGGTAGGTCAGAGATAGCAGCAAATACAGTTGACCTATACCACTAAAACATCCTGGTCAATGAATCTATCAAAGCTGAATTAAGAGGAACGTCTTACTGATTTCGATGCCCAGGCTTTATTGTCAGCTGGTGAAGTTGTCATCAATATACATTCGGTTTATGTGTGATAATTTTCTCGTACTATATGAATGCATTCTGAAATTTTGAAGATTAGTTGTCTTATTCAATAAGGTAAGGGAGTCAAACTTACATCATGCCTGCCCAGTTACATATCAGAACAGAGAAATAGATAACATGCAATTTTGACCACTTCCTCCTGGGATCTCATATGTTAGTGGCAATAGCCGGTCATTGAATAGGAAACATGCCTGTGGAGGTACTGAACCTAGGAGAGAAGAGATGTGTGGAATTATTATTTACAAATGGGAAGTCTCACCTGTTGAGGAATGTGATTGGTAAGATCATACATCATCAAAGTAGCAGCAATGACTTGGAAATGCTTCAGTCGTTGCTCCGAGAGTGACAGAATAGAGAAGGGCATGCCTTGGCTGTAACGTCTAAGTGACATGAGCTTTATGTCGTAAACGTAATCTTCTGGGGTTACTCCGTACTGATCGGCCATTTGAGTGAAATATGAAGGAGGGAGGTATTTTGTATGAAGCTCGATGATGATGGTTCGATTATATATCAAATATGGTCATTAGCCAACTATTCTATTTGGTTGCACGCAGACCAAAAAATCTCATCAACATCAAACATCTGATATCGTCAGTCCAGAATCACACATTGAAGCTGTGATGAAACTAGGTGAAACTGATGAGCCGTTCCAGCATCTCAACTTTCATGATGGGTGGTGGAAAATCATGATAATTGAAGAAACTCGACTGTGGCTCGCATAATTCTCCAGGATTTCCGATTGTAAGTTGGTAACAAACACGCTCTGAAAAGTCTCGAGGTGAAAAAAGTGCTATTCGAGATCTCGGTTCCATCTCAATCAGTGGATACTTGGCGGTATAATGTTCATCACTAATGGTCTTCGAGAAGCAAGATGTCTGATAGCTCACATCTTTGATATGCAGTGAAGTCTCCACTGTTTTCATCCCGATGACATCTTGAATTGTCTGTGTACCTGCGATTCGCATAACACAGCCACTTTCTCACCGCATCTCTGAGCCTCGGACCCTCAGTCAATTTTTCAGCGGCCACAGCGCTGTCTCGTTTCTACGCTGATAAGACGGTGACAGTTTTCTGCCTTGTAAACACTACGTTGTGCTTGAAGGGAGACGAAGCGAACGTCTGGATAGAGATCGCCCTCCTCACCAGTCTCAGCCACCCCAGCATCGCCTGTCTTTTTCTTTGTTAATTAAACTCATCCTAGCTCAGATTAGGCTTTGCTTCGAGTCTCGCACAAAGTCCTACCTCTCCTTTGAGCGTGTCACTGGCATAAAGCTCTTTGACCGCATCCTGCAAAGATAAGCGTTTACTAAGCACGACGCGGTCACCATCACCGCCATCCGTTCCATCCTCAATGCCGTCGACTACCTCCACTAGCACGCTCTTCCTCTTCTCCTCCTCCCTCTCCCCTCTCCCGTCGCCCACTTCGCAGACATGAGAACATCCTTGAACGCTCCAAAGACCCTGACAGTGACATTGTCATCGTCAGCTTTAGCATGCAAGTCCTCATCCATTTCCCAGTCTTTACCCCTCTTTGCTCATCTTTCACAGAGCAAAACTCGTCCATTCTCCTGGCGAGAAGCTCATATCTTTCGCCGGCTCTCTCGACTGCGTCGCCCCCGAAGTCATCGAAAACACCGGTCATAGGGAAAGCCATCGACGTCTGGTCGACAGGTATGATTGCTTCCATATGCATACGGAACACAAGCTCATTATTCTATCTTCACAACCATCATCATCTACGCTATCCTCTGCAGCTACCCCTTTTTTCATGCCGACAACACCACTGCCCTCGCCCAGCATAATGTCAACCCCAGAATCGAGTTTGAGAGTCCGTACTGGAATCCCATTTCTGATCATGCCAAGTCCTTTATCTCGCCGCCCTCGATCAACTGCATCGTCCCACCGTCTAGGAGGCTTTTCCCGACCCTTGGCTTATCACCACTACCGTGACGCCATTCCCATGCCGTCAATGTCTTCCCCACTCTCGGACAAAACTGGAGTCCCAGAGCACAGTGGCACAGCGCCTTGACCAGTTTCAGAGCTTCCAATAGGTTCAGCTACTTTACTGCTTCTGCAAGTCGTTTGAACACATAAAATAATGGGGGATGCCACGATCTGGATCCGAATCCTCGTGTCGTCACTCAAGCACCGTAGAAAGAGAAAGATGACCTTGGTGGAAACACTATGCCCGGTTCTTTTTACCCTATTCATCAAGAACCATCACTTCCTTGGACAGATGTAGTCAGAAACAATCTAGACAATTTTCTGACACTCCTCCATGTAAAGTAGAAAAAATGCAATTTAATCTCATCATACTTGCACTGTTCAAAAATTGAATTAGACAATGAAAGCCTCACTGGAGGGTGAGTCGGAAATCAAAAAGGGTTGAAATTAAGAATCTCTCGTTGAGAACTGTAACGATTTCTTCTATCCATGTTTGCCGCGTGTGTACGGCGTGCGTGTTACATATAGTGTCTTCCCCGCTCTCAGACAAAATTGGAGTCCTAGAGCAAAGCGGACTGTGCCTTGACTGGAATCAGGGCCACCAACAGGTTTAACTCATTTGCTGCTTCTGCGAGCCGCTTGAGCACGTAAATCAATGGCGGATGGAACGATCTGGATCCGAATTCACACATCGTCACTCAAGCGCCGTAGAAAGAGAAGGATGACCTTGGTGGCAACACTATGCCCGGTTCTTTTGAACCTAATCATCCAGAACTGTTGCTTCCTCGGATGAGTGGGGAAAAATCTAGATGATTTTCTGACGCTTCTTCACGTAACGTGGAAAATCTGATCACACTTTTGAAAATTAAATTAACAAAAAATCAACGAGAGCAGTTACTGGAGGGTGACTATAAAAATGTCCATCAGTGAGTAATGCGCCGTGTTATTGCAGCATGAAAAGTGACCGGACCGGGGCTCGAACCCAGACCCTGGAACTGCACCAGATGCTCTACCATTGAGCTATCAGGTCCTCCAGGGTATCACAATGTGACTGGATCCCCCATTCCGTCACGTGTCATGCTCATGCACTATTGTTCTGAGATGTCCATGATCCAATCCAAGTCATTGTCTCTCTCTCTTGACCCTATAACAGCCATAAACTGACTATCTTTCCAGAATCACACACAAAAAAACACAGTTATTCCGTGGTATAGGCATTGTCTCTCCTCATCATAGTATGTATGGCTGCCATGCCCTTGTATTCTTTTATCTGAGGTGCAGTCTGGAAAGAGCACGAATTGGTGGTGCGAAGACTAGCGAGATTTTTTATTTGTCCTCATCATGAAAGATTCTGGTGTCTCTCTCTCCCTGACCCATTTATTATCAATGTAAGTGGTCAGTCCAGTTATTTCTGTTAATTTGATTTACTTATTGATGCTTACGTACCGAAGTCATAGGCTCTCCCGCCCTATCCGCAGACGTGATATCTCGTTTCAACTCCAAGAACAACAAAGAGAACAACAAAGAGAACAATAAAGAGAACAATAACATTTCGCCCGTGATATTTCCCTCTTAGATACTACTTCGACTGGTCTCGAAGTTTATCCCTATATAAGGTACATCATCTATGAAATATGTTCTGGTTCAAATTGGTTGACGTTTTTATCAGGCTTTCCTTGATCAAACTCATGCATCGTTCGATCCCTCTCAATGGTTTTCTGCCCATGACTGCTGTTCCACAAAGATCAAGATGAGTGAGACACAATATCTATAGTCCATGAATTGTCGATGGTTTACATTTATATTCTTGTTTGATTCTCAACTATATGAATATAATTAGTGCATCATTTTATCGACTCGAGCAGATACCTTGAGTCATTGTCATCCAGCATCACGTTGTACACCTCGTATGATCTCGCCGTTGTGTTTGTATCAATAGTCTCGATCCGTTCATTACAACATGTGATGGGAAATGAACAGAAAAAAAGTTTATTATGTCGTCTACATCTGACATCATCTACTGGGACAAGCAACACCAAATGTCCTATCGATCATCTTGCCTCTTCATGTATTTCTTTACTCACGGAGATAGCTCTTCTGGAACATTTGTCGCAGCAAAATAAATTGCACGCAGGGGAAAAGAGGGAAAGACAGAAAGACTTAATTAAAAATATAACCACAATCCCATATTTATATGTAAATATCCAAAACAAATGCTCCGGCAAATGGAGTTTCCAAGACAACTCGATGTCATTCCATAACAAGGATGTCACTCCGCGACAACATTTCATTAGTATATAAGTTTGTAATTTGTTATATTCACTCACTGGTTTGCAACGGAATATGCTTTATTCCAAGTCAAACCAACGTGCGACTAGTTTTCTGCGACAGTTTTATCAACCGGTGTTATTCGACAAATATTCTACTCGGCTGCGCGCAGACCAAAATATCTGATCAAGGTCAAACATCTGATATCCTCAGTCCAGTATCATGGATCAGTCCATAATACTTCATTTATTCCTTTATTGTAAGCTAAAATCCTTCTTTCTTGTATTTCTATCATCACCGCCGATTTGTGTGCCGCTCAGGTGTCACTGTTGATACTCAATTTGCTTTAAGCAAATTGTCCTTTGAACGAAAGTATAGATTCCAGCACACTGGAATCCCTCAGGTTCTGTCATTCAGAGTCCACTAGGGACACTGAAGCAGATCTTTCGTGAGATGATAGAAGAGCTATCTCCGTGGATGAAGAAATACATGAAGAGGATAGGATATTTGGGTGTTGTTCATCCGCGCAGATGATGTTCGATGTATATTGCGTACTAACTGTTGTTTTGTAGTACGTTTTCCACAATATGAGTCTTGATGAGTTGATATCATCAAAACAGGGAGATCAGACAAAGTGCACGACGTAATCCTGGATGATAGTGACTCGAGGCAGTGTCTGTCAGTGACGCTTGACTGTTGAGGGACCGCGATCAGGAGCGTCGCAACAGCCGTTATGTCCCCAATAAAATTTCTCGATCATCCGCTTATTCACTTTCAATCTCCCCTAGCTACGAGTACTCCACTGTGTTGGAGTTTTTACATTCTATAGTAAATATGCGCATACCTAGAATCTGGTTTTTAGGTAGCTACTCTGTATCCCTGAGATCCAGTCTTCGTCTCTGGATCTCAGTTCCAGCTGCATAAGCATCTTGAGTGACACACACTGCGCAACACGCAATATATATTCTCCTAATTGATCGGGTGTTTATTCCGTTAATCCTGCCTTTGGAAGCTATACCACCGAATAATTGGTTATCTTACATGCTAGTCAGTCCATACACCTGTCATAATGTCAAAAGAGAAAGAAGCAATGAATCACAGTAAGACCGGTATGATTAGCTGGACCATCTCCGTTCTCGAAGACAACATGACACGATGAATTATTTTATATCCCAGCTACCCTCCAGTAATTGAATCTTTCAAAGTGCGATATAACAATAACTATATATTCTACTTTACATGAAGAAGCGTCATTTAGATATTTGCCGGCTATCTTTGTCCAAGGGAGCGACGGTTCTCGATGAGCAGGTTCACAAGAACCAAGCATAATATCGTCTTGACCAACACTCTCTCCTTCCTCCTTCGACGACACTTGAGCGGTGACGCCTGGACTCGGATCCTGACCCTCTTTCTCCTCCAACACTTAAGTAACGGGTGGATTCTGATCTACATCATCCCACCCCCCCACTACTTTGCGTGCTTGACCGACTCACAGCGACAGCAATGTGGTTAAACCTGCTGGCGGCCGTGATACCAGTCAAGGCCCTATGCCATTCTGCTCTAGGACTCCATTTTTGTCTGAGGGTGGGGGAGGATCGGCGTGGGATGGCACATCGGTCGTGGTGGTGGTGGTGAGCCAAGGGTAGCGTAAAGCATTGAGGGCGTTGGGTGGATTGACGGCGGCGAGACATCAGATACAAGACTTGGCTTGGTCAGAAACTAACTCTGAGATTCAATTTTGGAGTCGGCATGCTGGACGAAGGTAGTGGAGTTGTCGGCACAAAAAGGGAGATAGCTGCAG
>Ga0153994_1000210_pt1 | contig 19591 bp, 20 predicted proteins | sample TSNC078MetaG_FD_104735 | JGI IMG/M metagenome (GOLD analysis project Ga0153994, IMG submission 104735) | Attine ant fungus gardens microbial communities from North Carolina, USA - TSNC078 MetaG | ecosystem: Host-associated > Fungi > Mycelium > Unclassified | place: USA: North Carolina, Lumber...
ATCGCATTTACAACCTCAAGAGCTTCTGAGATGAAGGCAAGGGCCAAGAAGGCTCTCCCCATCAATCTCCACTCTGAGAAATATATTAGAATATTACAAATGTTAGAGACTCAATTAAAAAGAGATAGAAAAGGAAACTCTCCATTCTACCACTTTCCCTTACGTCTCTCCTCTATGACACTACCATGTGGCTATGACAGCCGTCACCTTCCTGTCCTCCATACCTCCCGGACATGACCATGTGATCTTGCTCCATCTCCATACTTCACTCCTGCCCATTGTTCCCTGAACCCCAAACTGGCTTCCTTCTACTCTGAATAAGGTCTAGAAACACATGACAGTGTGTCCTAGCATTAGCGATACGATCGTCATCTGGTGGCGCGTCCGTTTCTTGACTGAGTCCAGCAGTGATGGGATCACTAGTCACTGATAGACTTTTGATCTACTGTCTTGGTGTTATATTAGTCTAAGTCCGCTCTAGATTGAAATTATCTCACACTCCAAAGATATCTCTAAGCCTCTAATTTCTAGAGCTTCAACATTGATAGTCTGTATCTGAGAAACCTGATGCTAGCTCATCAGTCTTGCCTCCCAAGGTATATGCTTTTCTGGCATGTGATAGCTTGGCCATTACCTGATAGAAGGACCCAATCTTGGGTCTAGATTATGCCTGGGGCTTGTAGGAGTTCTCTAGAGTGGGTTTCAATAGTGAAATCCAGGGTTATAATTTTTATCCCATGCTATATTTCCGCAGAAAATTCTCTAGTAGCATAACAACACAACATCGGAACCACGTCAAAGAGGTATTAAAATGACTCTGTAAAGCAGGATTATACACAAAGGCAGAAAAATGCGAATTCCATTTAGATTCTGTAGAATATTTAGGCTATGTTCTATCACCATCTGGTTTGACTATGTCCAACGCTAAAGTGAAAACCATTTAGGAATGGCCAGAACCAAAGAAAATAAAGGATATTCAGTCCTTCTTAGGTTTTGCCAACTTCTACAGACATTTCATATTCAATTATTCAGACATAGTTATTTTGCTCACCTGTCTTACTAGAAAAAACACTCCTTGGAATTTTGATGATGATTGTAGGATAGCATTTAATACCCTAAAACAAGCCTTTACCTCCGCTCTTATCCTTACGCACTAGGTTCCCGACATACAGCTTGTCATGGAAACCGATGCCTCAGACTATGCCCTTACTGCTATTTTTTCCATTATGACTAAAGATAATGAGATCCACCCTGTAGCCTTCCACTCCAGGATGTTCTCCACTCCAGAACTCAACTATGACGTCCACGATAAAGAATTACTTGCAATATTTGAAGCCTTCAAAATTTGGCGATACTATTTGGAAAGTTCTGCTTCACCAATCGATGTTGTAACAGATCACAAGAACTTGAAATATTTCTCAACAACCAAGATTCTAATGTTGTTACACTACTAGAGAATTTTCTGTGGAAATGTAGCATGGGATAAAAATTATAACCCTGGATTTCACTATTGGAACCTACTCTAGAGAACTCCTACAAGCCCTAGACATAATCTAGACCCAAGATTGGGTACTTCTATTAGGTAGTTGCTAAGCTACCATATGCTAGAATAGCATATACCTCAGGAGGCAAGACTGATGAGCTAGTATCAGGTTTCTCAGAGATAGACTATCAATGTTGATACTTTAGAACTCAGATGTTAAAGGATACCTCTGGAATGCAATAGAATTTCAATCTAGAGTGGACTTGAACTAATATGATACCAAGATGACAGATCAAAAGTCTATCAATGGCTAATGATCCCATTACTACTAGACTCAGTCAAGAAGCAGACACGCTGTAGAGCAACAGGAATATTGATTACCTTTGTATGCACTTGCATGTGTTTCTAGATTATATTCAGAGTAGAAGGAAGCCAGTTTGGAGATTAGAGGATGTTGGGTAGAAGTGAAGTATAGAGGTGGAGTAGAAGTATATGACTATGGCTAGTAAGCATGGAAGATAGGGAGGTGACATTTGTCATGTCCACATGGCAATGTCATAGAGGAGAGAAGTGAGAGAAGCTGGAAGAAGAAAAAGTTTCCTTTTTTATTTATTTTTAATTGAGTCTTATCAGTTTATACTTTTAATATAACACTCAGAGAGCCTAAGAGAAAGGCAATGGAATCTTGATATCTGCCGCCATCTCAAGGGCTTGAGAGTTATCTTATGGTACTTTTCTGAGTTCTAAGTAAAGTGGTTGGGCTGTTGAGGAGACTGGAACACTATACTCTACTTGGTTAAGAGACAAGATATAGCAGTTGCTCAGATAACCTTTTACAAAGTAGCAGGCCTGAAAAGCCTAACTAATCATTGACTCAGATTGTATCACACCCATAAGGTTTGGTGTAGGGGTACGAATGAGAGCTTGATTGAGTGTGGTAAGGCCCATGAGTAGTTTACTGACTACTTTGATAGTGAGCTTGTTATGGTGTGTAAAGGTGGACACCTTAGGGACACTATGCGAGGAGGATCTAGATCGAGCTTACAATTCTTTTAAACATTTTTATCTTAATTATCACACTAAGTTTCTATATTCTCTTTTTAATATCTTCATTCTTGATTTATTCCCACAAACTCTTTAGCATGCAATTGGGACCTGGTACCACATCTTTAGCTCATGCCAGGCTAATAGTCTCTTTTGCCCCCTTCAACATGCCAACAAGCAAGATGGTCAGAGTACCTCTCTCAATTCAACCTTGTAATTCGTTTCCGTCCAGGACGTCTTGGTACCAAACTGGATGCTCTAACTAGATGATGGAACATCTACCCAAAAGGGGGAGATAATGGCTATACTGTAGTGAACCCTTATAACTTCCATCTAGTCTTTACTCATAAACAAATTGCAGCATTTCTCTAAGCAACCATTCTCATCACTCCAACACTTTGCACAGCCATGATATTGGATTAAGACCAACTCTACTCTGATATTCTGGCAACACTCCCCTTTGACTCTTCTATCTCTGTCTATTTACTCTATCCGGAAGAACGTTAGTCGAAAGACAACGCAGGGTTCCTTAGACTTGACAACAGAATGTATGTTCCAGATAATGCTAACTTGTGCCTCCGAGTTCTCCAGTATCACCACAATCATGTACTAGCAGGATATCTGGGCCAAAACAAAACACTGAAACTCGTACAAAGATACTATACCTGGCCAAACATCTGCAACAACATACAAAAGTTTTGTAAGTCTTGTGTTACCTGTATGAGATCCAAACCACAGTGTCATAGACTATACGGATCTCTCCAACAACTTCCTATTCCGGAACGCCCATGGAATTTTCCATGGACTTCATTGAGAAACTCCCTCTCTCCTCTAGTTTCGACACCATCCTAGTAATAGTGGATCACCTGTCAAAACAAGCCATATTCATTTCCACTCATGATACTATCACTTCAGCGGAACTAGTATGCCTCTTTGTCATACATGTCTTTTCAAAACATGGAGTTCCATCTAATGTTACGTCTGACCATAGCTCTGAGTTTGTCTCTCACTTCTACTCCCTAGATACCGCCCTAGATATGAGACTTCACTTTACTAGTGGATACCTTCCAGAGGCAAATGGTCAAGCAGAACGGACCAACCAGACATTGGAATAGTATCTTCACGTATATTACAATTACCAACAGGACAACTAGTCAGAACTGTTATCCTTGGCTGAATTTGCTTACAATAATGCTCCTAGTACTACTACTAGTGTCTCCCTATTCTTCACCAACAAAGGATATCATCCTAACCTCAGTATGTACCCAGAACAAGATATAGCTTCCTTTCGTGCCTGTGACTTTGTACTTAATCTTAACGAACTACAAGGCATGCTCAAAGAGAAAATCACCAAAGCCCAAAAATAATATCAACCCTTTACCGACTCTTATCAACAACAACCACCAGACTTCCAAGTTGGACAATCAGTATTCGTCAGATCACAGTACTTCCAGATGACTCACCCATTGAAAAAACTCTCCAAAAAGTACCTCGGATCATATGAGATAGTTGCTCAACCCAGTCCACAATCTTTCACACTTTGCCTTCTGGACACCATGAGGGCTGCTTATCCTATGTTCTATGTCTCTATGCTCAAACCAGCTATACTCAACACCTTCCAGTAGCATTTCAAACCTCTGCCGGTATCTATAATCATCAACAGAGAACCAGAATACGAAATCTCCAAGATAGTTGACTCTAAGATTAACTACTGGAGGGCATGCAAACTGCTCTACAAGGTTATATAGCTGGAATACAAAGATACTGATAACAACTTTGAATGGTTACCAGCAACAGAACTGGAACATGCCAAAGAATTATTGAACAACTTTCATCTCAAGTATCTCTCTAAACCAGGACCATTACAACCCTGAAATGCCTTTATTCCATTTTCTCGACTCCGTTTTTCTGTATTCACTCCATAAAAAAAATATATATATAATAATAATAATAATAATAATGAGTCCTTATATACCTTTCGGAGTGCAGTTTCTTTTGCACTGAATTGCTTACCTGTATTCCACTCTGCAGTTTCCGTTGCAATCTAATACTTGTATTCAGAGGCAGTCTCTGTTGCAAAACTTACATACTTGTATTCCTCTACAGTCTTCCTTGTAGTCATCCAATACTTGTATTCTTGCTTCATCAATTGTCATCACTCACATTCACTTCTACCCACAGATCAAAAAAAAATAATATTCAAAAAAGAAACATTAAAAAGCTCTGGTACTGACAGAAAATGTGATTAGAGAGAAACTACTACTTCCCTCTTTTACACTCTCCATTCTATTTTCCTCTTCCTGTCCTCTGACTTCTTCTTCCTCTGCTCTGTCTATTTTCTCCTGCCTCTGCTTTTCTTTCTCCTTACTCCCTTGTACTTCTGTGTCCTCAGACTCAGACTCCAGCCATAACAATAACTTCTTATTGGAGTCCTGGTCCTCTATGCCAGCCAGCTTCTCCAATGCCACTGTAATCCTCTGGATGTCTTTCCTCAATCCCCTCAACTCACTTAGATCCTCCAACTTCCTCAAGATCTTCACCTTTCACTTTGTATCTGTCTATTGCTTTACTCTTCTTATTTTTGATCTTTGGGCCATTTCCACCTTGGCTTTTGCTTATAGTCTTGTCTGCATCGAAGGACTTACAGGCAGCCTTGGCCTTGGCACAGGGAGCACATGAAGTTACATGACTACAAACAATTAGCGGAGGAAGAAAAATTCAAACAAATACTTATGGCAAATTTTGGGGAATACAAAGTATTCCGAAGTCCATACATCTCTCACACAGACTTTCTCCACCAACACTTGATATTCCTATTTCTCTTGCCAACTTCTCACGTCGTTGGCTTACCTCTGGAGTTTCTTGTGACAGGTATCGAATACGTTGCCTTTTGGTCAAAGACAGAAGGTCAATAAGATTTATTTCCTCGTTGGAGGAAGGAGTTGTGGGAGACAAGAAAGTCTTGGTCCAATTTTTGCACTGTTGTTGTTCCATAGTGGCAATGCGATTTGCCTCTAGATAGTAAGCTAGATCCCTCTGGCATTCTTCTTCTCTCCATCGTGCCTCTTCCTTTTCCTGTTTTCTTCATGCCTCTTCCTCCAATTGTTTCCACTCTGCTATTTTTGTCTCTTTTTGGGCTTGGTATTCAAGGTGTTTCTTTTCTTTCTGCTGTCAAAGCAGGGCTTCCACCTCAGTGCATTTTCTTACCAACTCAGCCTCATAGAGCTCATCATCAGAGTCAGAGAGGTTAGCAATCGAGGTAGACTTGAAGGACATAGTAGTAGAATTTCAGGTTAAAAGTCCACAATAAAGGATTTTTAAAATTGGAGTCAGGTGATATTTAAATTGCTTATGCATGGAAGCTTTGAGGGCTCAGCCTTAAAGGGGGGGATACTGTCATATTCTGAAAATCTGACAATTATGTAATTTAATTCTCCTAATAATTCTCCTAAAAATTATAATTAGTAGGATAGCATAGTAGACTACTCTCCTCCTATTCCAGACTTCTTATAAGTACTGAGTAGTTACAGTGTATTTGCTTAGTCTGTAAATTAACATCATCTGGTCCTAACACTATTCCTGTCCACCCTGGATTCCTAGTTCACTTCCTTAAGGGCCTTTTCCCTGACGACTTCCCTTTACTTCGAAATACGTGACTATCTCACAATCGGAGACCGGGGCACTGTCATGCTATACAAACGTTTAGGCAAAATAAGTGACAATTTATACCCTAATAATCAGAATAACTAGCTCAAGAGAAGAGCTCGGCCCCCCAGAGATGTTCCTTTAAACACCCAGTTGTGGACTCGAGCATCTAGCTTGAGTAGCAGAGTAGTGGCTGTGACCACCATTATATACACCTCATAGATGCTTGCCCAGGCACCTCATACCAGATTTTCAACAGATTTCCCTTTTAGAAGTGCCCTCGAGGACAGAGGCAAACTTAGATAGGTTAACATGGCCTGAGTAATGTCATATCTTGGTGGCCAGCAGCATTATTCATAGAAGAGTTATGATCAGAGCCGAGCCATCATCACTGATGGCTAATTGTAGTAAGATCAAGAGAGTCAAGCCACTGCAGAGTCACATCATAATGGCAGTGGAAGGAAATCGGAAACTAGAAGTGCAAAAGGACATAGAGGAGGTAGAAGAAAAGACCAGAGAAGCTGAAGAGAGAGACAGTAGAAAGACTAAATAAAGATAATGTGCTCAAGGGCAAGACAACTTGAGATCGCCATCTCCATCTACAGCCCAGCAAGAGGCTCAAGACCTGACCACCATGTAGAGAAGAATTCTTGGAGTAGGGTTAGAGGATCAGAAAGTGATCACCCAGTGTTTAGGAAGGCACCATTTCATCATTATAGCCTTGCTATGTTTGGGAATTTGGAGGTTTTCTTTGTGTCACTTTCTTTGTTGTCTCTTTGCTTTATAATCATAATAAAATACTCTAGGGCACAGAGGGGAACTCAATTATTATACTACCACTACTATCCCTTTCTGTTGCTCTAGAGCTTAATGGCTATTTTGAGTGACTGAGTCTCTATTTTTCTGAGTGTTCCCCTTTAATTTTTAACAACCACAAAATCTCTTCCTCAACAGGAATTTGAGCCCTAACAGACTTGGGCATTTGCTTATGCTAGGAGTTAATAGCTCACTATATGTTATTGGAGTCGGCTTCTAGTTGTATGGTCAGCTGAAGATGAGCCCACATGATAGCACGGAAGTTTTAGATAGTTCTGCTGTATTGATAGCAAGCCAGACTACTAGACTAGATAAGGGCAGTAGTGTCACAACATGAGATAAATACATGTCTTAGAGAGCCTATTATGGTGAGATCTACCTTGAGTGGATTTGTAAAATCTTTATTATTCTTTCTTTTGGTTATTTGAGTTTTTTTCTCTATTCCTTCTGTTTTTAAGCTCTCTTTTTCATTTGATTATCTCACCAGTGTCTACTTGTTTAATGCACAATTTAATATCTCTTTTATGTACTGAGCATTGACTTTGACCACTAGTTTCTTTGCTCCTATTATTCATAACTTTGTTATGTTTAGGGCTCAAAATAATCTATACAACTCCAATTTTGCCTATGAGTACCTCGAAATTTGTTTGTTCCATGAAATTGATCCAAACCTTGCAGGTCATCATTGTCCTTTTGCATCTAGCTGGGCCAATATAAAGCCTACTGCAATAACAAATATATCCAAGATAGCTATGTGCTCCTTCATCTCCCTCATTGCTAATGTCTGCTCCTCTGGTCACAAGAAAGTGTTAGACAATAGTCCTATGCCCTCTATTCTTTCCTTTGTTAGACAGATCCCCAGCACAAACAAGGGTGGATATGGAGATATTGATGGTAAGGTCTCTAGTGGATCTTCTAGAAACCATCTCACAATCCTTATGCCTAACGGCATCGTTCCTGGTACTGGTTGGACCTTTATAGCTACCCTCTTATATGCTAGGCACTGTGTCACACTGTCGTATATAAAGGACGATGCAAGGACTACCTTCATAAGAAAATCCTTCCCTCCTTTCGTTATTTGTCCTTCTCTGTCTATACCTCTCATCACCAACATCCCGTTCCTTAATCTGTCCCCGATTCTTTCCTTTGTTGGTACTAACACTTGTCTTTTTTCATTTCCTGAATCCAAAATTTCCACTTCCATACTACTATCTGTTCACTCAATTTTCCCCAGCTTTACATCCTTTTGCCATAGTCTCCCCAGTAACAACTGGTACAGTGCTGGCTGTACCATGAACGCATGTGTGTATGTTTTTACCCCTCCTACTTCTAATTCCAAGTACTCCACATATCTCTATAACTCCTCCTTCCTTCCATTTGCTGTTTGTATTGTCATTTTTCTCTTTCTGTTTACCTCTAACCCCAGCTTATCACATAGGTCCTCTCAAATGATCACAATTTCTGATCCCTCATCTAATAACCCCAACTCTTGTTGTCTTCCCATAACTACCACCTCCATCTCTCGCAGTGGTGCCACAAACTCTAGTAGGGTCCCAGGCATAGTAACTAAGGTAGCTCCAACTACTGACATCCTATTTTGCATATGTGTCTAGTTTACCATCTCCCATCACAGGTCCCCACTGAGTACCAACAAGTCTCGAATTCAGATATTAGGTATCTCTACCTCCAGTATCCTTTACAAGATCTAGTATGGCGCCTTTGCATCTATAATTCATGGCTCTTAACAGTATGCAGGTTGCCATATCCTCTCTGTCTTCTCCTTTCTGCTTCTATTAGTCCGTTGTTCTTTGCCTTCTCCTTTCTTATCTGCCTCTTTCTCTACTTCCTTTCTCCCCTGTGCTCTTGTTATCACCAATTCTCTAATCTTCTCCTTTTCACTCTCCAATTCTACTATAGCCCTCTATACCAACTCTTCTTTCTCTACCTGTGTAGCTTCAACAAATGAGCTAAGCTTTGTAGGAGTTGTTGTTGTCCTAGTCAAATGAGGTGATGTGTCTCTCTTCTTGAGCTTTGCACCTATTGCTCCTTTGAGTCCCCCAGGATAGCGAGCATCAATCAACGACCTATCTGGATATGTGTAGTACCTATTTTATTGTCTTAAAACTCGTCATAACTAAACATATTCTTTAGCTATTAGGCATGTTCTCAAATGACAGTCTGCTTTCTTGCAGAAATAACGGTAAAAGCTCTAAAATGAGAGTGTGGGAGGAGATTCTCAGTCATCTTTGGGACCAGGACAAATAGCTATACATAAGCTATTGCATATGCATTGTTTTTCATATTTAACTGTAGGAGCTTCCTAGTAAGTTTGTCTACCTATTTCTACCCCTCTTTCTTTTTTTTCTCCTTATCCTCAAACCATACCTTCCTCACTCTTACCTCTTTCTTTGTAGACTTTTTCCTCTTCTTCCTCTCTTCCTCTTCATTATCCGATTCCGACCCTGTTTCTACCCCAATCACCTCATCTTTTGACTCCTCATCACTTAACTTTCCTTTTTTCCTTTTTTCCCCCTTTCTCAATATTCACCCCTATCCTCCTCTCACTGACGCCTTTCTCAACATGAAATGGCCTACTTCTATTGCCTTTTCTACTTCTGGGACCTGGTCACTCTCAAAGTCAGGATTTTGGGCCTCTAAATGGTTACTTATTGCATATTGCAGCTCTTGAGGAAGTCCTTTCCAAAAGTATTCATCATGTTGCTTCTTGTTGATAACATCTGCTTCTACCAGGTCTGCTGTAATAATCTAGAATTTCCTGTAGTATGTGTCCAAGTCCTCTTCATCTTCAATGCTCACTTTTTGACTAATTTGACCAGTTTGGTGTAATGATCAGCCTCATTGACTCCAGGTATTTTACACATAGACTGCTTCTTTGTTTTATATCACTTCATATATCTAATGGCTCAGTCAGCACCTCACTAGTAGGACATGTTCTTTACTCAGCAGACCTCATGTCTGCCATATGTATTTCTTATTTCCACCTCATGGTATATAGGTATATATACAGTAGATACTCTTTTGTATTCCTTATGCTTTACCAATTGTATCATTCCCTTTTTTCCTCAACTCTTATATCATTCTCAAGTCTTTGCTTGAAGTTGCAACCTAAGTTACTTCTCAAGGTCGTAACATTTGGTAAAGTATCACCAACTCACCTTGCAACTAGGAGGATGGCAAACTAGCAGACCAGCCGTCAGTATATTGCAAAGATTGCTGCTGAACATATAATCAGAGCACAGAAGATAGAAGACCTTGAAGAATGACTTAGTTCAGTTCACATCAGTGAAAAACGGTCAGAGTACCAAGAAGAATCCAAAGAACAGGATGAACCAGAGACAAAATTAGAGACTAATGAAATAGGCAACAAAGAAGAACTTAATGAGTTAAGCAATGCACTATTGGTAGAACAACCAAAGCAAAACATGTCCAGAACACAAGCAGGTACACTAGCACCAATGGTTAGAACGGCACTAGCATCAGCACCAACAGAGGTGGTAAACCACAAATCCATGGTTCCAAAACCTAGATGGTTCAATGGAGATAGGAAGACATTTGAAGATTGGTAGAGAGCAATGAAACTCTACCTTAGGGCAAACAAAGTCATAGATGCCAACGAGAAGATCATTGCAGTACTAGGCAGGTTCCGAGGAGAAACTGCAGAAGCATTTGCTCAATAGAAACTCGACAAGATAGATGGAGGAGATGACACTTCAAGTTGGGATGCCTTTGAGATAGAATTACAACTGGTCTATAGCAACAAGACAAAAGAAGCAGATGCAGAGTGGTATATCAAAACATTCACACAAGAAAAGAAACACATCGTGGATTTCCTTATTGAATTCATGGCTTTAGCAAGCAAAGCACAGACAGATAATCAGTATGCAATAATTTTGCTAAAAAAGAACATAAACAGGGAAATTATCAGAGCTATAATGGCATATCTACTAGCTCAAGCCCCAAAGAGTCTAGAACAATAGAAGGTGGTAATCACAGTAGTTGGACAAGGATACAAGTGGACCAATATCCACTACAACTACAAAATAGGTTCAGAAATAACCTATGGAGGAATGGGTAAACCAATGGAAATAGGACAATAACAGAATAACGGACAAGGATACAAAGCCAAGTGTTACAACTGTAACAGATTTGGACACATAGCAAAAGACTACCAACAGCCAAAAAAAGAGAAGAAACCACAAGGATATTTCAAGTGTGGTAAAGAAGGACATATTACCATAGGGTATAGAGTACCTCAACAAATGAAGACCAGAAGTTTACAGAAGAAAGACTCAAATAATATAGAATAGAAGGGTTTTGTTGAAGGTTTGGAGTAGACACAATATGACGAACTACTGTAAATAGTTCTGCCAAGAATCAATATGTTATTCCACAATGGAAAGAACATACAAGGAAACTTATAGTGTACCCAACAATTAAAACAAAAGATAGAAGAAAACTTAAGGTCAAGACATCAATTGACTCTGGATGTACGAATACCACTATCGCTAGGAAAATAGTTGAAGAAAAAGAGATACCCACCAAATTACTCCCAAAACCATTTGATGTATATAACTCAGATGGATCAAGAAATGGGGAAAAGACAATCAAAGAATTTGTACCCTTAGAAATCAACTCAAATGGACATATCAAACAAATCAATGCAGTGGTATCAGAAATCAAGGAAATAGATCTATTTCTAGGACACAACTAGCTAGTAGAACACAACCCAGAAGTAGACTGGAAAGAAGAAGTCATATGGTTTACAAGATGCCCAGAACATTGCAAAATGGAATATAAATCTATACAATTTACCCCATGGTCAAGGAGACTACTACCAAAAGAAAAAGGAGAATCAAAGGGAGGAGACAAGGAACCCAATCTAACAAATCCTGAAGATCTTCTAAAATACATCCAACTATTCACGCACTTATTCAACAAGAAGAAATTTGAAAAACTACCTGATCGACAAGAATGGGACCATGAAATCAATCTAATAGAAGAAGTACCAAAGGAACTCAACACAAAGGCCTACCCAATAACACTCAAAAAAGAAGAAATGCTTAGTCAATAGCTAGATAAACAACTAAAGATAGGACTCATTGTAAAGTCAAATTCAAGATATGTGGTACCATGCTTCTTTATTCCAAAGAAAGACGGAATACTACGATTGGTACAAGATTACAGATAGCTAAATCAATACACAATAAAGAACAAAATGCCACTATCCTTGATCAACAAAGCAATTGACAAACTTAAAGATGCAAAATACTTCAACAAATTGGACCTAATCTGGGGATACAACAACATACAGATAAAAGAAGGCAATGAATAGAAGCAGCCTTTTTGATAAACAAAGGACTATTCAAACCAAAAGTGATGTACTTTGGACTATGCAACTCACTAGGAACATTTCAATAGATGATAACAAGTATATTCCGAGAACTGCTATATGAAGGAATCCTAGCAAATTACATGGATAACTTTGTAATCCCAGCAGAAACAGAGGAAAAACTAGAAAAACACACCATTAGGTTTCTCAAAATAGCAGAGAAATACAATCTATGTTTCAAACAGTCAAAATGTGACTTCAATGTTAAGGAAATACCCATACTCCCAGTATGGGTTGGAAATGAAGAAGTACAAATGGAAGAAGAAAAGGTCAAAGCAATCAAAGAATGGAAGACACCAACAAAAATAAAAGATGTTGAAAGTTTCCTAGGCTTTACAAACTTCTATCGATGATTCATCAAAGATTTCAGCCACATTGCAGTACTATTAAATTGACTAAAAGGCAAAGGAGAATGGAAATGGGAAGAAGAAGAACAAAATGTGTTTGAAGAGTTAAAACAAAAGATAATGACACAACCAGTATTAGCCCTACCCAGAAGAGAAGGAAAATTCAGGGTAGAAATAGATGCACCAGAACATGCAATTGGAGGAGCTCTCTCACAAGAACAAGAAGACAAATGGAAACCAGTTACTTTCTTATCAAGAACAATGTCACTTGCAAAAAGAAACTACAAGATATATGACAAAGAACTACTAGCAATAGTTAAAGCACTAGACAAATGGTGATAATACCTACTAGACACGGTTAAGAAATTTGAAGTATGGACAGACCACGAAAACCTAAAATACTTCAAAGAACCACATAAACTCAATGGTCAACAAGCAAGATGGTATTTGAAACTACAAGACTATGACTTTACCCTATGACATATCCTAGGAAAGACAAATACAAAAGCAGACATATTGTCAAGAAGGGAGAAAATGGATACAAAAGAAGACAATCAAGACATAAAGATGCTCAAAGAAGAGTTATGGATACAACAAACAACAATTCAAGATAGAATACCTATCGTACTACTCAGGCAAGAACATTTACAAATAAGGGAAAAAGAAATAGAAGAATGAATCAGGAAAATCCAAACAAGAGAACAACTAGAGAAAAAAGATGGACAATCATGAGAAGAAAATGGAATTGTCTATATAGATAGCAAGATCTATGTTCCAAGAAACAAACAACTTCAAGATGAAATACTTAGTGACAACCACAACCTACCAGATGTTGGACACCTAGGACAACACAGAATGATAGAATTAATCAAGAGAAACTATTGGTAGCCAGGAATATGCAACGATATACGAAAATACATCTGAGAATGCTAGGAATGTCAACAAAACAAGGTGCAACACATGAAGAAAGCGGTACCTTTATACCTCTTACCCATACCAAAAACACCATGGGAAGAAATCAGTATTGACATCATAGGACCCCTGCCAAGATTGGAAGACAAAGACACTATTTTGGTAGTTGTAGACTGATTCTCAAAAATGATCAGACTTATGGCCACAACAACTTCAATCTTCTTAAGTGAAGTAGTAAGGATATATTGGGACAATATATGGAAAATACACAGCATACCAAAGAAAGAAGATCATCAGTGATAGAGGACCCCAATTTGCATCAATATTCATAAGAGAGCTGTATAAAGCATTAGGAATCAAAAGAGCAATGTCAACAGCCTACCATCTATAAACAGATGGTCAAACAGAAAGGATTAACCAAGAAGTCAAAGTGTTCCTAAGACACTATATCAACTACAGACAAGACGATTGGACAAAGTGGCTAGCAACAGCAGAATTCCAGTATAATGACAAGGAATATGTAGCAACAGAACACTTTCCATTCTATGTAAACTATGGAAGATACCCCTGGAAAGGAAACCTAACAGTGGAAACAGAGATACCAAGTTTGGAAGGCCTATTAAAGAAGATGGAAACAACAAGGGAAGAAGCAAAGACAACAATGGAAAGAACAAAGGAAACAATAAAAAGGCAATATGATAAGAGAACATGCCAATCACAAGGTCTCAAAACAGGAGAACAAGTATGGCTAGAGATAAGAAACATTCAAACAAATCAACCCTCAAAGAAGCTGGACTAGAAAAGATACAGACCATTTACAATCAAAGAGGAAATCAGATAGGGAGCATACAAACTAGAGCTTCTAGAAGGATGGGCCATACACAATGTTTTCAATAAAGACCTGTTAATATATTGTAAAAAGGTGGAATTTGCAAGTCAACACAAGGATCTAGCACCACTACCTGATATTATCAATGAGAAAGAAGAATACAAAGTAGAAGAAATCAGGGGACATCGCAAAAAAGGAAGAGGCACTTAGTTCCTAGTGTACTGGAAAGGATATGAAAATGAATATGACCAATAGATAGCAGAAGCAAATCTAAAATATGTAAAAGAGGCAATTCAAGACTATTAGACATAGCTTTTGAGACGAAACCTATAAAAGAGAGGACTAAAAGTCATTTTTCAACATCTCAAATGTATACTAGCATTCGAGAAATACTTCTAAACATGTCCTTCTTTACCAACGCTGCTACCAACACCTCTATTACTGCTGTCTCCCTCACCTGGAACCAGGAAACCTATAACAAAATCATATGTTATAATAACAAGACTAAAGATTGGGCAAGCAAAATGGACCATATTATCTAAGCCATTGAAGCTATGGCAGGACTCAAAGAAAAAGCAGAAGAATTAGTCAAGATGGCCAATATTATCAACAACACAATGGCAGATGCAGAAACAGGAACATTACTTGCAGGAGAAGAATATTGCACAGACATTACCACATAATTCTATGAAGTAACAAAAACACTTAGACTTATTCTACATAATGCCTTACTCTAATGATTCTACAGTATCCAATGCAACCTGGTAAATAAATTAACAACATGCCAAGGCCACAGACATCTAGTAATTGATAATCATATTCAAGGACTACAAGAGTCATTTGCATACACCAACCAATTCACCTCTCTTCCATGAGTTAAACCAACAGTTTCCCCAAAAGAAAATAAAGAAGAAGAAGAAGACATTTTAATACAACCTTCTCCACCACCACCTGATGACAAATCCACAACAATGTCATTAAATGATGAATTCATGATATCAGCAACGGAGAACCCCAACAATCAAATAATCAAAGAAATCAATAATCTTATCATATTCCTAAAACAATTTAAAGTACTAAACAATGTCATTTGTTTCCTACCACCTGCTGGATATTGTACCATCAGCAAAAATAGAGAAAACAGCTTAAGATATTGGAATTGGATTGTCAAAGGATTAATCAAATCTAAACAAAATTCGGAAATAGTATAAAGGGGATTTAAAATACCATTATATGCTGGAGGACCACCACATGAACCATGGTTCATTGCAGAAGCACCAGATAAAGGTTATATTGTTAGACCACAAAAGAAGTCAGTAGCTATTTATGTCATGGGAGAAGAAAGGTTATAGTATGTTCATGAGAACATGAACCCTGAGACAGAGGTATTGTAATGATCAACCTCATTGACTCCAGGTATTCTATACATAGACTATTTCTTTGTTTCATATCACTTCATATATCTAATGGCTCAGTTAGCACCTCACTAGTGGGGCATGTTCTTTACTCAGCAGATCTCATGTCTGCCATATGTATTCCTTATTTCCACCTCATGGTATATAGGTATATATACAATAGATACTCTTCTGTATTCCTTACGCTTTACCAATTGTATCATTCCCTTCCTTTCTTAACTCCTACATCATCCTCAAGTCTTTACTTGAAGTTGCAACCTGAGTTACTTCTCAAGATCATAATATTTGGCCACTGTTGGTTTGTCTTCTAGAAAGGTCTTTTAGTAAGCCCCCATTATTTTCCTTTCCAATATCACATAGTCATCTCCATGTCTTTTCCAGAACTTCTTTGTCTCCTTGTCCACATAGTTCACCACCATCTTTATCTTCTCCTTTGTCATCAACTCATGTTTTTCAGCTAACTCCTCAAATTTCTCCAGAAACTCCTTTAACTTCTCTGGATTCCTCAAATCAAATTTTGGGGCTCGCCTTGATCCTGGGGCTAGTATGCCCAATACTCCTGTAGTCATGGATGTCGATATAATTAAATTTTCAATAGGGTTTAATAGTTCTCTTTGTGTGTGTTTCCTTAGACTTTTTTCTTTTATTTGAGGTCCCTTAGACTTATTGCTTTCCTTAGCTGCTTTTTTGGGCCTTGTGACTTCTACTGGTCTTTCCTTTGGGTATGTTCTTCTTCTTGTCCTTAATGTGCTAGCACTAAGACTATCTTCTGACTGATTTCTGTTAGGTGTTTTGGTAACAGGATTAGAGGATAGACAACTATTGCCTCATGGTGGGCTCCAATTTGTGGAAAGGTGAACGAGTTCAGAGGAGAAAGTAGTCTTAGGGTTGAGTAGTTGAGGGTAAAAGATCTCCCATTTTCCTGTCATATCATATTCTCATGTACTCTAACTTATGTAATAGCTAGAGTGTTTTCTAATAATTAAATAATTAAATAATAGAAAAAGCAAAAATAGTAAGAAAATAAAGGAATATAATTAACTAAGGAAATGAAATGAAAAGAGGAAGAATATTAGCATTCTGCAGGTAGCCCAAAGGCTACCCCCACAATATAGTAGAAGAAGACACCTGGGAACCAAGGAAAAACTTAGAAAACACACAGTGGATCAGTTCAAAGAAAGAAAAATAAGATAAGCAAGAGGAAGAAACAATAAGAAAGACCACAAGGGAGAATTTCCAGGAAAAAATATTATACAGATGGAACAATAAGAGATTTGACAGAGAATATTAAGGACAACTAGAAAAAAACTGGAAAAAATAGAAAGGAAAGAGGAGACTGGAAACCATTTGAGAAAAAGAAAAAGGAGAAAAGATTCAAGAAAGCAAGATAGAAAAATGAAATGAAAAAGATGAAATAGGAAACCTATAGAACCTATACAACAAACTATAGGAAATTCTCAGGATGAGAATTCTTAAGAGAAGGTATTGTTACTATGACTAAGAAAAGAGACATAGACTGGAATTGAACCAGTGACCAATAGACACTTGTAGATCAAACAAGAACAAATAGTGTAACTTGTATATATAATGTAGAACAATTGATTAAGAACTTTATCAAGTTCTTTTCTAACCCTGAAGAGCCCTTTTGGTCTAAACCCTAGACTAGGATCTTAAGTCAGTTGCTGACAGTTTTCATTTGGGCCTTTGGCCCAACTTGAACCCTCTACTATGTCACAAACTTCATTCAGACCTATCTCTATTTCTCACAGACTCAATAGTTACAGAAAGCTCTTGAAAAAACCTTTTGATTGATGTCAGTCATGTCTTGAGGAAATCAATATTGGCCAAGATATCAGGCAGATCAATAGGTAACCACTGTAGTACTGTTTATTAAATCACCAATATCTCAGAAACTGCCATGATTGATGCTTTGCTTCTAGGCTCAACAAAAGCCCTCTTCATAATGCTCAGAATGAGCCTAGAACAACCCCAAGGCAATTAATATTAGTGAGTCCTCAATGTTTGCACATAGACATTAATTAATTATCCATAGATAGTCATCTGCCTTTAATTAGAACAAAGGGCAGTCTCTATATGGTTGAGTTATTGCATTTTAGAGTACAAAGGCACTACCATATGTAGAACAATAGGTAGTAGCATGTGATGGCCTGTTCTAGTGCATAGACTATCACAATCCTGTATATAAGGACTCATAGTCTAAGGATTAGACCTCAGACTTAACAATATCTCTTGCTACTTGTCTAACTTTGCTTTTTGAGCCTTTTTGAATACTAAATTCACCAATCACAAATCAGTAAGTGGCCATTTGTGATATACTAATTCTGAATGGAGTTAATATTGTATTGAAATCAGTACACTTTGTTCTCTTTCTACAATAGTCTGCATTGCAGTAAACAGTATTGTTTGTCAGGTTGCTCTGCTCCCTTTCTCCAACAGTGTGTGTTACTCTAATATGGACAACTTAGTTACTTTTCTATCTCTACTTACAGTATCCCCACTTAAGCATCTACTTAAGCATCTACTAGGTGAGTCAGTCAGTATATAGAACCACTGCATGCTGCTCACTGGTCTTCCTTGAACAGTAAATGATAGACTTATATCATCAATCTGTATGTTGGATTACTAGCACAAGAAAATGAGCAAAAGAAGAGGCCATGACTTGTGTCCACTGGAAAGCATGAGCAAGATGATAGATACACAGGAGGGATGCAAATCATTCACTAAAATGCAACCTATCAAAAGAAATGAGAGGTATCAAGAAGTGGTATATGTCAATTCAGAGACTAATAGGAAATAAAATAAACATAGAAACTAATCATTTAAACCACTCAGTCCCAAGACTGTCAAGAAGTATCCATCAGGACATGCAATTGGAGAGACCAGGGAATTACTTGACAGGGGGCATAGTTGTCTCTGTAGGTCTTGTCGTCGGTGAAGGCGGTGGCCTTGGAGACATAGGCAACCCAGGCACCCACCTCGTAGGTACAATTACCAGTTTGCTGTCTACCGCACATCCTGCTTTAGATGACTTTGAGCCTGACGCAGGTAATGTATCGATCGCGCTGGTCCAAGTATGTTGCTGCTGAGACTGATCGCTATCACGTATAGGTATCGAGAACATAGTAGCAGTTCCAGATCCCGACATCGATTCGGCCGTTCCGGTCTCGCTCTCATTGTCTTGCACAGAGTAATCGTCTGCTTCGGACTGTATATCTTCCACGGGAGCTAGAAATACGAATCAATTGGCATTGAAGTTAGTCAGATTGATAATCATCAGAAAAAGAAATCAAGGAGGCAAAACATGGAGCCTGACTCGACATCCCTTTGAGCAAAGTCGGTCAAAATGTCCCGAAAAAAATCCCTTTTTTCTCCGAAGGAGAACTTCTTTCCATGTAAAGTAAATAGAAACATACCATTGAGACTACGTCCAACAAGCCCGAGAATTTGATCAGCAGCAGTATCAAAGTACTGTCGGCTGTTCCTCCTCAACGCGTCATCAACTGCCAAATTTCCCTCAATCGTCTCCTCGCCACCGTCCGGTAGCCTCTTTCCAGCATCAACGTTAAATACACGATTGAATTCCCCTAGCATCAAACTTAACACCCCAGCAGGGATACCAAGTGTCGGAGAGAAAACAATGCCAACGTTCCGCATCGTCATCTTATTCAT
>Ga0153994_1000211_pt1 | contig 19534 bp, 17 predicted proteins | sample TSNC078MetaG_FD_104735 | JGI IMG/M metagenome (GOLD analysis project Ga0153994, IMG submission 104735) | Attine ant fungus gardens microbial communities from North Carolina, USA - TSNC078 MetaG | ecosystem: Host-associated > Fungi > Mycelium > Unclassified | place: USA: North Carolina, Lumber...
GTCCGTGCGCGCCGCACTCGACCTCTACGACGTGGATGCGCTGGGACTCGACAGGCTCGACCGCGCCGTCCTGCGCGCCATCCTCGAGCGTTTCGACGGCGGGCCGGTCGGACTGAACACGCTGGCCGTGTCCGTCGGCGAGGAGGCGGAGACCATCGAGTCGGTCGTCGAACCGTTCCTGGTCCGCATCGGATTGCTCTCCCGTACCCCCAGAGGGCGGGTCGCGACCCCCGCAGCCTGGCGTCACTTCGGACTCTCCAGCCCGCAGCTAGGAGTCTCACAGCAACCATCACTGATAGATGACATATAATTCAAGCTGGCCTCTCGGCCATTCCCACAAACCCCACCGGAAGGTTTGGCAGATTTCATGCCCATTGACCCGTTAACCATTGTGATGGTCGTCATCCTGGCGGCCCTCATCTTCTTCATGTTCCGCAACAGCCGCAAGCGCCAGAAGGAGCAGGCTGAGACGCGCTCGAAGATGGTCCCTGGCGCGGAGGTCATGACGAACTTCGGCCTGTACGGCACGCTGCTCTCCGTCAACGAAGACGACAACACGGCCCTCGTCGAGACCAGCCCTGGCACCGTCCTCAAGGTGCACCGCCAGGTGCTCGCCCGCGTCGTCGAGCCGACGGTCGCCGAGCCGATCTCCGCCGAGGTCTCCTCGACCGAGCCGCAGATCAACGAGGACCACGCCATCCCTCTGTCCGAGCCCGAGTTCGGTGAGCGCGTCGACGACGCCTCGAAGAAGCCAGGCTCGAAGAGCGACGACTGATCCGTTAATCCCTTTGTGCGACGGCGCCGTGCCGGCGTCGTCGCGCGCGTAGAAAGCTGAGTTCCTAGGTGGCAAAGTCGACCCCGGTCAAAAAAGCCTGGCGTTCGTTGAGTTGGCTTGGCGCCATCGTGGTGGTGCTCCTCGGAGTGCTCACGGCCGGCGTCATCTGGGGAAATGCCACCTGGCTGCCCAAGCTCGCCCTCGACCTGGAGGGCGGCACGCAGATCATCCTCGCGCCGCAGGTCGAGAACGGTCAGACCGTTCAGCAGCAGCAGCTCGACCAGGCCGTCTCGATCATCCGTCAGCGCATCGACGCCTCCGGCGTCTCCGAGGCGCAGATCTCCACCGAGGGATCGCGGAACATCGTGGTCTCGCTGCCCGGCACGCCTGACCAGGCGACGCTCGACCGCGTCAAGGCCAGCGCGCGCCTCGACTTCCGCGCCGTGCTCGCCACGAGCGGCCCGACCAACGAGGTCGTCGGAGCGGACGGCAAGTCCACGCCGGCGCCGAGCCCCGCGCCCGGCCTGCAGTCGACGCCGTCCACCAAGCCGACCAACGGCAGCGACCTCGCGTGGGTGACCCCCGAACTGCAGGCGCAGTTCGACGCGTTCTCGTGCACCACCGCCAACCTGGAGAACGTCAACCAGGCGCCGACGGACAAGCCGCTGATCACCTGTGACGACGCCAAGACGGTCAAGTACATCCTCGGCCCTGTCGAGGTCAAAGGTCAGGACATCAAGGACGCGAACAGCGGCCTCGCCCAGACCTCGAGCGGTGTCAGCAACGGCCAGTGGGCCGTCAACATCATCTTCAACGATGCGGGCACCAAGTCGTTCGCGGATGTGACCACCCGCCTCAACGGCCTCACCGGCGCGCAGAACCAGTTCGCTATCGTCCTCGACGGCAAGGTCATCTCCGCACCGACCACGAACGCGGTCATCACGGACGGCCGCCCGCAGATCACGGGCAACTTCACCGAGGCCACCGCGAAGACGCTGGCCGACCAGCTCAAGTTCGGCGCCCTGCCGTTCAGCTTCAAGGTGCAGAGCCAGGACACGATCTCGGCCACCCTCGGATCGACCCAGCTGATGAGCGGTCTGATCGCCGGAGCGATCGGCCTCCTGCTCGTCGCCATCTACACGTTCTTCCAGTACCGCCTGCTCGGCTTCGTCACGATCATCTCGCTGGTCGTCGCCGCTGTGCTCACGCTGTTGACCATCTCGCTGCTGTCGTGGCACTACGACTACCGACTGTCGTTGGCAGGTGTGGCGGGTCTGATCGTCGCTATCGGATTCACAGCCGACTCGTTCATCGTCTACTTCGAACGAATACGCGACGAGTTGCGGGACGGCAGAGGCCTGGAGTCCGCCGTCGAGGCGGGCTGGACGCGCGCACGTCGCACCATCTATGCGTCGAAGGCCACCAACCTGCTGGCCGCCATCGTTCTCTACGTGCTCGCTGCTGCGAACGTTCGCGGCTTCGCGTTCACGCTCGGCCTCACAACCGTCATCGACGTGATCGTCGTGCTGCTGTTCACGCACCCGACACTGCAGCTGCTCGCCCGCACGAAGTTCTTCAGCACGGGTCACAAGGCCTCCGGCCTCGACCCGCAGGCGCTGGGGGCCGTGTACCGCGGTGCAGCCCAGTTCCGCAAGCCGACGGTCACCGTGAGCGCAGGCAAGGCCGCATCCAGCGGCAAGGAGGCGGCTCGCCGCCAGACGATCGCAGAGCGCAAGGCCGCCGAGCTGGCAGGCGCTTCGGCTTCGTCATCGTCATCGACGTCCTCTGATCGCTCGACCGAGGGGAAGGACTCCTGATGGCCAGCCGTCTCACCAAGTTCGGAAACGACCTCTACACAGGCGCCCGCTCGTTCGACTTCGTCGGAAAGCGCAAGATCTGGTACTCGATCGCGGCCGTGATGGTCGTCATCGCCATCCTGATCCCCGTGGTCAAGGGCGGCTTCAACTTCAGCATCGAGTTCCGCGGCGGTTCGCAGTTCACGGTGACGAACGTCACGGACACCAACCAGGCGAAAGCTCAGGATGCGCTGACCAGCGTCGTCCCGAACGCCGTCGCCCACGTCAGCTCCGTCGGCAGCGACGCAGTGCGGGTGCAGACCGACCAGCTCTCCGAGGCGCAGACCAAGCAGGTCGCCGACGCTCTCGCGAAGGCGTACGACGTTCCGGTAACCGAGGTCGCGTCCACGTTCATCGGACCGTCGTGGGGCGCTGACGTGACGCAACAGTCCATTCAGGGCCTTGTGGTGTTCCTGCTGCTCGCGTTCATCGCGATGGCGCTGTACTTCCGCACCTGGAAGATGTCGGCGTCCGCGATCATCTCGCTGTTCCACGACCTCATCATCACGGCGGGCATCTACGCGCTCGTCGGGTTCGAGATCTCGCCTGCGACGATGATCGGCTTCCTGACCATCCTCGGCTACTCGCTCTACGACACCGTCGTGGTGTTCGACAAGGTGCGAGAGAACACCAAGGAGGAGATGGAGCTCACCAGGCGCACGTTCGCCGAGTCGGTCAACCTCGCGGTCAACCAGACCCTCGTGCGCTCCATCAACACGGCCGTGGTCGCTGTGCTCCCTGTTGCGTCTATCCTCTTCATCGGTGCCTTCTGGCTCGGTGCGGATACGCTGCGCGACATCTCGCTCGCGCTGCTGATCGGCATCATCGTCGGCACGTACTCGACGATCTTCCTGGCAGCGCCGATGTACTCGCAATTCCGCGAGGGCGAGGCGGCCGTGCGCAAGCACGACCAGAAGGTGCTCGCCATCCGTCCCAAGGCTGCGAAGCAGCCCGAAGCCGTGCCGGTCGCGGCGGAATAGCGGGGGAGCGTGAGCGGTTCTTATCTGTCGGAAGACGAGGTGAGCGCCGCGCGCGCGCACGAGCTCGTCGAGTCGGGTTCGGCCTGGCTGCTCGACGTCCGCGAGGCGCACGAGTGGGAGGCCGGCCACGCGCCCGCCGCTCACCACATCCCGCTGTACGCGATCGAGTCGCGCCAGCACGAGCTGCCGGAGGATCAGCAGATCCTCGTGGTCTGCCTCTCTGGAGGTCGCTCGCGACTCGTGACGGACGCGTTGAACCGTGCCGACTATCCGACGGCCAACGTCGCCGGCGGGATGTTCGCCTGGCAGGCGAGCGGAGCACCCGTCGTACGCGACGACGGCTCGCCGGGGGCGGTCGCCTGACCGCCGGAATCGGCCCTGTGTCAGAGCAGGGCGCGATGACGGCGATAATGGACGACAGGAGGCGTGCACATGGTTGATACTTCGACACCACAGGCCGCTTCGCTGCGCCGACTCGTTCCGCGCATCTTCTCCCGCGCACAGCCGGCTGGAGCCGTCGACACCCTGATCCGCACGGTGCGTCTGCACCACCCGAAGGCGGACCTCTCGCTGATCGAGCGCGCATACGCGGTCGCCGAGCGCGCCCACTCCGGCCAGAAGCGGCGGTCGGGAGAGCCGTACATCACGCATCCCGTGGCCGTCGCGCAGATTCTCGCCGACCTCGGCATCGGTGCGAAGACCATCGCGGCCGCGCTCCTGCACGACACGGTGGAGGACACCGAGTACACCCTCGACGAGCTGCGCGACGCCTTCGGCGACGAGATCGCCATGCTGGTGGACGGCGTCACCAAGCTCGACAAGGTCAAGTACGGAGACAGCGCCCAGGCAGAGACCGTGCGCAAGATGATCGTCGCGATGTCGAAGGACATCCGCGTGCTCATCATCAAGCTCGCCGACCGACTGCACAATGCACGCACCTGGGGATTCGTGCCTGCGGCCTCCGCCACGCGCAAGGCCACCGAGACGCTGGAGATCTACGCACCCCTCGCGCACCGCCTCGGCATCCAGACGATCAAGTGGGAGCTCGAGGATCTGTCGTTCGCCGTGCTCTACCCCAAGCTGTACGCAGAGATCGAGAGCCTGGTACGCCAGCGCACCCCGGAGCGCGAGCGCCTGGTTCAGCAGGTCATCGACGCGATCAACGACGACCTCAAGGCAGCGAAGATCCGCGGCAAGGTGGTCGGAAGGCCGAAGCAGTACTACTCGATCTACCAGAAGATGGTCGTGCGCGGCCGCGAGTTCGACGAGATCTACGACCTCGTCGGCATCCGCATCCTGGTGAACTCCGTGCGCGACTGCTACGCCGTGCTCGGCCAGATCCACGCCAGGTGGACTCCGATGCCCGGGCGGTTCAAGGACTACATCGCCACCCCAAAGTTCAACCTCTACCAGTCGCTGCACACCACGGTGGTCGGGCCGGAGGGGCGCCCCGTCGAAATCCAGATCCGCACGGAGGAGATGCACCAGCGCGCCGAGCTCGGTGTCGCAGCGCACTGGAAGTACAAGGAGCAGACCACAGGCAAGAGCGCCGGCGGCCCCGCGCGTTCCGACACCGACCTGGCCTGGCTGGCGCACATCTCGGACTGGCAGGCGGAGACCGCGGACCCGAGTGAGTTCCTCGACTCCCTGCGCTTCGAGATCGGCGCCAAAGAGGTCTACGTCTTCACGCCGAAGGGCCGCGTGATCGGCCTTCCCGCAGGCGCGACGCCCGTGGACTTCGCGTACGCCGTGCACACCGAGGTCGGCCACCGCACCATGGGCGCGAAGGTCAACGGACGCCTGGTGCCACTGGAGAGCACGCTGACGACCGGTGATGTGGTCGAGGTCTTCACCTCGAAGAACCCCGACTCCGGCCCCAGCCAGGACTGGCTCAACTTCGTCAAGAGCCCGAGGGCGCGCAACAAGATCCGCCAGTGGTTCACCAAGGAGCGCCGCGACGAGGCGATCGAGCAGGGCAAGGACGCGATCGCGCGCGCGATGCGCAAGCAGAACCTGCCACTGCAGAAGCTGATGTCGCAGGACTCGCTGAGCGAAGTGGCGTCGCTGCTCAAGTACGACGACGTCTCCGCGCTCTACGCGGCCGTCGGCGAGGGACACGTCTCCACCCAGTCGGTGATCGAGAAGATCGTCGCCTCGGTGCAGACGGAGGCGGAGTCCGATGCCGGCGACATCGACCTGCCCGTCAAGGGTCGTTCGCGGAAGCTCCGCGACAGTGATTCCGGGGTGCTCGTGCGTGGCGCGCCCGACATCCTGGTCAAGCTCGCGAAGTGCTGCACGCCGGTGCCAGGCGACCCCATCGTCGGGTTCATCACCAGGGGAGCCGGAGTCTCCGTGCACCAGTCGAACTGCCACAACGTGCAGTCGCTGATGCAGGAGCCGGACCGCATGATCGATGTGGAGTGGGCGCCGAGCTCGAAGAGCGTGTTCCTCGTTCAGATCCAGGTGGAGGCGCTCGACCGGTCCGGCCTGCTCTCCGATGTGACGCGCGTGCTGTCCGAGCATCATGTGAACATCCTTTCTGCCACCGTGACGACGTCGAGCAACCGCCTGGCACTCAGCAGGTTCGTGTTCGAGATGGGCGACACCACCCACCTCGACCGCGTGCTGAACGCTGTGCGGCGCATCGACGCCGTGTACGACGTGTATCGGGTCAGCGCCGGCTGAGTCAGCAGCTGCTGCGCGTCGGGCCGGGAAACGGACGGAGTACGCTGCGCGCTCTGGCACTGAGCTGGTCGGCTCTCGCCAGGTAGCGTCTGGCGTTCGTGCGGGACGATCCGCGCATCCTGGACTTGATGGACGACACCGGTACGCCCGCGCGATCGAGCAGGTAGAGCACCTGAGCGGCCGCGTCGGGGGAGAAGCGTCCGTCGACGCAGAGCAGGTCGAGTGCTGTTCGGGCAGGTGAGGTCACTCTGGCCTCGTCGATCAGCTGTACGTCACCGCGGGAGAGCGTTGTCTGCCTGCCGTCGAACTCCGGCGGGATGCGGCCGCCGCGGCTGCGCGCGTCGACGCACACCTGGGGGCGGTGCGACGGGGACGCACGCGCCCCATGGATCCACGCCGCCGTTCCCCGATCGGCGATCACATGCGAGGGCGCTGACGAGGCGAAGGCTGCAGCGCGGAGAGCCGCGGAGTCCGGGGTGTCCAATGTGGCGAACGAGTCGCCGACGCGATAGAGCTGGCCGTCCAGGCACAGCGCCATGAGCTCGGCGAGGGGGAGGACATCGGGCCGGAAGAGGCGGGGGAGGAGTGCTGTCATGCATCCACCTTGCGGTGGGCTGCAGCGGGAAAGAACAGGGCCGCCGGATCTGTGGAGATCCGGCGGCCTGTGGAGAACCTGCTGCGTCGATGGCAGCACGCGCGTCACTGCAGCGCGTCGAGCCAGATCTTGCGCGCGTCGAGGGCTTCCTGGGCCTCTTTGACCTTGCGGGCGTCTCCGCTCGCCTTGGCATCGTCGAGCTCCTGCTCCAGCTTGGCGATGGCGGCGTTGAGCTGGCTGGCAAGACCCTCCGTGCGAGCCTTCTTCTCCGGGTTGTTGCGCTCCCAGTGCTCTTCGTCCAGCTTGCGGACGGCTGCTTCGACCTTGCGAAGGCGGTCTTCGATCGGCCGCACCTGCTCGCGCGGGACCCGCCCGATCTCGTCCCAGCGCTGCTGGATGGAGAGCAGCGCGTTGCGGGCGGACTCGCGGTTGGTGGCCTTCAGCAGCGGCTCCGCCTCCTCGAGGAGCGCGAGTTTGAGCTCGAGGTTGGCCTCGTACTCGACGTTGTCGCGCGCATCCACCTCTGCCTTGGCGGAGTAGATCGCGTCGCCCGCCGCCTTGAAGCGCGCCCACAGGGCGTCGTCGTTGCGCTTGCCTGCGCGACCGGCCAGCTTCCACTGGTCCAGCAACTGCCGGTACTCCGGCACGCCGTCCGCACCGCGCGGGATGAGGGCCTCTGCCTGTTCGATCAGCGCGGTCTTGCGGGTGCGCACGTCGCGGTGCTGGTTGTCCAGGTCTGCGAAGAACGCCTTGCGGTTGTGCTCGATGGTGGACCGGGCGGCGCGGAAACGTTTCCACAGCTCGTTGGCCTCGTTCTTGGGGATGCGCGGGCCGTCGTGCTGGTGGCTCTGCCAGCGGGCGAACAGCGCGTCGAGTGCCGCGGTGGTCTGCTTCCACTGGGTGCGCGCGGGGTCTTCGGCCGCGAGGGCCTCTGCCTCCTCGACGATGGCCGTGCGCTCCGCAACGGCCTGCTCGACGGCGGCCTTCGCCTCTGCGCTCTGCTGCTCGGTGAGCTCTTCGACGGTGCCGCCGAGCGCATCCAGCCGAGTGGCGAGCGACGCGAGATCTCCGACGGCGTTCGCTCCGTCGAGGGTGTTGCGCAGCGTGGCGACTGCCTTGGCGATGTCGGAGGCGGGCGCTCCCCGGCGCGCGCGCTGTTCGAGCAGCGTCACCTGACCGGCGAGATCGGTGAACTTGCGCTCGAAGTACGCGAGCGCCTCCTCCGGAGTTCCGTCAGGGTATTGGCCGACGGCCCTCTCGCCGTCGCCTTCGCGGACGAACACGGTGCCGGTCTCATCGACACGACCCCACGGTTGCTGATCAGTTGTAGCCAAGAGCCTCACCTTGCTGATGTACGGTGCGGGCGCAGAACGCCCCACGGTTGCGAATTAGCCTATTGCACGAGCGCGCGGCGTGCAGCCGTCAGCGCGACCTCGTGCGTCACTTGACGGTGAAGGTGTCGATCTTCGTCGCGACAGCAGGCTTGCCGTCCGTGCCACCGCCGGAGACGCCCTTGTCCGCCACCTCGGAGATCAGCTTGTCGAGGCCGCTTGTGACCTTCCCGATGACGGTGTATCCGCCGGCCGAGTCTGCGCCGATCGTCGTGTCCTTGTAGACGATGAAGAATTGGCTGCCCTGGCTGCTCGCGTTGTTGCTCTGCCTGGCCATCGCGATCGTGCCGGCCGGGTAGACGTTGTCCTTCGGTGCGTTCTCGATCGGGCCGTATGAGTATCCGGGTCCGCCGCTGCCGTCGCCGGCAGGGTCGCCGCACTGCAGCACGTAGAAGCCGCCGTTGGTGAGCCTGTGGCAGGTGAGGCCGTCGTAGAAGCCCTTCTGCGTGAGCGCGATCGTGGACGACACGGCCTGCGGAGCCTTCGCGCCGTCGAGGTCGACGCCGAGCGCGATGTCGTTGATCGTCAGCGTGCCCGTCCAGGTGCGGTCCTCTGCGAGGGTCTTGGGCGGAAGCGTGAGAGCAGTGGACGACGCGGACGGCGATGGAGATGCAGAGGCCGTCGGCGTCCCCGGCTTCGCGAAGAAGAGGAGCTGCGTGCCGATGGCGAGTACCACGACGATCAGCACGGCCACGCCGGCGATCCAGTTGTCCCTGACGCGCCGCTTCGTCTTCTTCTCGTGCACGGTCTGACGCGCCTGGTACGCGCGGAGTCGTTCCCGCGCCTGCCTGGCTTCGCGATCGTTCTGCTTGTTAGGTGCCACGTGTGTCCTCCGGAGCGCGCCGTCGTGCAAAATCCCGACCCGTCGCGCAACGCCCGAGGATCAGGATGAACCCTATTGGACCCGCCTATGAGCGGCAAAGTCGTGACTCTCAGGTTCGGGTGCTGGATGGGGCGCATCCGCAGGCCGTGCTGGCGGCGCGAGTGTCAGTGGGAGCGACTAGCCTTGTCAGGTGGTCGACGTGCAACCTGGGCTCCGTACGGGAGCGACGCCTCTCGCTGTGCGGATGAGGCCGAAGTCGCTCGACGAAGTCGCCGGCCAGAAGCATCTTCTCCGGCCCGGCTCGCCGCTGGTGAGCCTCGCGTCGGACAAGAGCGGGGAGACCGGGTCGGTCTCCGTCATCCTCTGGGGTCCCCCTGGAACGGGCAAGACCACGCTGGCCCAGGCCATCGCGCACTCCTCGGGTCGACGGTTCGTGGAACTGTCAGCGGTCACCGCGGGCGTCAAGGACGTGCGGCTGGTGATGGATGAGGCACTCTCCACACGCGACCTTTACGGGGTGTCCACCGTCCTCTTCCTCGACGAGATCCACCGCTTCACCAAGGCGCAGCAGGACGCCCTGCTGCCCGGGGTGGAGAACGGCTGGGTGATCCTCGTCGCCGCCACCACGGAGAACCCGTCGTTCTCCGTCATCTCTCCACTGCTGTCCAGGTCGCTGCTGCTCACCCTGGAGACGCTCAGCGACGACGACCTCGGAACAGTGGTGGATCGGGCCGTCGCCGATGAGCGAGGGCTCGCCGGCCAGTACACGCTCGACCAGGAGGCAAGAGCGGCGATCGTCCGGCTGGCATCGGGGGATGCGCGACGAGCGCTCACCGCGCTCGAAGCCGCATCGGTGAGCGCGGCGTCGTCCACGCGGGCGACGTCGAAGAAGAAGCCCGTCATCACGGCCGAGCTCGTGGCGCAGGCGGTCGACAGGGCGCTGCTGCGCTACGACCGCAACGGCGACGAGCACTACGACGTGATCAGCGCGTTCATCAAGTCGGTGCGCGGCTCCGACGTGGATGCGTCGCTGCACTACCTCGCCCGCATGATCGAAGCGGGGGAGGACCCTCGCTTCATCGCGCGGCGCATCATCATCCTCGCCTCGGAGGACATCGGCCTCGCCGACCCTCAGGCGCTCGTCGTCGCGGTGGCCGCCGCGGACGCCGTGCAGCTCATCGGGATGCCGGAGGGACGCATCCCGTTGGCACAGGCCGTGGTGCACCTGGCGACGGCTCCGAAGTCCAACGCCGCGTACATGGCACTGGATGCGGCGATCGCCGATGTGCGCGCCGGTCGCATCGGGCGCGTGCCCAAGCATCTGCGCGATGCGCACTACCCCGGCGCCAAGCGGCTCGGCCACGGCAAGGGGTACCAGTACCCGCACGACGACGCGCTCGGCGTGCTGCAGCAGCAGTATCTGCCGGACGAACTCAGGGACGCGACGTACTACACGCCGACCGAGCACGGAAACGAGCGTGACGTCTCCGCGCGCCTCGCGAAGCTGCGCCGGATCGTGCGCGGACGCTGACTGCGCGATCTGCTAGACTTCTCTGGCCTAGAAGCGTGTTCGCGTGCGGCTGCGTCGAGCAACGTCTTCGAAGGGACAGGCCCTGTAGCCGGGCCTCCCCGGCACATCCCTCTACTTTTGCAGGACGAACATGTATGCCTGCGTTCATTGTTAGAGAGACAACCGAAAGGACATCGTGTCTACCAAGTCACGTACCCGTAGCAAGACCCGCCTCTCGCGGTCGCTGGGCATCGCCCTGACCCCGAAGGCGGCGAAGTACCTTGAGAAGCGCCCGTACGCCCCCGGCGAGCACGGGCGCACCAAGCGCAAGGCCGACTCGGACTACGCCGTTCGTCTTCGCGAGAAGCAGCGTCTGCGCGCCCAGTACGGCATCCGCGAGAAGCAGCTGCGCATCGCGTTCGAAGAGGCTCGTCGCACCCAGGGCCTGACCGGTGAGAACCTGGTCGAGCTCCTCGAGATGCGTCTCGATGCCCTCGTGCTCCGCGCAGGCTTCGCCCGCACGACCGCGCAGGCTCGTCAGTTCGTGGTTCACCGCCACATCCTCGTCGACGGCCAGATCGTCGACCGTCCCTCGTTCCGCGTGAAGCCGGGTCAGCTGATCCACGTCAAGGCTCGCTCGGAGGGCACGGAGCAGTTCCAGGTCGCGGCCGCCGGCGGACACGTCGACGTCCTGCCGAAGACCCCTGGCTACCTCGAGGTCGAGCTCGACAAGCTGCAGGCGCGCCTCGTGCGTCGCCCGAAGCGCGCCGAGGTTCCGGTGACGTGTGAAGTCCAGCTCGTCGTCGAGTACTACGCGGCTCGCTAAGCACAGCGCTCAGAACGGAAGGGGTCGTGGCATCAGCCACGGCCCCTTCCGTCGTTTTCGCCCAGGTCGCCCATCGCGCCCTCCACGGGGTTTACGCTTGTGCTGTATGCCGTTGACGGAATGGAAGGTGGCCTCGTGTCAGGTGGCGATATCGCAGGACTGATCGCGGCGGGCGTCTTCGCGGTGCTCGTCGGATTCATCGCGGTCCCTCTGCTGAAGTTCGGGCGCGTGCTCGACCAGACCAGGGATGCGATCAAAGAGGCGAGCGACGGCATCACGCCGATCCTCGACGAGACGGCCACGACCATCCACGAGACCAACAAGCAGCTGGCGCGCGTGGACGTCATCACCAGGAACGTCGCGGACGTGACGGGCAACGTCTCTGCGCTCGTCTCGCTGTTCGCCGCGACGGTGGGCGGCCCGCTCATCAAGCTCGCGGGCTTCAGCGCGGCGGTCCGTGCCGCCTTCGGCTGGACGCGGGGTTCTCGACGTTCCCGCACGACCACCGACTAAACTGACCGAGGCGCGCGGGAGACCGACGGCAGCTCGTCGGCGCCCGCGTCGTATCCATCGAGGGAGAATCAGGACATGAAGAGTTTTCTGTGGCTCGTCGTCGGCGTCGCGATCGGGTTCGTCGTCGCGCACAAGGTGAACGAGACCCCGCAGGGGCGTCAGTTCTTCAGCAGCATCGACAAGAAGGCGCGCGACTTCGGCGAGGCCGTCTCGGACGGCTACCGCCAGCGCGAGGCGGAGATCCGCTCCGCCATCGACGGCGACTGATCCCACTCTCACCGACTTACCGCTCTCTACCGCTCGGAAACCATGCAGACTGCTGAAATCCACCGCCGCTGGCTCGACTTCTTCGCCACGCGCGGTCACACCGTCGTCCCGTCCGCCTCCCTCGTCAGCGACGACCCGTCGCTGCTGTTCACGGTGGCCGGAATGGTCCCGTTCGTGCCGTATCTCACCGGCCTGGTCCCTGCGCCGTTCCCGCGCGCCACGAGTGTGCAGAAATGCATCAGGACGCTGGACATCGAGGAGGTCGGCAAGACCCCTCGCCACGGAACGTTCTTCCAGATGTGCGGCAACTTCTCCTTCGGCGACTATTTCAAGGAGCAGGCGATCACGTTCGCCTGGGAGCTCCTGACGACGCCGGAGTCCGACGGCGGTCTCGGCTTCGACCCGAAGGACCTGTGGGTCACCGTGTACGAGGAGGACGACGAGGCGCGGGAGATCTGGAAGCGCGTCGCGCAGCTCCCGGATGAGCGCATCCAGGGTCTCGGCAGGGACACCAACTACTGGTCGACCGGTCAGCCTGGTCCTGCTGGCCCGTGCTCGGAGATCTTCTTCGACCGCGGACCCGCGTACGGCATCGACGGCGGCCCAGCCACCGACGACGACCGCTACGTGGAGATCTGGAACCTCGTCTTCATGCAGTACCTGCGGGGAGAGGGCACGGGCAAGGCCGACTTCGAGATCCTCGGCGACCTGCCCAAGAAGAACATCGACACCGGCATGGGGCTCGAGCGTGTCGCGTTCCTGAAGCAGGGCGTCGAGAACATGTACGAGATCGACCAGGTGCGCCCTGTGCTCGACCGTGCCGCCGAGCTTGCAGGCAAGGAGTACGGCGCTGTCCACGACGACGACGTCCGCCTGCGCGTGATCGCCGACCACGTCCGCAGCGCGCTCATGCTGATGTCGGACGGCGTGACGCCGTCGAACGAGGGCCGCGGATACATCCTGCGCCGCCTACTGCGCCGAACGGTGCGCGCGATGCGCCTGCTCGGCGTGGAGAGGGCGACCTTCCCCGAGCTGTTCCCCGTGTCGCGGGACGCGATGAAGGCCGCATACCCAGAAGTGGATGCGGACTTCGCGCGCATCGCGCAGCTCGCATACGCGGAGGAGGAGACGTTCCTCCGCACCCTGGTCGCCGGCACGAGCATCCTGGACACCGCTGTGGCGAACACGCAGCGTGCAGGGAAGGACCAGCTCGCGGGAGACACGGCGTTCCTGCTGCACGACACGTACGGCTTCCCGATCGACCTCACGCTGGAGATGGCGGAGGAGGCCGGCCTCAGCGTCGACCGCAAGGCGTTCGACAGCCTGATGGCCGACCAGCGCTCCCGCGCGAAGGCGGATGCGAAGGCGAAGAAGACGGCGCTGGCCGACCTCTCCGTCTACAGCGCGTTCCGGTCGCAGGGCGAGACCGTCTTCACCGGGTACACCGAGCTGGAGACAGAGTCGAGCATCCTGGGCCTGATCGTCGATGGCGCGTCAGTGAACAAGGCGACCGAGGGGCAGATCGCGGAGGTCATCCTCGGAGCGACGGCGCTGTACGCCGAGTCGGGTGGACAGGACGCCGACGCCGGGTTGATCGTCGGCCCCGGCTACGAGCTCGAGGTGCTCGACGTCCAGAAGCCCGTGAAGGGGTTGATCAGTCACAAGGTCTTCGTGCGCAGCGGTGAGGCTGGCGTCGGCTCGCCCGCGACCTCGCTGGTCGACAAGGACTACCGGCGCGGAGCGCGCCAGGCGCACTCCGGCACGCACATCATCCACGCGGCTCTGCGTCAGGTGCTCGGCTCCAACGCCCACCAGTCCGGCTCGTTCAACAAGGCGGGCTACCTTCGCCTCGACTTCTCCTGGAATCAGGCGCTGTCGCCGGAGACCCGCACCGAGATCGAGGAGATCTCGAACAATGCGATCCGCGACAACCTGCAGGTGACGACGCGCGAGCTGCCGCTGGCCGAGGCCAAGGCGCTCGGCGCGATGGCGCTGTTCGGCGAGAAGTACGGCGAGACGGTGCGCGTCGTCGACATCGGCGGCCCGTGGTCGCGCGAGCTGTGCGCGGGAACGCACGTGGCGTCGAGCGCCGAGATCGGCATGATCAACCTGGTGAGCGAGTCGTCCGTCGGATCGACGAACCGCCGCGTCGAGTCGCTTGTCGGCCTCGAGGCGTTCCGCGACCTCGCGGTCGAGCGCACGATCGTGTCCCAGCTCTCCGGGTCGCTCAAGACCCCCCGCGAGCAGCTTCCGGAGAAGATCGCGGACCTGCTCAACAACCTGAAGGCGGCGGAGAAGCGCATCGCCGCGTTCGAGGCTCGCGCTGTGCTCGACAAGGTTCCTGCGCTGCTGGAATCCGCGTCCCGCCACGGGTCGGTGACGGTCGTCGCGAGCGACGCCGGCACGCTGAACTCTGCGGACGACCTGCGCCTGCTGGCGACCACCGTTCGCGAACGCCTGGGCTCCGACCCCGCCGTCGTCGCCCTCGCGGCGCGTGCGGGCGACAAGCCGGTCGTGATCGTCGCCACCAACCAGGGCGCGCGGGATGCCGGCGTCAACGCCGGGGCCTTGGCGAAGACCGCATCCGGTGTCCTCGGCGGGGGCGGAGGCGGCAAGCCGGACCTCGCACAGGGTGGAGGCACGAACGTCGACGCCATCCCGGCAGCGCTCAGCGCGGTGACGTCGGCGATCGGCGGCTAGGACGCCGTGCGCTCAGGAGTCCGCCTCGGCATCGACGTCGGAAAGGTCAGGATCGGCGTGAGCCGGTCCGACCTGCACGGAATGCTCGCGACGCCGGTGGAGACGGTGCAACGCTCCAAAGATGCTGCGGATCGGCGTAGGATCGCCGAGATTGTGACGGAACTCGGAGTTTTCGAGATTATCGTCGGTTTGCCTTTGGCGCTCTCGGGCGGCCACACCGCATCCACGGCTGACGCTGTCGGATTCGCTGAGGCGCTCGTCGCGGAGGTGGGTGTGCCGGTTCGGCTGGTGGACGAACGACTGTCGACCGTCTCGGCGCATTCGGCCCTCCGGGCGTCGGGAAAGAACTCGAAAAGCGCGCGTCCGGTGGTGGATCAGGTGGCCGCCACGATAATTTTGCAGCACGCCCTCGACGCGGAGCGCGCAACAGACCGTCCGCCGGGCACACCCGTTGAACCGAACATTGGACCCTAGTTTGTCGCAGAACCCTCACACCCCGGGGCACGGCGAAACCAGCCAGCCGGACGGCCAGCCCGCTCCGCCGTCGTTCCCCTCGGTGAACAGGCAGCCCCTCACCAGGCGCGAGGCCAAGGCCAGGGAGGCCGCGGCCGCCGCCGCTTCCGGTGGAGACGCCGCGCAGAGTGGCGCGCCTGTGAGCCCGGCGCCTGCGAGCCAGGCAACGCCGCCGCCGCTCGACTTCGACAGCGTGATCACCGGTCCCATCGCCTCGCAGCGGTCGCGGCAGGGCGAGAGCGTGGATGCGTTCGAGAACATCAGCGAAGACGTCAGCGAGGGCGAGCGCGAGCGAGAGACGGTCGGCGCACGACGATCGAACTTCATCGCTGCCCGTGGCCCAGCGCCCGAAAGCGCGCAGGAGGCCGTGACGAGCGACCCGTTCGCGACGTTCGAGGAATTGACAGCACAGCAGGACCACGCGCCGGAGGCCGAGCACGCCCCCGATGCGCAGAAGGAGTCGCCGCTGGTCTGGCGACAGCAGCACTACCTGTCCCACTCCGAGCCGCCCAAGAAGAAGCGCAGCCTCAAGGGCCTGTGGGTGACGCTCATCATCGTGGCGATCTTCGGCGGGCTGATCGGCGGCGCGTACGCCGTGTTCCAGCCGCAGGTCGCGAAACTCGTCCAGGCGATCACTCCGGTCGACAACGACTACTCCGGCAACGGCACAGGGCAGGTGCTGTTCTCGATCCAGTCGGGCGACAGCGGCTCGGACATCGCGAACAACCTCGCCAAGAAGGGTGTGACGAAGAGCTACGAGGCGTTCTACACGCTGCTGCTCAGGCAGAAGCCCGAGGTGAACTTCCAGCCAGGCCTGTTCAAGCTCGCCAAGCAGATGAGCGCCCAGGCGGCGCTGATCGCGCTGCAGGACCCTGCGTCGAAGATGGAGAACACCGCAGTGATCCCCGAGGGGACGGCGGAGAAGGACATCCTGCCGATCGTGGCGGACGCGACCAAGCTCCCGCTGGCCGACCTGCAGGCAGCTGCGGCGAACCCGGCTGAGTACGGCGTGCCGGCCGAGGCGAAGACGCTCGAAGGCTTCCTGTTCCCGGCGACGTACACGTTCACCCCTGGAATCACGGCGCACGACGCGATCAAGACGATGGTCGATCGCAGCTTCCAGGCGCTCGACGAGGCGGGGGTCGCACCGGCCGATCGCTGGAAGACAGTTGTGCTCGCATCCATCGTCCAGCGCGAGGCGGGACTGGCGCCGGACTATCCGAAGGTGTCCAGGGTGTTCCTGAACCGGCTCGCTCAGGGCTGGGACCTGCAGTCGGACGCGACGGTCGCATACGGAACGGGCAACACGCACACGGTCACCACGACCGACGCGGAGCGCGCGGACGCGGGCAACCCCTACAACACGTACGTGCATTCCGGGCTGCCGGTCGGACCGATCTCGAACCCGGGCGACCTCGCCATCAACGCCGCGATCCACCCGGCGGACGGCCCGTGGATGTTCTTCGTGACGTGGAATCTGAAGACAGGCGAGACCATCTTCTCGACGACCGTCGAGGAGCACGACGCCGCGGTGGAGAAGTGGCAACAGTGGATGAGGGACAACCCCGGCTATGAGTGATGCACGCGGCGTGAACGAGCCAGACGGAGCCGCGGAGGAGGACGGAGTCTCCGAGGCGGAGGCCGAAGCCTCGATCGCGGCGATCGTGGAGGCGGAGCGGGAAGCGGAAGCCGAAGAAGCCGCGGTGGCTGCCGCTGAGGAGGCCGCAGAGCTGGAGGAGCCAGCCGACGAGGTTGCCGAGCCGGTCGAGCCGACCACGCCGAAGGCCGCGCCGACCAGGCCGAAGGCGAGCAAGCCGAAGGCGGCCAAGCCCGTCGCCCGCAAGCTCGCTGTCCTCGGCTCGCCCATCGAACACTCGAAATCGCCCGCCCTGCATCGCGCGGCGTACGACGTGCTCGGCCTCACCTGGGAGTACGAGGCCGTCGACGTGACGTCCGAGACACTGGCCGACTTCATCGACGGTCGCGGTCCTGAGTGGCGAGGGCTGTCGCTCACCATGCCGCTCAAGCAGTCCGTGATCCCGCTGCTCGGCGAGATCGACAGGGTCGCCGAGCAGACCGGAGGCGCCAACACGGTGCTTCTCGACGACGACGGCGTCGTGCGCGGGTTCAACACCGACGTGCCCGGCTTCGTCCGGGCGCTCTCCGCCGCCGGGCTCGAGAGCGCGCACTTCGTTCACATCCTGGGCGGAGGAGCGACGGCAGCCTCCGCGCTGGTCGCCGCCGCAGAGCTCGGGGCGGAGAAGGTCGACATCTACGTCCGCTCGCTGGAGAAGAGCGTGTGGCTGGAGCCGCTCGCCCACCAGCTCGGGCTGATGGTGCGCATCCGGCCGCTGAGCCAGGCCGACCGGTCGCTCGACGTGCCCGACCTGGTCATCAGCACGCTGCCCGGCGGGGTGACGACGGATGCGCTCTACACCGATTCGACACGGCGCAGGGCGGTCCTCTTCGACGTTTCGTACGACCCGTGGCCGAGCGTGCTCGGGCGGTCGTGGAACGCCGTCGGAGGGCATGTGGTGTCCGGGCTGGCGTTGCTGGCGCATCAGGCGCTCCTGCAGGTGCGCATCTTCGTCTCCGGCGACCCGCTGCAGCCGTTGGACGGCGAGGACGCCGTGCTCGCCGCGATGCTGGACGCGGTCGGGATCGACGCGAGCGGCGCGCCGCTCGAGGACTGACGCTCCCGAGGATCCCTCCACAGGCCGTTGGCTTCGGGAGTTGTCCACGGAGGAGTCACACGGCCAGGAGGCACCTGCGCGCTGTGCCAGAATCGAACCATGCTTCGTTGGCTCACGGCCGGGGAATCCCACGGCCCCGAACTCACTGCCCTCCTGGAAGGGCTCCCCGCTGGGGTGCCCGTCTCCCTCGACGCCATCCGCGCTGATCTCGCGCGGCGCAAACTCGGTTATGGGCGTGGTGCGCGCATGAAGTTCGAGCAGGACGCTCTCGACATCTCCGGCGGCGTCCGGCACGGGTTCAGCCTCGGCAGCCCGATCGCGCTGCGCATCGGGAACACCGAGTGGCCCAAGTGGGTCGACGTGATGAGCGCTGAGCCGGTGGACGAGGAGAAGCTCGCGGGAGGTCGAGGTGCCCCACTCACCCGTCCGCGGCCAGGCCACGCCGACCTGGTCGGGATGCAGAAGTACGGGTTCGACGAGGCTCGTCCCGTCCTCGAGCGCGCGAGCGCCAGGGAGACCGCCGCCCGCGTCGCCCTCGGGGCCATCGCCCGCTCGTTCCTGAACGAGCTCGGCATCACGCTCGTCAGCCACACCCTCTCCATCGGGCCGGTGCGGGTGCCGGAGGGCTCCGCGCTTCCGCTGCCGAGCGATGTCGCCGCGCTCGACGTCGATCCGCTGCGCTGCTTCGACGCGGCCACGAGTGCGCTCATGGTGCAGGAGGTGGACGCCGCGCACAAGGACGGCGACACCCTCGGCGGCGTCGTCGAGGTGCTCGCGTACGGGCTTCCGCCGGGTCTCGGCTCGCACGTGCACTGGGACCGCAGGCTGGATGCACAGCTCGCCGCGGCCCTGATGGGCATCCAGGCGATCAAGGGCGTCGAGGTCGGCGACGGCTTCCTGACGACGACGCGCCGCGGCTCAGAGGCGCACGACGAACTGGTGGCGGAGGACGGCGAGCTCGTCCGCACGAGCGACAAGGCCGGAGGAACCGAGGGCGGCATGAGCACCGGAACGGTGCTGCGCGTCCGCGCAGGCATGAAGCCGATCGCGACTGTTCCGCATGCCCTGCGCACGATCGACATCGCCACCAGCGAGGCCGCGGCAGCGCACCACCAGCGCTCGGACGTCTGCGCCGTGCCGGCGGCCGGAGTGGTCGCCGAGGCGATGGTCGCCCTCGTGCTCGCCAACGCTGTCGTGGAGAAGTTCGGAGGAGACTCGGTCACCGAGACGGCGCGCAACCTGCGCGGCTACCTCGACGCCATCCCGCAGAACCTCGCGACGGAGCGCCTTTCGGCGCCGTACGCCTGAGCACGCGCTCGTGACCATCGTCCTGATCGGTCCGCCGGCGGCGGGCAAGACCCGGCTCGGCAAGCGGCTCGCTGCGCGACTCAAGGTGCCGTTCGTCGA
>Ga0153994_1000213_pt1 | contig 19461 bp, 16 predicted proteins | sample TSNC078MetaG_FD_104735 | JGI IMG/M metagenome (GOLD analysis project Ga0153994, IMG submission 104735) | Attine ant fungus gardens microbial communities from North Carolina, USA - TSNC078 MetaG | ecosystem: Host-associated > Fungi > Mycelium > Unclassified | place: USA: North Carolina, Lumber...
GCGGGATCGCAACAAAATATCTCAACAGGTACAATGTGCTGTTCGCCAAAGCCTATAGGAAGGGCAAGACCTTTTTTGACGATATGTGCAAAGCCCTGTTTGTCGACAATATACAAAACTGCTCCTTATACTTTTGTCTTAGAAGATGTCATTATTGTCGTCTCCCTTGCGGAGACGTGGATTGAAATTATTTTCAAAAGAATATAACTATATCAAACTTCTGTCGTCTCCCTTGCGGAGACGTGGATTGAAATATTTTTTACCTCTTTCTACCCGTTTAGCCGATAGTAGTCGTCTCCCTTGCGGAGACGTGGATTGAAATCACATCAAGTTACAAGAAAGGGGTGAGGAAATGACTATCGAAGGCAGAAACTAGAGGAGTATATTCAAGGATGGATTAACTATTTCCGAATGGCAGATATGAAAAGCCAAATGACTGTGACAGACGAATGGCTCCGCCGGAGAATCCGGTCAATTTACTGGAAACAATGGAAAAAGGTAAAAACGAAGTATCGAAATCTGAAGGCTCTGAAACTTCCAGAATGGAAAGTACATGAGTTAGCCAACAGTCGCAAAGGATACTGGAGAATGGCACAGGTATTGAGCTGTGCATTGACGAATAAAATAATAGCCCAACTGGGATACATTTCCATGTTGGACTACTATCTGAAAATCTGTGAAAACTAAAGAACCGCCTTGGTACCGAACGGCATGGCAGGTGGTGGGAGGTCGGCTAATCAATTTATAGTTAGCCTCCTACCCGATTAAGGAATTGCTTTATCAAGGGCATTTTCTATTGCTTCCAAAAGAACCGCAACAGTATACTGATTGGAAGACGAATATGTAACCTGCTCCAGAGGAACATTGGCATTAAGTTGAGCCGAAATGTCTTCCATAGATGGCTGCAATAATGGGTACATGGTCGCAACGGATTCTTCTAAATTTACGATAGACACGGAATTTATTTGGTCATTGTCAACGACAACCTGTATATCGACAACATTGTCATTTAATACAATGGAAGATGTATAGATGCCTGCCATATACTTGGAAGTAGAGGTAGCTCCGGCCTTATCGTCTTTATTTCTAAACATAAATACAAGTAAAAGCACAAGAATGATGGCAAACACCAAAAATAGTGCGGTATAAAGAATCTCTTTAGAATGTAAAACAAAAATTCGTGTCTTGGATTTCATAAATTGCCCTCCCAAAAAATTTGCTTAATATATCTTATTATGAATCACTTGTAAATATGAATAGAAAGTTTGCAACAAAATGTAGGCTATGATATGATATTTTAAATAAGAACCAGATGGTAAGGAGAGAAACAATGTCATTACAATTAATACTGGGAGGCAGCGGCAGTGGAAAATCTCATAATATGTACCGGCACATGATAAGCCGCTCTCTTGAATATCCGGATGACGATTATATCATTATTGTTCCTGAACAATATACGATGCAGACGCAAAAGAATATTGTAGATATGCATCCCCATAAAGGTGTCATGAATATTGATATTGTCAGCTTTGGCAGATTGGCATATCACATTTTTGATGAAGTAGGAGGCTATGACAGAGTTATTCTTGAAGATACCGGTAAAAATATGGTTATTCGTAAGGTCATGGAGAGCAAAAAGAAGGAACTGCAGGTTTTCAAAGGTAATATAACAAAACGTGGTTTCATTAGTGAGATTAAATCGATGATCAGCGAGCTGCTGCAATACAATATTGACGACGAGCAATTAGAAAGCGGGATAGCTCGGACTATCAATAAACCGCTTTTGAATGGGAAGCTCCATGATATATCGACAATTTATAAAGGCTTTAAAGAGTATATACAAAATCATTATATTACAACGGAAGAAGTTTTAGACGTGCTGTCGGACAAAATTTACTTATCTGAAAGCATTAAAGACAGTTACATATATATCGATGAGTTTACAGGCTTTACGCCGTCCCAGTATCGTCTTTTGGGAGAACTGCTTCTATATAGCAAAAAGGTAGTTGTTACGTTAACTGCAGATCCCAGAGATATGCCCTATGAGTTGGGGAAAAAGCATCAGTTGTTTTATTTAACAAAGGAAACGATATATAAGTTAGATAAGCTATGTTGTCAACTGAAAATTGAACGTGAAGAAGACCTCGTGCTAGAATCATTGGAGAATATCCGCTTCAAAAATCATCCGGCATTAAATTTTTTGGAAAGAAATATTTATAGATTCCGAAAAGAAGTTTATAGTGGCGAACAAGAAGAAATTACAGTCCATCTCAGCAAAAACCCCGGTGATGAGGTGAACTTTGTGGCCAGAGAAATCAGGCGTCTGGTACGGGATAAAAACTACAGATATAAAGATATGGCTATTATCACAGCAGATTTGGAAAAATATCAGCCAATGATTGAATATGTTTTTAAGGATATGCAGATTCCGTGCTTTGTTGATTATAAACGGAGTGTTATGACGAACTGCTTTGTTGAGTTTATACGTTCTTTGTTAGAAGTTATCCGGCAGAATTTCTCTTATGAAAGTATGTTCCGATACCTAAAAACAGGCCTGCTGAATATAGATGGTAATGATATAGATATTATTGAAAACTATATTATTGCGGCCGGAATACGGGGTGCCTCCGGTTGGAATTCAAGATGGACAAAACGTTATAAAGGTTTGGAAGAGGAAGAATTGCTTGCGATTAATCAAATCAGAGAAAACGTTATTCATGAAATGTGGCCGGTGTATGAAGTGTTTAAAGATAGCAATCAGACAGTATCCGGCTGTACGGAAGTGCTTATTGATTTTATATCCGAACAAAAAATAGAAGAAAAGCTCTTAAGATATAGTGAAAATTTTGAAGCAATGGAACATTTGTCCTTGGCTAGGGAATATAAACAGGTCTATCCGGTTGTCATGGAACTGCTAGATAAATTGAACAGTATCTTAGGAGAAGAACATATGACTGCCGGAGAATATCTGGATATTTTAGATGCCGGTTTTGCTGAAGAGAAGTTAGGGATTATTCCCCCTAGTATTGATCAGGTTGTGGCAGGAGATATAAGACGGACGCGATTGAACCGAATTAAGATACTTTTTTTTATAGGGGTGAATGACGGTATTATTCCGGCGCCCTCTAAGGGGAGTGGCTTATTGACAGACGAAGATAAGGAATTGCTCTTGGAACATGATATAGAGCTGGCTCCCACCGCCAGGCAGGAGTCTTTTACAGAGCAGTTTTATATATATGCGATGTTGACTAAGCCCAGTGAGCATCTATATATGACATTGAGTAAGGTTAATTCTGACGGCAATTCTATGCGTGAATCTTTTTTGATTAATAGACTAAAGGCTCTTTTTCCGGCCTTGAAAATTGTTGACCTTGAAATGCCGGGTGATGATCAGGCCTTTATTTCCAATGAAAAGAATAGCCTGAATTATTTTATTTCCAAGTTAAGATTATATAGTGAAAAGGGAGATGACCCCTCCGTTCTATGGAAAGAACTTTTCAATTGGTTCAAGGGTAATGGCAATTACGAAGGTACAATTAAGCGATTGATTGGTGCGGCATTTATGATGCATAGTGATGAAGCACTGGGGAAAGCTGCCGTCAGCGCTATTTACGGCGGAAGCCTGAATAACAGCGTGACGACCCTTGAATTGTACGCCTCTTGTGCATATGCTCATTTTTTGACCTATGGACTAAAGCTTAGGCAGCGGCAGGAGTATCGTCTGGAAAATCCTGACTTGGGAATTATATTTCACGATGCCATTGAAGCGTTTTCAAAGCAGCTTGATCATACAGAGTATGATTGGTTTACCATACCGGACGATGTAAGGGACGCTCTGACGGAAAAATGTGTGCGGGAAGTTGCAGAAACATTTAATCATACGATATTGCTGGATAATGCAAGGAACCAATATCTTATTATGCGGATGATCCGGATTACAAAAAGAACCATTTGGGCATTGCAAAAACAAATGAAGAAAGGCAAATTCGTTCCGGCGGCTTACGAGATAACTTTTAATGGTGAAAGTTCTATGGAAATGGCAAATATTGAATTATCTGAAGATACCATTCTAAAATTAAACGGAAAGATTGATCGCTTAGACAGATATGAAGATGGCGAGAATGTTTATCTAAAGGTGATTGACTATAAATCAGGCAGTAAGAAATTTGATTTGGCAGCACTTTATGATGGCCTTTCACTGCAGTTAGTCGTATATATGAATGCGGCCATAGAGATGGAGGAGGAAAAGAATCCTGATAAACATGTGATTCCGGCGGGTATTTTATATTATAATATCGATGACCCCATGATTGCCAGAGAAGAGCTGCCGGGCGGAGATACAGATAAACTCGACGAAAAGATTTTGGCGGAACTTAAGATGAATGGTCTGGTGAGTAATGACTTAGAAATTATACGGTTAATGGATGGGGAGTTTTCATCAAATTCAGATGTTATCCCTGTTGGTCTAAATAGGGATGGCAGCTTGAATAAACGTTCGGGGGTTGCATCTGACATGCAGTTTAAGACGCTTTTAACTTTTGTCAATCAAAAGATGACCCGTATTGGAGAAAACATCATTGCGGGTAAAATTGATGTAAACCCTTATTTAAAGGGAAAAAAGTCGGCTTGTGATTATTGCAGATACAGTGCCGTCTGTGGTTTTGATGAGGCGGTAGACGGATATGAGTACCGTCGTCTAATGAAGATGACTGCGGCTGATATATGGGATAATATAGAAAAGGAGGCCGGCAAGGATGGAAATGAAATGGACCAGGGAACAGCAAAAAGTAATTGAATTGCGCCGCCGTAATATTCTTGTTTCAGCTGCGGCCGGTTCGGGAAAGACGGCAGTGTTGGTTGAGCGGATTATTACGATGATTACGAACATTAATAGTCCGCTAGATATTGACAGGCTGCTGATTGTTACATTTACAAAGGCCGCGGCCTCTGAGATGAAAGCCCGTATTGGAGAAGCTATCAAGGGGAGACTTGATAAGGATCCGGACAATGCCCATCTGCAACGGCAGATGACTTTGCTTGGCAGTGCGAAAATCATGACGCTCCACAGCTTTTGTACCAGTGTTATTAAAGACTATTTTAATATGATTGATATTGACCCGTCATTTCGGGTTGCCGAAGAAAATGAACTAGTATTGCTTCAGGCCGATACATTGGAAAGTCTTTTAGAGGAACATTATGGGTCGGGGGATGAAGGTTTTTTAAACTTTATTGAATGCTATTCAAAAGGGAAGCGCGATTATGGCATCGAGGAATTGATATTACAAGTCTATAAGTATTCCAGAAGCTACCCTTGGCCGGATGAATGGCTAGATGCATGTATTAAGTGGTTTGATGTAGGCACAGCCGAAGCATTGGAGGAAACACCTTTAATCCTGTTTCTTAAAGATTATTTAAGGCAAATGGTGTCTGAGATGAAAAATGATATCAGTGGAGCCATAGATATTTGTAATGAAGCTGATGGCCCGACATTTTATCAGGAAGCATTGGCAGATGATTTGTTATTTATCGGACAGCTTGAGGGCGCCAAAAGTTTAACCGATTACCGTCGGTGTTTAAGTGATTTAAGCTTTCCGGCTCTTTCAAGAAAGCGGATGCCTGATGCATCTGAGGATAAAAAGAATCAGGTAAAACAATTACGTGAGGCTGTAAAGTCCATTATTAAAGATATCCAAAAGAACTTCTTTTTTCAGGATATGGAACAGATGGTGAAGGATATACAGGCTGTCAGGGAGCCCATGGAAAACCTTGTCATGCTGGTTAAAGAATTTGATGTTAGCTTTTCAAAAGCGAAACAGGAAAAGAATATCATTGACTTCAATGATTTGGAACATTTTGCGTTGGATATCCTTACGCTAAAGAAAGATGGAGAAATCGTACCATCATTGGCAGCCGTGGAATTAAGTGAACGATTTGAAGAAATATTGTGTGATGAATATCAGGACAGTAACCTGGTTCAGGAAACGCTGCTGACAATGATATCTAAGGAACGCTATGGACAACCCAACATATTTATGGTGGGGGATGTCAAACAGAGTATTTATAAGTTTCGACTGGCTAAACCGGAGCTTTTCATGGAAAAATATGATATCTATACTTTAGATGACAGTTTATATCAAAGAATAGATTTACATAAGAACTTCAGGAGCAGAAGCTGTGTACTAGATGCCGTTAATTCTATTTTTTATCAAATTATGGGCAGGAATCTGGGTGGTATCCATTACGATGAAGAAGTAGCCCTTTATGCCGGGGCCGATTTTCCAACATCTGATGAAAACATCAGTATAAAATCAGATATTATGCTGATTGATGTTTCAAAAGAACTTTTAGAAGAAGAGGGTGACAAGTCTTACACCGAACGCGAGTTGGAAGCCAAAGCCGTGGCACTGAGAATCAAAGAATTGGTTCATGAAACGCGGGGCTTGAAGGTGCTTGATAAATCAGGTACCGGGTATAGGAATTGTACCTACAAAGACATCGTGATTTTGCTAAGGACGATGAGCGGCTGGTCAGATACGTTTGTGAAAGTACTTGCGGATGAGGGTGTACCGGCTTATGCGGATACAAAGACCGGATTTTTTGAAACGACGGAGGTTAAGACAATTCTTGCTTTAATGAGCATTGTTGATAATCCGAAGCAGGATATTCCTTTTACCGCTGTTTTGATCTCTCCCATTGGCGGCTTTACCAATGAGGAAGTAACAATCATTAGAACAATGCATCCGGGAAGAACAATGGATGAATCCTGCAGGGCATTTCTGAAGCCAGAAGCAGATTTGCTTCTGGAGGAATACTTTGATTTAGACAGATGTGATGTGATCAGAAAAAGACTGGAAAGCTTTTTGGAAATGCTTAACCGCTTCCGAAGCATGATTCCCTTTATGCCGATTCATGAACTGCTTCGATTGATTTACGATGAAACCGGCTATTATCATATAGCTTCAGCGATGGTTTTAGGCGATCAAAGGCAGGCGAATCTGGATATGCTGACAGAGAAAGCCATTGCCTATGAAAAGACAAGCTATAGAGGTTTGTTTAACTTCATCCGATATATCGAACAGCTTAAAAAATATGAGGTGGACTTTGGGGAAGCTATTATTTTAGGGGAACATGAAGACACGGTTCGAATGATGAGCATTCATAAAAGTAAAGGATTAGAATATCCGGTAGTTTTTGTATCCGGCATGGGTAAATCATTTAATCATCAGGATGCAAAGGCTTCGCTGATTCTTCATTCCGATTACGGATTCGGACCTGATGCTGTCGATTTAAAGCTGCGGACGAAATGTCCTACATTGATTAAAAAAGTCATGTCGAAAAAAACTATTTTAGAGAACATGGGAGAAGAACTGAGGGTCTTGTATGTGGCATTGACTCGTGCAAAGGAAAAGTTAATTATGACCGGCACAATCAAGGAGGTTGATAAAGCCGCCTTAAAGTGGCATTATCAAAAAGTCGGAAATAATGGAAAGATGCCATTAAATGTGTTGGTATCGGCAAGTCATTATCTGGATCTGATTATGCCGGTGGCAGGAAAGCTTGAGGATACCTTTGATATACAAAGAATAGATATCGGTGATTTGATGCAAAAGGAAATAAGCGTTCATGCATTACGAGGTCTAAAACAGCAGACTTTGCTTGATTGGGATGAAACAAAAGTGTTTGATGCTAATATAAGTCAGATGATTAAAGGACGCTTAAGTTGGAAATATAGATATGATAATGAGACTCGTTTATATACTAAAATGACTGTTTCCGAGTTAAAGAAAATGGGGCAGAATCAGGATGAAGAATGGTCTGAGAATATTTTAAAGCCGAGATCAATTGGAAATGCCGCTTTGCGGGGAACGGTGGTCCATAAAGTTTTGGAGCAAATGGATTTGAACAAAATCAGAGCAAAGCAAGATGTGGAGAAGTTTGTTGAAAGTCTCATGGAATGTCAACAAATTACCTCTGAAGAAGCGGGCCTGGTTGATTGTTGGAAAATATATGATTTTACAAGAACTAAGCTGGCGAAGCGCATGGCCGAAGCAGATAGACGAGAGCAGTTATTTAAAGAAAAGCAATTTGTCATTGGGATTGCAGCAAACCAGCTTAATGAAGAACTGTTGAGTGATGAGACGATTCTTGTCCAAGGGATTATCGATGTCTATTTTATCGAGGGAAACCACATTATCCTGGCGGACTATAAAACGGATTATGTAGAAGCGGGTCGTGAGGAAATATTAATCCACAGATATGAAAATCAGTTAAAATACTATGCCAAGGCTCTTGAGCAATTGACCGGTATGTCAGTCTCGGAAAAATATATTTATTCTTTCGCCCTTGGAAGAGAGATTGCTTTATGAAGAAAATATGTTTTCCTATACTTGTATACTTCAATGAAAAAATGCAATAATAAGATAGAAAAGTGAAATTTAAGAAAGGTGTATACAATGGGAAAGAAGAAAGAAAAACCGATTGATATTCATAACCTGACACCAGAAGAAGAATTAAAGTTTGAAATAGCACAGGAAATAGGTCTTTATGATAAGGTTCTTGAAAACGGCTGGAAGTCATTAACGGCTAAAGAATCCGGACGCATCGGCGGACTTATGACAAAAAGACAAAAAGAGATGAAGAAAGAGGAACTATCGAATCCTCATTCATAATATGGAGGGTGTCTCAAAACTATGGAAGAAACTCATGGTTTGAGGCATCTTTTTTGTTGCGCCCTGAAAACATAAAAGGCGGAATACTTTATACTTGCTAAAATTAGGTAATCCCGTTTATAATGAGTAAGCAAGTACAGGAGGGAAAATAATGGGAGCATATCAGAGTTTTGCCAAAGTTTATGATACATTGATGGATAATATTCCATACGATGATTGGGGAAAATATCTTGTAAGCCTGCTTAAAAAATACGGAATTGGTGATGGCCTGATTTTGGATTTAGGCTGCGGAACAGGCAATATTACAGAATATTTATATAAAGCTCATTATAATATGATAGGCCTGGACAATTCTGAAGATATGCTGATGATTGCAAAGGATAAAGCATTAGAGAAGAATCATGATATCTTATATTTATTGCAGGATATGAGGGATTTTGAGCTATATGGTACGGTGAAAGCAGTGGTAAGCATTTGTGATAGTTTAAACTATATATTAAATGAAGATGAGCTGCTTCAGGTATTTAAGCTGGTTAATAACTATTTAGACCCGGGAGGCCTATTTATATTTGATTTTAACACGCTTTATAAGTATGAGGAAATACTGGGAGAAGAGACCTTTGCTGAAAGTCGGGAGAACTGTAGCTTTATCTGGGATAATTATTATGATAAAGAAAGCCAAATCAATACTTATGATTTAAGTATCTTCTTAAAAGCAAATTTTAATGAGTCTAAAGATGATGAACTGTTTTACCGGTTTAAGGAGGAACATTATCAAAAGGCTTATGCACCGGAAGCGATTCAAAAATTAATTATTAGATCTGGTTTAGAACTTGTTGAAATGCTGGATGCATTTACGTATAATCCCCACAATGATTATAGTGAACGGATTTATGTCATTGTGCGGGAAAAAGATAAACAAAGAATGAATGGAGAGTAAAGATGTCAGATTATATTATAAGAGCCACAGATGCTAATCACCAAGTACGCATTTTTGCGGCAACAACAAAAGAGCTTGTGGAAACAGCCAGAGAGGACCATCAAACAAGTCCGGTGGTGACGGCTGCCTTGGGACGACTTTTGACAGCCGGAGCTATGATGGGGCTCATGCTGAAAGGTGAAAAAGATAAATTGACGCTGCAAATCAAATGTGATGGTCCAATCAGCGGGTTAACAGTAACTGCAGATTCCAAGGCTTTTGTCAAAGGGTATGTCAACAACCCTCAGGTGATGCTTCCCCCAAGTAAAGCCGGTAAGTTGGATGTGGGTCGAGCGCTTGGGCAAGGCGTATTAAGTGTAATTAAAGACATGGGACTTAAAGAGCCTTATGCAGGGCAGACGCATTTGGTTTCCGGTGAAATTGCCGAAGACTTAACGTATTACTTTACGGCTTCTGAACAAGTCAATTCAAGTGTCGCCCTCGGTGTCCTGATGGAAAAAAATAATACGGTTAAGCAGGCCGGCGGTTTTATCATACAAGTGATGCCATCGGCCAAAGAAGAGGTTATTTCAAAAATAGAAGACAATCTTAAAGATATTCATTCGATTACATCACTGTTAGAAGAAGGATATACACCGGAGGCTGTTATAAAAAGAGTACTTAATGGCCTGGAGATTGAAATGTTAGATCAAGTACCGACAAGGTTCTATTGTGACTGCTCTAAAGAAAAGATAGAAAAAGTGTTGATAAGTATGGGAGATCAGGAGATTAAGGCGATGATTGAAGATAAAGAACCTGTGGAAGTACAGTGCCATTTTTGTAATAAAGATTATACTTTTCAAACTGATGAGTTAGTGAAATTACTTAAATATTTATAAATTTTATTAAATAATCTTACAAATACTTGCAAACAACAAAAAGCGTGATACAATTATAAATATATTAGCACTCGATTAAGAAGAGTGCTAATAATAGAAAGGGAGGTCATTTGATGAAAGAAGAAAACAAAGGTTTGGATCTAAAGGAAAGTAATACCGGCGGTAACTTACCGGACAATCGCCCCGGCGGCGGAACTCCCGGTGGAACCGGCACACCGCCAAGACTTGACAAGTGGCTTTTATACCTGATGTTAGGTCTGATGGCGACAATTTTGTTCAATACATTTTTCACTTCGGCATTAAATAATGCAACCACTAAGGAAATCACATATACAGAGTTTATTTCAAAGGTAGAAGCTGGGCAAATTGATTCTGTCGTCATACAAAACGAGAAAGAACGTATTGTCATTATCCCCAAAGAAACAGAAGATTCGGATTGGGAAGGGGGTATCACTTATTATACAGGAATTGTGGAAAATTCCGGTTTGACGGAATTTCTAAGTGAACATGATGTGGCTTTAAGTGCAGCGATACCAACAGAAGTCTCCCCATTGATAACACTTTTGAATTTACTCTGGCCGATTGTTCTGACTGTATGGCTGATATCATTTTTCAGTAAAAGGCTTATGGGCAAGATGGGCGGCGGTATGGGCGGCGGCCTAGGCAAGAGTAATGCGAAGGTATATGTCCAAACAGGAACCGGAATTACATTTAAAGACGTCGCCGGCCAGGATGAAGCCAAGGAATCTTTGATGGAGATTGTGGATTACCTTCATAATCCGGCCAAGTATAAAGATATTGGAGCGAAACTACCCAAAGGTGCATTATTAGTGGGACCTCCGGGAACCGGCAAGACATTGCTTGCCAAAGCAGTAGCCGGCGAAGCAGGCGTTCCCTTCTTTTCCATATCGGGTTCCGATTTTGTCGAGATGTTCGTAGGTATGGGAGCTTCAAGAGTCCGTGATTTATTTAAACAGGCTTCAGAAAAAGCACCGTGTATTATTTTCATTGATGAAATTGATGCCATAGGTAAGAGCCGAGATAATAATATCGGTGGCAATGATGAACGTGAGCAGACATTGAATCAGCTGCTTTCCGAGATGGATGGTTTTGACGCTTCAAAAGCAGTCGTTGTGCTTGCTGCGACAAATAGACCGGAGATTCTTGATAAAGCCCTTAGAAGACCGGGGCGTTTTGACAGAACCATCAGTGTGACGCAGCCGGATAAACAGGGAAGAATAGATATATTAAAGGTACATTCGAAGAAGGTTCGTTTGGATGAGACAGTAGACTTAGAAGAAATAGCCTTGGCAACGTCAGGTGCCTCAGGTGCTGATTTGGCGAATATTGTTAATGAAGCGGCATTAAGAGCCGTAAGGTTTAACCGCAAGACGATTTCGCAGGAGGATATGTTTGAATCGGTAGAAGTGATTATTGCAGGACAGCAGCGTAAGAATCATATTTTGAGCAAGGAAGAGAGAAACATCGTTGCTTACCATGAAATTGGTCATGCCCTGGTTGCAGCGAAACAAAAAGGCACGCAGCCCATTCAAAAGATTACGATTATTCCCAGGACATCAGGTGCCTTGGGTTACACAATGCAAATGCCGGAAGAAGAACGTTTCTTAATGAAGAAAGACGAGATGCTAAAGGAAATTATCACCTTACTTGGCGGAAGAGCTGCAGAGGACGTCAAATTTGATACATTTACGACAGGCGCTTCTAACGATATTGAAAAAGCAACTGATTTAGCAAGGCGCATGGTGACCATGTATGGTATGTCAGAAGAGTTTGGCATGATGGGCTTAGAACTGCCGGGAAGTCAATACATGGACGGGCGTCCGGTAAAGACCGCTTCTGAAGGAACGATGGAACGTGCTGATGAAATTATACGAAAAACATTAGCGGATTCTTATCAACAAGCAGTAGAGATTTTAAGTAAAAACCAAGATGTCATGGATAAAGCGGCTAGATATCTATTGGAAAAAGAAACAATCACCGGTAAAGAGTTCATGGATATATTAAGTGAAGAGGACTAAATATACCCGCCATTGTCAATGGAGGGTATAGAAGAGGGGGATGAGATTTTTCTCAACCCTCTTTGTTTTCTGACTCTTCTTTAATAATCCTGAGAAAATCGGCATCCTTTTTCTTAAGTGTCGGAATAAATCTTTTCACTAACTTGCCTTTTCCTCTTGCTTTAACATAGAAATATCCAATGGCAGAGAATATAGCGGCACCAATAAAATTGACAAATAAATCCTTCATTGTATCATAGAGTCCGATATCCAAATAACCGTCTATGCCAAGAGATTCTCCATTAATGGCTACATCATGAATATTATCGATGGTCACCACGGTATTGGTTCTTGTCGGATCCAGATATACGGTATTGATAGTATGAATAACTGTATCTTTTTGCATATCATAACCTAGAAGTGTATCCATACCGAATTCAAAGAATTCCCAGATAATGCCTATAGTCATTGAGAAACAAAAGGCAACAATGGCCATAAATAATGGGGACAAATCGAATTTGATTTTTTCATTATGGCTTAGGATATCAACCATGGAGAAACCAATGGCCGCCGCTAAAAAGCCGTTGATGGTATGTAGAATCGTATCCCAAAGAGGATATTTGATATAATAAGAACTAATCTCCCCCAGGATTTCGGCAGCGAATATGAAGAGCAGTATAATGATTTCTAAAGTCGTTGGCAATTCAATTTTAAAGTTCACCTGGACAAAACTAGGAACTATAAACAAAAATAGAGTGAGGACACATAAAAAAACATTCTCGTAATTTTTGTTATATATTTGCAATATCATCATGATAATGACGGCAATTCTGAGAACAAAATAGACCACAAAAGAACTCTTATGTTCCCTCAGTTCCATTTGAATTGCTTTCCACATCCGGCCCAATTTTCTTCTTAACATTTTATCTCATCTGTCCCTTTCTAGAATGCATCCCTACTTTTCGTTCAATTTTTCCTCACAATAGACACAGCGATATGTTCGGGTATCAATATCGGTCAACTTAAATACATGGGTCAGTTCTTGTTCGATAGAGGTGATGCATCTTGGATTCTTACAAGTGACCACGTTAGTGACGGTCTTTGGCAATGTAAGATTCTTCTTTTCTGAGATTCTGCCGCCTCTGATGACATTGATTGTAATATTGTTATCAATAAAACCAAGAATATCTAAATCTAAATCCAATTCTCCCTGAACCTTGATAATATCCTTTTTCCCCATCTTATGACTGGAGGCATTCTTGATGATTGCTACCTGGCAGTCTAACTTGCCAAGTTTTAGATATTTATAAATGTCCATACTTTTACCGGCTTCGATATGATCAATCACATAGCCGTCTTCAATACCACTAATATTTAGCATACATCTACCTCCAAAAACTTCATAATAAGTGCCATTCTGACATAAACACCAAACTGAGCTTGTTTAAAATAAGCAGCCCTTGGGTCTCTATCAACTTCGATAGAGATTTCATTGACCCGCGGCAGGGGATGGAGTACAAGCATATCATTTCTGGCCAGTTTCATTTTAGCAGCATCAAGTATATAACGATCTTTTAAACGAATGTAGTCTTCTTCGTTAAAGAAGCGTTCCTTTTGCACCCGTGTCATATATAGAATATCTAATTCAGGCATGACATCTTCTAATACTTCGACTTCCTTAAAGGGAACATTTTTATCGGCTAATACCTCTTTGCGGATATATGCGGGAATCCTCAATTCTTCAGGGGAAATCATAACAAAGCGAATATTAGGATAACGGACTAATGCATTGATTAAAGAATGTACGGTACGTCCGAACTTTAAATCGCCGCAGAGCCCTATTGTTAAGTTTTCAAGTCTTCCTTTTAAACAATGGATAGTTAATAAATCGGTTAATGTCTGTGTAGGATGTTGATGTCCGCCGTCACCGGCATTAATCACGGGAATTGAAGAATTAAGCGATGCCACATAAGGGGCACCCTCTTTTGGATGGCGCATCGCTGCAATATCAGCATAACAAGAGATCGTACGAATTGTATCTGCCACGCTCTCGCCTTTTGCAGCAGAGCTAGAATCGGCACTGGAAAAGCCAAGGACATTACCGCCTAAGTTTAACATGGCGGCTTCAAAGCTTAAACGGGTCCGGGTACTGGGTTCATAGAAGAGAGTGGCAATCTTCTTACCTTTACATACCGCATCATATTTGCCAGGATTATTCGCAATATCTTCTGCCAACAGTAAAATTTCCTCTGTTTCTTCAACAGATAAATCTAGTGGACTGATTAAATGTCTCATAAATACCTCCGCTGTAAAATCGTATCATAGGTGATTTTTACCCTATCCATTATAATAATACAAAATCACTGATTATACCATAGTTTTTAGCGTTTTTTTTCTTGAAATATTTGCAAATAAGGTTTGACATATACAAATGGCTGTGGTATTCTTATGGTGTTACGGACAAAACGTGATACAATTATATTTTTTTTGGAGGATTAAAAATGAATAAGGGTACAGTTAAGTGGTTTAACAACCAAAAAGGTTTCGGATTTATTTCCGATGAAGACGGAAACGACGTATTCGTACATTACACTGGTCTTGCTATGGATGGTTTTAAATCCTTAGAAGAAGGACAAGAAGTAGAATTCGAAGTTGTCAATGGAGCTAAAGGTCCTCAGGCAACAAACGTTGTAAAATTATAATCGGCAGGATTTTCAGTATTCCTTATTCTATCATATAAAATTTCAAGAATTTTAATTTAGAATGAAGCTATATTGTAATATCAGTGATTACCGAAGGGGTTATCCGCATGGATAACCCCTTTTGGTTAACTTGGTGGGTGAAACGGAAGGGCAATATGATTAAAGAAAATTTAGATAAATTATTACACCAGGAGGATGTCAGGAAGCAATTAATTGAAATCAGGAAATATATCAAAGAAGCTTCTCAAAAAAATGAGCTTTTTGAGAAGCTTCAAGGCGATTTTACCGTATTGAATCAATTACTGCAGCATGAAGATGCCAAAGTACGAAAGAATACTGCCTTGATTTTAGGTGAGTTGGGTGTACAAGAGAGTCTGGATTTGATTTTTGCTGCATATCATAAAGAAGACAAGCTTTTTGTACGGGCCTCATATTTAGTTGCTATGGAGCAACTGGATTACAGAAAGTATTTAGAGGCTTTGAAGCAGCAGCTTAAGATTCTTAGTACCGGTCAAAATTTTCCTGAAGAAGAAAAGCACAGGGAAGACGAAATCAGGCAATTAAGAGAAATGATTTTATTGATTGAAAAACCAGAACGGCATAGATTTACCGGCTATGATAAAATCTTGAGAATGGTTCTGATCACCCCAAAGAAGTTAGAAGAGATTACAAAGAATCAGCTGGGAAACATGGGGATTGCGGCAAAAAAAATATCCGGTGGTGTTATTGTCAAGTCGGACCGTTTAACAGATATAATGCAAATACGTACATTTAAGAGTGTTTTGCTGATGTTTGGTGATATAAACCAAATTGAAGCCAATGATATAAATATGGCAGAAACGCTGATGGAACAAGGTTTGCTCACCTACCTTAATGAAATTCATGAAAAGGGAGGCCCTTATTATTTTCGTCTGGATATAAAGACAAAGATGAGCCTCGGGGAAAGGTCAAAACTTGCCAGAGGAATCGCCTCGAGATTAGAAAAGCTATCTGAATATCAATTAATTAATTCGACCTCCAATTATGAAATAGAAATACGTCTAATCGAAAATAAATCAGGTGGCTATTTATTTTTTTTAAAACTGTATACCATGAAAGATGAACGCTTTAGCTATCGCAAATATGCCATAGCGGCCTCAATACATCCGGCAATAGCTGCCACAGTTGTCCAAATAGCCAAGCCGTTTATGAAAGAAAAAGCCAATGTGCTGGATTCTTTTTGTGGGGTCGGAACAATGTTGGTTGAAAGAAATATAGGACTTAAAGCAAGGAGCCTTTATGGAGTAGATACGTTTGGACAGGCTATCTTACAGGGAAGAGAGAATGCCAGAGCAGCCGGGACGGTGATTAACTTTATTAACCGTAATTTCTTTGATTTTAAGCATGAATATAAATTTGACGAAATTATTACCGATATGCCAAGGCAAACAGGGAGGATTGGTGCCGGAGAAATCGAAGCTTTATACCGGCAGTTTTTTGATAAACTGCCGGAAGTTATGGCAAATGAAGGGCTCATTATTCTTTATGCTAACGAAAAAGAACTCTTGGAAAAAGAGATACGCCGGTGTGCTTATATTAAAGTGTTAAAATATAAAGTATTATCGGCAAAAGACAATTATTTTACTGCGATATTAAACTATACTTTGACAGATGGAAGGAGTCTTTGATGAAACTTATTTCTTGGAATGTTAATGGATTAAGAGCGGCTGTAGGTAAAGGGTTTATAGAGATTTTCACAGCCATTGATGCCGATATATTTTGCCTGCAGGAAACCAAATTACAGGAAGGACAAATAGACCTGGAACTTCCCGGATACTACCAATATTGGAATTATGCAGTAAAAAAAGGCTATTCGGGGACGGCGGTATTTTCAAAAAAAGAAGCACTGCGTGTCATGTATGGTCTGGGTATAGAGGAGCATGACCAAGAGGGTAGGATGATTACCCTTGAATATGATGATTTTTATCTGGTTAATGTTTATACACCGAATTCTAAAGAGGGGTTAACCAGGATAGACTATAGAATGTTATGGGAAGATACCTTTAGAAAGTATCTGAAAAATCTGGAAGAAACAAAGCCGGTTATTTTATGTGGGGATTTAAACGTAGCTAATGAAGAGATAGATTTGAAGAATCCAAAGACCAATCGCAAAAATGCCGGATTTAGTGACCAAGAACGGGGAAAAATCAAGGCGCTTCTGGCAGATGGTTTTATCGATACATTCCGGTTTTTTTATCCGGATAAAGAAGGGGCTTATTCATGGTGGTCATACCGCTTTAATGCCAGGAAGAATAATGCCGGATGGCGTATTGACTATTTCATCGTTTCTCAATGCTTGAAGGAAAAACTGGTTGATGCAGATATATTAAGCGATGTCTATGGCTCTGATCATTGTCCGGTGGAACTTCAAATAGAGTCTCTGAAATAATGGATTAGGGGGGTTATGCATTGAATAGAGGATTAATTCATATTTATCATGGAAACGGTAAGGGAAAGACAACCAGTGGTATCGGCCTATGCATACGGGCTGCCGGAGCAAATTTAAAGGTACTAATATATCAGTTTTTAAAAGATAACGACTCTTCTGAAAGAAAGATTTTAAGTAATATTCCCGGCATTACTTTGGAAGAGGGAAAAGAGAAAATAAAATTCATCTTCAAAATGAGCCAGGAAGAGAAGAACAAAGCAGCAATATTTTATGGTGAAGAATTTGAAAGAATAAGCAAAAAAGCGGGAGAAGAAGCTTTTGATGTCCTGTTTTTTGATGAAATCCTTCATTTAATCAATTATGGGCTGCTTGAAGAGGAACGTGTGATTACTTTTCTTGAAAATAAACCTGAAAAATTAGAAGTTATCATGACTGGTTATGAACCTTCAAAAAGGCTCTTAGAATTGGGGGATTATGTGTCTTGCATACAAAAAGAAAAGCATCCCTTTGATAAAGGCATATCTGCAAGAGAGGGAATTGAAAGGTAGTGATACTATGAAAAGAATCGCCTTGATTGTCATACGTCTGTTTTACATTGTGCCAATATGGTTCTATAAGATTTGGAAGTATGCAAAAGATATAGATCACGAAAAGTATGATGATGAATTTAGATATCGCTTTCTTCAAAAAATAACAACCCGAGCCAATCGTGCCGGAAGAGTGACGGTTAAATGCAGCGGTCTTGAAAATTTGCCAAAGGATAATGGGTTTGTTATTTTCCCAAATCATCAGGGACTATTTGATGGGTTGGTATTTCTTGAAACCCTGGGCAGACCTTTTTCAATTATTATGAAGAAGGAGGTTGAAAATACTTTTTTGGTCAAACAGATTCGATTGATTATCGGAGCAAAAATTATGGATCGTGATGATGTGAGACAATCAATGAAGGTTATCAAAGAAATTTCAGGGGAAGTAAAAGAGGGAAAAAACTATATTATTTTTGCCGAAGGAACCAGAAGTAAAAAAGGGAATGAGATTCTAACATTCAAAGGTGGTGCCTTTAAAAGTGCAGTCTATGCAAAGGCCCCGATTATTCCGGCGGCATTAATTGATGCATTTAATGCCTTTGACACGCATTCAATCAAAAGAATCACTGTGCAGGTACATTATTTGAAGCCGATTGAGTATGAAGAATACAAAGATATGAAGACGGGAGAAATCGTTCGTCTGGTTGAAGAAAGAATCAGGCAGGTCATCGATGAGAATACGGTCAGTGAATAGCCCAAAATAAGTTGATAAAACGATAGACTTTAGTACTGTAAAATGTTAATATAATCACATAATAAATTAAGTTTATGGAAATAGAGGTGATTGGGTATGAATAAGAAAATTAAAACACCAGCTGTAGAACAACTATTTGAAGCTATACTCTGTTTAGATAATGTAGATGAATGTTTTGAATTCTTTGAAGATATTTGTACAATTAATGAATTGCTATCTTTGTCCCAACGATTTGAAGTCGCCAGAATGCTTAGGGAGAAGAAAACCTATCTTGATATTGCCGAGAAGACCGGTGCATCTACAGCCACTATCAGTCGGGTAAACCGCTCATTGATTTATGGAAATGACGGTTATGACATGGTGATTGATAGATTAAAAGAAAAACATGAATAAATCGTAAAAGGTATTGCCGGTGTATCGGCAATACCTTTCTAAGTTGTGTGCCAGGCATGGCACTAATCTAGCTGGTGAAAGTCCAGCCATGGGTAGTTACCGCCAAGTGTAGCGAACCACAAGTTGGTACCAGTAATGGTATAGATGAAGGA
>Ga0153994_1000214_pt1 | contig 19349 bp, 16 predicted proteins | sample TSNC078MetaG_FD_104735 | JGI IMG/M metagenome (GOLD analysis project Ga0153994, IMG submission 104735) | Attine ant fungus gardens microbial communities from North Carolina, USA - TSNC078 MetaG | ecosystem: Host-associated > Fungi > Mycelium > Unclassified | place: USA: North Carolina, Lumber...
AAGCCCTGTTTGTCGACAATATACAAAACTGCTATTTTTCTAACCAATCGCTAAAGATGAGTAATTTGCTCGATTTGTAATACTGAATTAAATAATATCAACGATTTAATTGACTACCACCTAATATTAACATTGAATTAGATATTCAAAAAATACGATTAGATCATATCGAGAGCACGGATATAACGATACTGTTTTCCAATGCACTTACAAACGCAGTTGAAGCATGTTTGGAATGCCCTAAAGAAAAGCGAAGAATAGTGTTTCGGATGCATACATATAACGATAATATCGTTATTAGCATTAAAAACACAAGCTATGCGTTGCCAGCTATGAAAAACGGTCAGTTCCTTTCTACAAAGCAGAATCATATGGGTATCGGGACATCAAATATAAAAGATGTAGTAGAAAAGTATCAAGGTAATGTTAGCTTTGCTTATACGCCTGATACCTTTGAAATCAATATATATATTATATCCAATATGCCGTGATTAGAAAAATGAATCTACACCATTAGAAAAAGCCAGAGTTCTTTGAACGCTGGAAATACGTATATTCATACGGAAGGAGAAAAGGTATGGTGCAAAAAGTTTATCCAGACTGGGGACAGGCTCATAAGAAAAGAGGAACCACTATAAAAAGGTCAGACAAGGTGCTTTCAGCCGAAGAGCTAGGACAACTGAAAAGGCAGCATTGGTCCATTTGAAAATCGACTACACCATGTATTGGATGAAACATTCCGTGAAGACCGGTCACCGGCTAAAAAGTCCAAAAACAATCTGGCATTGATTCGAAAGATCGCTTACAACATTCATTAGATGCATATAGAATGATGTTCTACATTATGACAGATAGTCTGATTCTAGCAATAAGGGGAAGCTCGGCGAGGTGTTGATTTTGGAGATTAGAGACAGCGAACAAATGAACTTAATATTGAGCAAAATATTAAAAGAGGGAATCAAAATGGAACAATCAAAAATGAGTAAATTATATCCAATTGTGCTTAAACGGGTAGTAAAGAAAGAATTAAATGCCTATTATCCCGCAAAATTACTGTCACCAATACTTGCTGAAACAAAAAGAGAGTATATTTCTATAGCTGTATTTTGCGGTTCACGAACACACCGCCGCCGAAGTCATTTATGACAGGGTGAACAACGAAAAACCGCTTGTCGGCATGACAAACTTTAAGGGCGACTACATAACGAGAGACGATGTGAAAATAGCGAAGAACTACCTTTCAGAGTTGGAATTTCAGGCGTTAGAACAAAATCCGATGACAATGCAAGATTGGATAGATACAAATGTCTTGATTTCAGCATTATTATTTCCTTCAGAAAGAATGAAGTCATTGGTAAGCAAATCGGTGTTGGAAGTAAAGGATACATTTGAAAATCTTCGTTCCTGCACAATAAAGAACTTCGGAGTAAATGGAATAACTGTAAAAAGAAAACTGTTTGCATCAGATGAAAAGAACCGTTATCTTCACATTTATTATAGTGTAGGTAAATGTGCATCAGAAAGAGCTTATATTTATCAAAGGGACAGGTGATGTTTAAATGAAAATACTCATATTTGGTGTTTCAAACGTAGGAAAAACAACGATAGGAAGTAGCCTGGCTGTGAATCTCGGTTATGATTTTTTTGACCTTGATGAAGAAATAAAAAGGTATTACCATACTACTTTGGAGGATTTTGTAAATGGGGAAACGCTTGAGATTAGAGATCAGAAAAGAGGCGTAGTTCTCGATGAATTAATGAAAAATGAAAATGATAAAGTCATTGTGATAACCCCAATATCTTATCCGGTAAACTTTAATCATCATCTCTGTCGAAGCGATGTTCTTGCAATAGAATTAAGAGACACGGCCGGGAACATTTTTGATCGTCTTGTGTTTAGCGACGAAAACGATAACGTGTACAAAGATGATGATTATAAGAATGCTCATAAGGAACATTATATTGAAGAGATTTGTGAAGATATCTCCTGGTATGGAAAAACCTATGTTAACATTAAGAATAAATTTGATATGAATAATGAACTTCCTGATGTTGTGGTTAAAAGATTGATTAAAGAATTTGATTTACCAGTTATTTAGGATTGAGTGCCAAAATCACTGGAAGTTCAGGTTTACTCAAAAACTACCCTATAAAAGAAAAATAAAAAGAGTGTAGAATATTGGAAATAGTATTGCAAGATGGAATAATATGGTATAGGATAGAGGTAAAGTTGCTATTAAAAGGTAATTTTGTTATAGGTTATTGAAAGTCAATAGCTTTAGATGCGGATACCGATATGATGACAGTTTTAACCAAATAGGGATTAATGGAGGGCAAACAGCTGTTAAATGTCAGTGCTGCATTATTCTGTGATTGTGAAATAAAGAGGAGTAAATTCATGTGGGTGGGGTAAAATTTTACTCCACTAGAAATTTGGGGAAAGAAGTTTCGCCATGTAGTATATTTCTGATAATGCTACTAAGATGGTAGGTTGGAATTCATCAAGTTTGGTAACAGCTGTAAGAGATTATGCGCTTTAATCAAAAGGAGGATTGCCCAATATGAAAAAGACGTGTTTTGTTGCTATGGGATTTGGAAAGAAAATGGACTATCAAAATTCTGCAGAAGTTGATTTAGATAAAATATATCTGGAAGTAATCAAGCCATTATTTGAAAAAGAACTGACTGACTATAAACTTATTAGAGCAGATGAAATTGCTGGTTCTGCTTTAATTGATGTAAGTATGTATGCACTTCTAATAAATGCTGATTTAGTAATTGCTGACATTACAACACTTAATCCTAATGCTATATATGAACTTGGAGTACGACATGCTGTTAGACCATATTCGACTATTATAATGGCACAGAAAAGTTGTAGAATACCATTCGATTTAAATCATTCAAGATTCTTAACATATGATGATATAGATGAACAATTAGATGATATTGAAGCTAAGAAAATACAAGCTGATTTGAAAAGATTTGTGATGGAAAGTGAGAAAAAATCAACAGATAGTCCGTTATATACTTTTCTTCCTAAGGCTCAACCACCAACGATAAGCGATGAAGAATATCTAGCACTTATTACAGAAGCTGAAAATAAAACGGACACGATATCTTCCTATATGGAAAATGCAGTATCTAACATGAAAGATAGTAATTTTATTGAAGCGATTAAAGATTGGGAGCAATTAAAAATATTGTTACCGAACAATGAATACATAGTTCAGCAATTAGCCCTTACAACCTACAAATCTGAATTACCAAATAGAACCAAGTCATTAGAAAATGCACTAATAATTATTAAGGAGTTAAAGCCTGAAAATTCCTTAGACCTAGAGACATTAGGGATAACTGGCGGGATTTACAAGCGCCTATTTAGAATTAATAGAAAGTTTGATTACTTGGATGAAGCCATTAATTATTATCACAAGGGATTTGTTATTAAGAATGATTATTACAATGGAGAGAATTATGCTAATTGCATGTTACTTAAAACGCAACAACCTAATTTATCTCTTGATGAAAAAAGTAATCTGAAATATAACAGCAAAAAGATATATGAAAAGATTATTGAAATTATCCATAGTAGCCTTTCGAATGATGAAGAAAATATTTGGATGTATGCAACACTTGCAGTTTCTTATTTGGGGATAGAAGATACAGAGAATCATTCAAAATATCAAAAAGCTTTCTATGATAAATGTACTGTCGAATGGGAAAAAGCATCTTATATGGAGACTTTAACTGAACTAAAGGCGTGTATTATCAATCAGAGGGGGGCATTTAGAAATGTAAAGGACAGCGAAGCGAAAAAGACATCATGCCTTGTCCCCTATGATGAATTGCTCGAAAGCGAAAAAGAATATGATCGAAATACGGCTTGGAAACACTGAAGTTGATTGTAAAATAGGATATAAGATATCATTCAAATAATCAGTGAGTGATGGAGGTATGACATGATTGAGAAATGTCCATTCTGTGGTTCGGAAGACATTTATTACAGCAAAAAAAGAAAAGTATTTGTTTGTGAAGATTGCGATGAAACATTCGTAGAAGAAGATGAGCGTAGTGCTTCTGCAATGAAAGCAGACTTGGGCACAGACCTTGAACTCTTTTTTAGCTATGGACATGATCGGAACAGGTTTCTTGTGGAGAGAATAAGGGCAGATCTCGAGGCACGTGGGCATCATGTCTGGATAGATAGTAGTGAAATCAAAACAGGAGACCATTGGCGGAAAGATATTCTGGATGGTTTGATGAATTCAGCTAAAGTTATTGCATTTTTATCGGAGCACTCAACAAGGAACCCCGGTGTATGTTTGGATGAATTGAAGATTGCAGTATGTGTTAAGGGTGCAGCCATCAAAACCGTTTTGCTTGAACCGGAGTCGAGGGTGAAACAGCCGTCTACTATCTCCGAAATTCAATGGCTGGATATGAGCGATTGGAACGAAATTAAAAGTTCCGGTGATGTAAATTTTGAGGAATGGTATAGTCAGAAATTCAGAGAACTATGCGACGCTATTGAATCTGTAGAATCTGTTGAATTAAGCGGCGATATTCATTTGTTAAAGGATAAATTGCAACCATATTTGAATTCGGAGAAGGAATATGGATTGTTACAAAAGAATTATTACGGAAGAAAATGGCTTGAAGATCAGATTGAAAACTGGCAGGACAGAACCCAAGCACAAGCGCTTATTGTGTATGGAAAACCTGGAAGCGGAAAAAGCGCTTTTGCAGTAAACTATTCACACTACAATTCCAATGTTTATGGATGTTTTTTGTGTGAATGGAATCGAGAATACACAATTAATCCGAAGAAACTTGTGAGAACAATGGCATTTAAACTGGCTACAAAACTTCCAGATTACCGAAGTCTTCTCATGCATCAATTGAACGAAGATAATTTGTACTTCGAAGATTTGAAAGCTGAAGAATTGTTTGAATATCTTATTGGGTATCCATTCAGTCATCTTGTTGATGGAAACAGGGAGACTGGAATAATTGTTGTAGATGGACTAGATGAGGCAGAAGATAATGGGACGAATCCTCTGGCTGAGATGTTTTCCAGATGCATTGAACGAATGCCTAAATGGATTAAGTTTATCTTCACAAGTAGACAGGAAAAGAATGTAAGTGTCTATTTTCGTGCATGTAGGCAGCTTGACATTATTGATGATATGCCAGGAGGTTATAATGACATCATGGCATTCTCAGTGAAAGCATTGACAGAAGAATTAAAAGCGATACCTAATAAGTTGGAAGTTATCGATAAAATATGCGAACTTAGCGAAGGTATATTTCTTTATGCGGAATTGCTGACAGAAGATATTAAAGCTGGGAAGGCATGCATACAGGACATTTCGGCATTTCCAATAGGATTGAACGCATTTTACAGACTGTCTATGGGGCGTAAATTTAAGACAAATGAAAGTTATTTGCAGGTAAGACCTCTGTTAGAGCTACTTTGCATTTCCGATACAGTTCCAGAAGAATTGGTTCTGACTGGATGCCAATACTCAAAGTATGTATTTTTAGTTTGTCTTGATAAACTGGGAGCCTTTATTGAACGACAAAAAGAAGGTGATGTTTATGTTCTTGGATTCTCACATAAGTCAGTGAGAGATTGGCTAGAAAATTCGGAACAAAGTGGGGAATACTATGTTGACAAAAAGGCTGGGGCAATCAGGTTGGCGAGGTTTTGCAGAGAATGGTTAAACAGTCAAAAATCAGGTTTTGAGGAATATCATAGAAATCAAATGGCAGAGTATATTCAAACACATGTCGGAGTGTACTATGTAATTGCAGAAGAGTACAAGGAACTTGAGAGTTTTCTGATTTCTAAAGAAGATTCCCTGATGCCGTATTGGCTGATATGGAACGATTTTCCAGAATCATGGAATCATTCTCACTTGTTGTCTGTATTTTGGGGAGCATCTCAAAGAAATGACTTTGTTAAACAAATGCAAAAGGAGGGCAATGCGAAATTTCTTCTTTGGATTTTTGACAAAGCTAGTAAGACTTATGATGTGTCAAGTTTTGATCGGGAACTATTGGCAGCATATATGGATGTTATACATATTTCAGGGGATTATCCAAAGGCTGTTGAAATTGCAAATGTATATCTGAAACGATATACAACTAAAGAAGTTGCGGATGATAAATTCTTGGCTATGTTGAGGATTCGGAAAATACATCATGCTATGTTTTTCAAGCCGACGGAACCTCTGCTTGATGATGCGATGGCATTATATGTGCAGCTCGATGAAAGCTACCCAACTGTTTATAATGAGTTGTTGTTTCTTATTGGAGGAAACCTAGGTGTTTTAAATGGAAATTGGGAACTGTGTGATGAATGGCTCTATAAATCTGAACAATGTTCTAAAAAATATGCATTGGACGATTATCACAGAAGGAATGTTAGAAAAATTGCAGATTGCTTGTGTCAGAAGCAAGATTTTGTAAGTGCTCAAAATGTAATTCATTCAGTGATTTCCGAAAAAGATGCTATATCCAATAGGTATGATGCATATCTGATCGGTGCATTAGGGAATATTTATACTTGCATGTGTTTAGATGACGAAGCAATGCAGTGCTATGGTAAGGTACTTAAATATACAATAATGAAAGGCATTGTTGGATGGGCAGCTCATGCGAATTTAGGCATTGCCAATGTTAATTATAAAATGGGTAATATTAAAGAAGCAGTTGATTTTGCAACAAGAGCGAATGGAATATATAAAAAAATGCGACAGGAATGGGGCATTATAATGAGTGAGGCTCTGTTGGCGGCTTGTGAAAGCAGGATGGGAATTGCGCCGCTTAAAGTTGCATGTAATGCTGCTATTAAACGTGCGCAGAGAATGCATTACGGATCATGTGTTTCTGCAATAGAGGAATTCTGTAGCAGGAAACATGATTATTTGAAATTGTTTTTCTTATAATTAAGGAGGTAGTCAAAGTGGGAAGAATTAATAAGATTGAGAATAGTGATATTCAAGAGGCATTGGAAATAACAACCCGTCAATACTTTGTTGGTAATTTATCAAAGCCGCAGGAGATTCCGTTTTTTAGATCGAAAAAACTGGAAATAGGTATTACGTCATATGACAACTTCATCTCCGAGCCTACTCATATGCACACCGAAGCAACAGAATATCAGTATATGATTTCTGGAAGGACACAGTATTTGGATGTTAATACAGGAGAAATCTATGAGTTTGTCGGTGGAGACTTCTACGAAATTGAGGCTAATACTGCTTATGCACAGAAATCAAAGCCGGGGACAAAAATTCTGTTTATCAAAGTTCCAGCTATCAACGATAAGCAGTTGCTTGAAGTGGATAAATCGATTGTGAAATGGCTTGAAAGTAAACTTCGGACTGTGAGGACAGATTATTATTACGTTGAAGAAGCGCCGAAGGTGAATTCAATTAAACCTGCCGCTGCCGTTGCCATCATTGAGGATGAGAAAATTCTCATGTTGAAAAGGAGTGATAATAAAAAGTGGACTATGCCGGGTGGAACTCTTGAATTTGGAGAAAGTTTAACTGATTGTGCCATTCGAGAAGCAAGTGAAGAAACCGGACTGGACATAGAAATTACAGATGTTATCGGTACATATACTGATCCAAACATTCGTGTCGCATATTCTGACGGTGAGGTACGTCAAGAATTTACTATCGTATACGCTGGAAAACTTGTTTCGGGTATAATTGAAATCGATGAAGAATCTACTGCATTTCACTGGGTTCCTATTAATGCAGTTAACGAATTAGAATTAGCTGATTCACAAAGGAGACGTCTGGTTGATGTAATGAATTATCATCAGCAAGGGCTTAAAAGTCTGAAATAAGTCCCCCAATACACGGGTTTGAGTTATATCGCATTACTTGTTATTGTCAGGAGAGAGGAGCTGTTATGAAATAGGATGCATTTATCAGGCGTAATTGAGAGGGAAGTTTCCTCAGTTTATAGTTTTTTGTTACGACACCAACAGAAAGGAAAGAACTTTTGAAAATACTGAATCAAGATGACATTGTTTGTTCATACGGAGAACTGACGGAAAAATTTTCTTTCTGAAATATAATTAAGCAATAAGGTGAATTGAATAGAAATGAGAACCCCCCTATATTTTTGTCAGTTATGGTATAAACGCTCATGAACAAAGAAGGTGAAAAAGATGGCAGATAAAAGCATATTCATCAGTCACTCACATAATGATACGGAAACAGTTGAGAATATTATTGACCTTATAAAAAACGACAGATAAAGAAGTCTGGTATGATGTGAGATTTAAGGGCGGAGAAAATAGAGTATATCAAAGAAGTGCTGACACACTTTGGTGTAATATCTTAACGGAATAAGTAATTTGCTAAGGTGCTTATATAGGAAAATCAAATTATTCTCTCACGGATATTTTGAATGGTGAAATTTGATATTAGCTTAATAGTAAGGCAGCGTAAATATATGGTTAATATCTAAAATACAGGAGATGTTATATAATAGATAAATTCAACCGGAATAAGAATATAACAAAAGAGTGGATTGGCTTCAGATGGTAAGAAATACTTGATTTAGTGAATTGGTAAATGAAAATTGGGCGCTAGAACAGTGCAAATGTGAACACACTGCGTTTAGAATTATTAATGAATTGGAGGAACCATGACAAAAAGAAAAGATGAAATCACCATTCATAGTTCGGCAGCAGAATATCTGACTTATGTCGCAGCAGTTGGGGATAATGCGGACAGTTTGGAAATGCGCTATGAGGATGAAAACATATGGTTGACACAAAAAATGATAGCGACACTTTACGATATGGATGTCAGAACTATCAACGAGCATATCAAAAAGATTTATAAGGATGATGAACTTGCTGAGGAGGCAACTATCCGGAAATTCCGGATAGTTCAAACCGAAGGTTCACGGCAGGTTAATCGTGAAGTTATCCATTATAATCTTCAGATGATTATTGCAATCGGATTTAAGGTTAATAACGATCGTGCAGTACGTTTCCGTAAATGGTCTGGTCAAATCGTCAAGGATTACACCATTCAAGGTTGGACAATGGATAAGGAACGACTTAAAAAAGGGCATATGTTCACAGATGAATACTTTGAACGACAACTGCAAAATATACGTGAGATTCGCCTTTCTGAGCGCAAGTTTTATCAGAAAATCACAGACCTGTATGCCACTGCTTTTGATTACGATAAAGACGCAAAGACCACCAGATGGAAAGAATTGTATCCCTGTATCTTGACTATGCAGAACTGCAGGCTGAACATCAGATCCCTATGAGTATGGAAGATTGGGCAAAACGGTTGGATGGCTTTTTGGAATTCAACGGCAATGAGATACTGATGGATGCTGGCAAGATTAGTGCAGAGCAGGCAAAACTCCATGCAGAGACAGAGTTTGAAAAGTATCGTATTACGCAAGATAGGAGGTTTATGTCTGATTACGATAAGTTTTTGTTGGAATTAGAAGAAAAGATAAATAAAGAATTGGATTGATTTTTTGCGCAAGAGATATTGGTATAAGTGGATATTTAGGAATAATTGTTGCACGTTGAGACGGTTGCCAGTTTATCTCTCAAAAAAGATATACCAAAAATTGAAGTGTTAATGGATCCGGCTGAAGTGCATATGTGAGGAATGAAATGTTTTTGGGAGAAGGACATTATTGAGAGAAAAATTGAAAGGATTTTAGCAGAGGATGTAACAGAGTTTAAACCATAATAGTAATAGGGACAAAATTTCTTCTTATGTTGAAGATAAAGGCTTTAAGATATTCGACTATCATGATATCAAACAAAATACAATTAATGATTAGTCTAATGGTATAGGCATCCCATTATCCATATTAGGGAGTCTTTTTCTTACAAGCCCAAGGGTCCATTATGTTTATGCCCTGTGCTTCTCAATAATTATTTTAATTGATTCTTTCTATCAATAATATGTAAAGGTGGTGGCTGTAATTGAATGGCCAGATGTATCAGATTTGTTGTATAGCTGCAGCGGCTAAAAAGGCCCTAAAAGATAAATCTTCACTATCGTATACTCCACTCAAATATGAAAACAGAATTGAGTTTCAGTTTTTGCCAGAGAGGAAGCTGTTTGGTACAAAGACTCATAAAGCAGAGGGTGTAACGATATGGTATGATTACTGTTTAAAAAAGGGGTTACAGGACATCAAATATCTTGCGCCTGTTGCTGTCAAAGATCGTGCTATTCTTGGCTTCTCTAACACGACAGAAAGCTCTCTTGTGTGTTTCTATGGAGAGAAAGTTACTTGTTTTACCGCGCAATGGAAATTCGATTCTGTGAAAAAAATATGGAATATTCTTTATACAGAACAAGAATGTAAAGGTGCCCCTTCAGGGAAGCCGCATTTTAAAAACAATACGGAAGCTTTTAAGGATGTCTTGATAAAAATAAAAGAATTGGCTTGTAGGATTGATTGTAATAATTTTGCCTTGGTATTTCAAAAGGCACTTGATATCCTGTTAGGATCTTACGATTATATCGATATAGAATATAATTTGCCTCTTCCAGAAATTCCTGAAGAAAACTTGCATCTTTTTGAAGCTGCCAGTACCGCCGATGTTTTTGGTGCAATGGGCTCTTGGAACGATAGTCCGCCATATATGGCACATGAAAGAGGGATGGATAATGAATACGAATTACTTTCGAGTGAATTGCTAAAACAAGTCCGGCTTGCAGCTTTATATGCGATTAATGAATGGTAGAATGCAGAAGTAATGGGAAGTTTTAACTGGTGAAAGTTATTCCATCCTTTTTTATCGTACTATATACAGGACTATTAGGATTGGGAAGATGGTAAAACTGTTAATAACCTAAAAGGGGGAAGGCGCTCAAGGCGGTGAAAGTAGCAGGGGTTATTTACTCAAAAACCACCCTATTAAAAGAAAAGTAAAGAGATTGTAGAATATTGAGAAATAGTATTGCAAGATGGAATAATATGGTATACGATAGAGGTAAAGTTGCTATTAAAAGGTAATTTTGTTATAGGTTATTGAAAGTCAGTAGCTTTAGATTATAGCAATAATGGGTCGTTGGCACTACGATATGTGACTACAATGCACCCTATATGACTGGTATCCGCAAAGATATCTTAATCTCATTTTTCACACGAATGTAAGCAACCCATCAACTGAAAGAAGATTATCAGCAGCAAAGGTGGTTTTATGGACAAACTTCATCAACTGATTCAGTATTTTCGGGAATACGACCTGTACAATAACATGCTCTCCAATGAAATCAGGGATAAGCAGGCGAGAGATGTATTGCTCAAGGATTGCGACTATGATTTTATCGCCAGTCAAATGGGATGGAGCAAAAGAGACAAAATCTATTCCGTACTGCAAAGGAAGCTTGACAAGAAGCAGAGCGCCGAGGCGAAGCAGCAAATTGGACGCTATGTGAATAACGAAATCTCACTGGAAGAGCTGGTCTCTTCCCTTCCTCTTGAAAAAAAGCTGTATGAGGAAAAGGGGAAAATGGATGAAATCAAGCGCTCCAACAGTTTTCACGTATACTACCCTGTTTTCTACAACAAACGCAAGCGCACACAGCAATCTTTGCTGACCTTTAATTGTGAGTTGCAAGAGGACGCGCTGCGCATCGTAAAGCTGTATGCCAACAAGGATATCCTCACGCTGGTGATCGCCGCCCAAAATAATCTGGAGCTGGCAGACGCGAGAACGCTGTATGCAGGGCAGCTCGACGAGCTCTCCACCGTGGTGGACGCTCTGCAGGGCTCCCAGAGCTTTGTGGAACTGTACGAGATGGTCAGCCATCAGTTCTGGCAGATAACCAAAGCAGAACTCGGCGGCTTTGCTTCTACGGAGGATTGGCAGATGTTTGACAAGGCGACGGTGTCTTTCGGATCGACCGACGAGGTGATAGATAACTGCTTCCGGGACGAACTTGAGACTCTGGTGCAGAAGTGTCAAAAAGACGGCCATTTGCCTGAAACTGTGAAGCGATTCCTTGGACTGTCTGATCGGAAAGCTGAGGACATCACCCTCACCGCCTTCTCCGGCATCCATATGGGCAGCTACCAGTCAGATTATCCCATCAATCAAAAGCAGTGGCAGATTATGCAGCTCGCCGGAAAATCCCGGCTTCTTTGTGTGGATGGCCCGCCGGGTACCGGAAAGACAACGCTCCTGAAGGAGATGATCGCTGAGGAACTCGTCTTAAAGGCAGACGGTTTGCTAGAGGTATGGAACGCAGACTGGACTTGTCTCGGCGATAACTTGAAAGGAATCTACCGCTCCCCGTTTGGAGGTAAAAACAGCCACTCGGTTGTCATCAGCAGCACCAACAACAAGGCTATTGATAACATCGGGCTCGAACTGCTCAAGGAAATCGAATACTTTACAGGCTTTGCAAACGCCATCCCCCACGAGGAACACCAATATATGGGGGTGCTATGTGCCAGACTTGGAAGAAACGACAATGTTAAGGACTTTTACGAGGGCTTTTATGCGGGTTTCTGTCAGTATCTGAGCGAGACGGAAATCACAAAAGAGGACGCGCATTCTATTTGCGAAGAATACCGATGTATCCGGGATGAACTGCACAGACTGAACAACGAGATTACCAGGCTGTTGAAACAACGGGACAGGTTTCCACAATTCTACTCCTACAACGATATCCTCCATGCAGTTCAGGAACGGGAGCAAGACATTGCGTTGCTTACCGGACGAATGGAGCAGTTGGAACGTCAACTATCCGATCAGCAGGGACAACGGTCTTCCCTGGAATCGCAGATAACGGAAGCACAGTACAAACAAGCAGAAGCCGGGCAGCAGGTGCAGAAACTGGAGGCCAAAATCCGTATACTCTATGCGGATCTGCAAGATTACGAGCACATCGGCGGCGTCAAGCGCGGCCTGAGCTTCCTCTTTCCCAAAGCCGGCGCGTTGCTGAAAAAATATGGCTCAGTGCAGCAAATCCGAGATGAGATCGAAAGCTGCAAGGATACTGTCATACAACAACATAGTTCCCTTAAAGAGCTGAACACCCGAATCGTTGAAGTTTCCAAGGAGATGGATATCGTCCAAAACGCGGCGGCAGCGCTGAAATCACAACTGGCAGAAGTTCAGTTGCGGTACAAAGAGCAAACGGCACAGCGGGACGCACTTGCATCCTATTGCGGCGATCTGGAGAAGTATGCGGGATATAGCGCCTTTGCCAATGTCGATTTAATTGGCGCGAGCGCCTATCATCTACGCAATTTGCCCGCACTGATGAAGCTCCGCCATCACCTGTTCACTGCGGCACTGCGTGTCTTTGAGGCATATATCCTCATGCACAAAGAGCCAATCCTGCACAACCTCAGCCTCACACTGACCAAAACCGAGGGACCCAGCGGCTCCTTTTACAGCTGGTGCTGGGCCGCCCAAAATCTATATAATACTTCTGAGGAAGACAAGCAAGCGCTTGTCCGGGATCTATGGGAAACATTCTTTCTGTGTTTCCCGGTGATAACCACAACCCTCCATTCTTTTCGCAAAAAGACATTTGCCTTTCTCCCGGAGTTGTTCGATGTCCTGATGCTGGATGAAAGCGGGCAGATTGTACCCTATTATGTTGCTGCCCCACTATACCGCGCGAGCAGGGTTGTCTTCGTTGGCGACATCTACCAGATCGAGCCAATCAAAAGCGTTCCCACAGGCCTATTGGAAAAGAAGTATCGACCGCTTCTTGGGGATGAATCCTATGACCGCTTCTGCATTGACGCAGCCAGCGCGCAGAGTTATGCGGCCAGTGCCGGTGACTACTTTGAGATCATCGGAGACCGGGCCGGCGGCGTCATCCTGAACGAGCACAGGCGATGCGAGCCATCTATCATGGCATTTTCCAACCGCCACATCTACCACAATGTGCTGACACTGATTGGCGACGATGACAACGACAAGCTATTCGGCCGCAATCTGGTCGCCTTCGATGTGCGGGGCTTTAAGGCCAAGGAGCACTACAATCAGGCCGAGATCGATGCTTGCAAGCAGATTGTGGAGCAGTTGACCGTTCAGTACGGAGAAGCGGTGCGGAACGAGATCGGTGTAATCACACCCTTCAGCCGTCAGGCTGAAAAACTGAAGCAAGCTATCCGGGGCGTGGAAATCGGAACGGTTCATGTCTTTCAGGGGGCGGAGAAAAAGTATATCCTCTTTTCCTGTGTGCTGGACAACACGGTCGATGCAGCAGCGGGACTGTACCAGTTCGTCGGTGGAAAGGGCAATCTGTTGAATGTTGCGTTTTCCAGAGCAAAAAAACAATTCATCTTTGTCGGCAACTTCCAAGCAGCCAGGGATTCCGGCAACTACCTGAAGCTTGCGATGGACATTATGGCCGAGCATGGCGCGCTGTTCAGTCTGTTCGACACAGAGCTGCTAGAGGACAGTGATCTGCTCGCAGACCGCAGGATTGTTCAAATCCTTGCAGGCAGGCAGGATATAGGACCTGGTGATGCAATTGGCGCCTATCTCTGCGAGCGGATTCCGGAAGGCATCATTGCCGAACCCAAGCTGCACAACGACATCCTTAAAGATATACTATTGATGGCAAGGGAAAATCTATATATCATTTCTCCCTGGATTGGCAGTAACGTGGTCACCGACAGTATGCTGGAAACAATCAAGCAGAGGATTGATTGTGGTGTGCCAATTCAAATTACATTTGGGCACAAGGCGGTCAAGTGCTCGCTGGATGACATAGACGATCTTGTCGAAAAAGATATTCCATGGCGACGCGAAGATGCGGCAAGGGCCATCCGCGCATTGCAGGAATTGCTGGGAGATGCGCTTCGGTATGCTCCGCCTTCTCATGTCAAACTCCTTTTAGTGGATAATCGCTATTTGTTCATTGGGTCGTTCAATTGGCTTTTCAACAGCGGTAAAACCAAACAAAAGGAAATCAGCTGTCTTATTACAAATCCAAATATGATTGCATATACAAAAGAACGATTTCTTATCTGATGAAATACGTGCCGACCTAAGATGAATGCTATACCTGCATTAATAGCAATAATGGGAGTTCGGTTACATGCTTTTTTTGAATATAATGTGAAGTTGTTAAGAAGAGGGAGGTAACGTGATGGAAAAAACTAAGCGAGAGTTATATTTATTATTACAGCAACAGAATTATAAACTGATGTTGGAGCAAATTGATAAACGGAATTCAATAATTGTAATATACATAACTATCTGTGTTGCTCTTTTAGCATTTTCAGGTTCAGTAAAAAATAATATGGGAGCTTATACTTTGTTAGCTGTATACTTAGTTATAGCCGGAGCAATTGTAAACTTATTGTTGATATCTTTGATTAGATGGCAAAGGAAGGAACTTTTGGCATGTCAGATAAAATAAAAGAAAGCAAATTTTTATTATATGAAACTGAAGATGGAAAAATAAATGTAAGCGTCATATTAGAAAATGAAGACATATGGCTTTCGCAGAAAGGAATGGCCGAGTTATTTGATAAAGACGTAAAAACAATTAATAGACATATAAAAAATATCTTTAAAGAAGAAGAACTAAGTGAAAGCCTAACTATCTCGTTTTTTGAGATAGTTCAAAATGAAAATGGTAGAAATGTAAAAAGAAATGTTCAATATTATAATTTAGATATGATAATTGCTGTTGGCTATAGAGTAAGTTCGAAGAAAGCAACCAAATTTAGGCAATGGGCAACCATTATTCTAAAAGATTATATTAAAAAAGGGTTTGTACTCGATAAGGAAAGATTAAAAAATGGATCAAAATTTGGGAAAGACTATTTTGATGAATTATTAGAGGAAATTAAAGAAATTCGAGTCAGTGAAAGACGAGTCTATCAAAAAATAACAGACATATTTGAAAGATGCAGTAGTGACTATAATAATAAATCAGAAGAAGCATATATATTCTTTAAAATAGTACAGAACAAGTTACATTATTCGATAACGGGCAAAACAGCTGCAGAATTGATATTTGAAAGAGTAGATAGCAAAAAAATAAATATGGGGTTAACCTCATGGAAAAATTCACCTGATGGCAAGATAATAAAATATGATATTAACATAGCAAAAAACTACTTATTGAAAGATGAACTGGAAAAATTAAATGATTTAACAAATTTATTTTTGGATATAGCGGAGACAGAGGCTAAAGAACAAAATGTAATGACAATGAGGGATTGGATAAATGTTACAGATGACTTATTAAGATATAGAAAGAAAAAGGTGCTTGGGAATGCTGGAAGTATATCACATGAACAGGCCATTAATAAGGCAAATAAAGAGTATGAAAAGTACAGGGTTAAGCAAGATCAAGAACTTATATCAAGCATGGACGAGTTATATATAAATTATTTTGAAGAGAATAAAAAATTAAGATGATTTTGTAATTACCCAAAAGATATTAATTCTTCCCCCCAAAAAATATAAAACATAGATAAATAGATAATAGGAAGCTTAGTCTGGAAATAATTTTGGCTATAATTATGTAGTCTTAAGTACAGCAAATATTATTCCGGTAAAGAGTCGGAGCCAATTGAGGGTGATGTATTCAAGATTATTATACCGCTTGATGATGAGTATTCCTTTGATGCACAAATAGGTAAAAGCAACACCGTTGATAAAGCGTTGATATCCGCTGATAGAATCGCTGATAAAACGTTATCAGATAATGAAAAGAAAAGGATTGAAGTATTTGAAGGAAAATGGAGTTATTGTAAGCAAAACAGTGAAAGAAATTACAGGACTTTCTGCTACATCGTCAAGAGATTTAATGAAAAAGTTGATTTTAAAGGAGGAGATTTTGAATGAATAGTGTGCGTTTAGGAAATGTAATGATTGATTGTAATGATGAGCAAGGCTTATGCGAGTTTTATTATAAATTCCTTGGATGGAAAAAATCCATTATGTTTGGCCGACCTGCACTGCGTAGTGATAACGGGATTGTTTTCTTGTTTATTGAGGAAGAACAATATATCCCCCCTGTGTGGCCGGAAGAAAAGGGTAGGCAGCAAAAACAGATGCATTTTGATTTTCAAGTTCCAGACGTGAAAAAGGCAGTCGAATATGCTAAGTCATTAGGTGCTATTGAAGCCCCTGACCAATTTGGTGACGATGAATTTGTAACAATGTTCGATCCTTCAGGACACCCTTTCTGTCTTTGTGCCGAGAGCAATATACCCTGAGCAATAATTAGTAAATTTGAAAGGCAAATTAAAAATGGAGATAAGATGGACTAAACAGGAGGTAAAGTTTATGAAGACATTGATTTTGTTTTATAGTTACACAGGAAGCAGCAAAAGATTTGCAGAGAATCTTTCAAAAAAATGGGTGCTGATATAGAAGAGGTGAAGACCGCTAAACGTCCAGGAACAATAGCGGCTTATGTATTGGGCTCATTGTCCGCTATGCGGCAAAAATCTGTAATTATTAAGCCAATGCAAGCAGATTTAAGCCAGTATGACCACTTTATTTTAATTGCTCCCATTTGGGCTGGCAATCCTGCTCCGGCTTTCAACAGCATGATAGACAAGCTGCCGGCGAAAAATTCCGTTGAACTTTATCTTATATCCGGCAGTGGTAATAGTAATAGGGACAAAATTTCTTCTTATGTTGAAGATAAAGGCTTTAAGATATTCGACTATCATAATATCAAACAAAATACAATTAATGATTAGTCTAAAGGCATATACACCCGTATCCATATTAGGGAGTCTTTTTCTTACAAGCCCAAGGGCCATTATGTTTATTTACATAGAGAACGGGATGCTTGTAAATTTTAGTATCTAAAATGTAGATGATTAAATAATATAAACCAAACGGAGCTGTCTGTGTTAGTTCAATAGTAAAGGAAAAGAAACAAAATTATGAAAAAGAATAAAAAAACTGATATGACGCCTTTCAATATGCGCAAGAAGCCAGGCAGACAAAGCGCTCTGCTATTGCCGATTATTTGGGCCGGCGCGTTTTGTGCAGCAGGCTTTGGTCGGCTAACAATTCGGAAAATTGGTATGGAGGGATTAAAACCGCCCTACCTCGTACTATCCATGCACCAAGGGTTTGCCGATTATTTTATAACCCCTTTGGCACTTTTCCCGAATCGGGCGAGCTATGTTTCGGACATGGAAGGTTTTGCTAATTACGGAAAATGGCTCTATTCTCGTATTGGTGGTATAGCCACGCGTCGCTTTGTGGGGGACATATCGCTAATACATAACATTCGGCATGTGACCGAAAACAACAGAGATATTATTGTCATTTTTCCAGAGGCGCGGCATTCAAATGTCGGTACAAATTCCCTGCTGCCAGAGTCTACAGGGAAGCTCATAAAACTTTTGAAACTGCCGGTGGTTGTGCAGAAGCTGAACGGAAGTTACTTATCATCTCCGATTTGGGACGAAAAACATAACCGGAAAGTTCCGCTGAGGAGCACGCTGGAAAAAGTGCTCGACCCGGCAGAGATTGAGCGGCTCAGCACAAAAGAGCTGACAGAGATAATCAACCAGCATTTTACATATGACGAATACAGATGGCAATATGATAATAACATATCGGTCGAGTACCCAGCCCGTGCCGAAGGACTTCACAAGGTGCTATACCTTTGTCCCAACTGCGGTACAGAATATGAGATCGAGAGCTGCGGTCATATCCTCAATTGCAGAGCATGTAAAAAACAATGGGAGATGGACAGATTTGGACAGCTTGCCGGGATGGATGGAACAGCAAGATTTACACATATACCCGACTGGTATGAATTCCAGCGCGCGGAAGTGAAAAAACAGATTAAACGCGGCGAATACAGATTGAAATTAGAAGTGATAATCGATGCGTTGCCCAACGAAAAGGGATTTGTACACCTTGGTTATGGCATATTTGAACATAATCAAGAGGGTCTCCATCTCTCTTTTACATCAACAGGTGAGGAAAAACACTTCAGTTCCGCCACGATGCATTCGCTTCATACCGAGTATGATTATAGAAGCTTTGGGGACTGCATTGTACTGTCAACCGTAGATTGCTGCTATTATATACATGCAAGAACGGGGACGCTACCCGTCACCAAGATTCATCTGGCCACTGAAGAATCCCATTCCATTATGTTGGCGGATTGAAGCGAAACCAGGCTGAAAAGCTCTTTGCTATTCCCAAAACGGAATACAGTGCCATGGATTCGGTGAAGTTTCCAGGACACAGGCAATAGAAAGCGTTTATAATTTGAAGGAAAAGTACAGTTAGGTATACGCTTTCAACAGCTGGAAAACCGCACAAAATGGGGCTTCGCCCGATTCTGGGTCATATAACTTGTAAA